>Ga0265294_10006013_pt1 | contig 14678 bp, 13 predicted proteins | sample MunlanPumphouse3_FD_192504 | JGI IMG/M metagenome (GOLD analysis project Ga0265294, IMG submission 192504) | Groundwater microbial communities from a municipal landfill in Southern Ontario, Canada - Pumphouse #3 | ecosystem: Environmental > Aquatic > Deep subsurface > Groundwater | place... | reverse complement strand
GTTTGTTCAAGATAATGGCTATAAAAAAGATGAATTTTGGAGCAAAGAGGGCATTGCATGGAAAAGCTATAAAAATGCCCAACACCCTATTTTTTGGATTTCTAAAGATGATTCATACGACTATCGTATCCTAACCAATGTTATCAAACTGCCTTTGAATTGGCCTGTTGATGTCAACCATTTAGAAGCACAAGCCTTTTGTGTTTGGAAAAGTCAACAAACCAACAGCACTATTACCCTTCCCAGAGAAGCATTGTGGCACGCCATAAAAGAGTTTTCCCAAGCACCCGATGAAAAAGAGTGGGGAGAAGTTGCTCCTTTTAATATTAATTTGGAACATTTTACCTCTTCATGTCCGGTGAATGCATTTCAATCCAATGGTTTTTACGATGTTTTAGGAAATGTTTGGCAATGGACAAATACCACAATTGATGGCTTTGAAGGGTTTGAAATTCACCCTTTGTACGATGATTTTTCTGTTCCTACGTTTGATGGCAGACACAATATTTTTAAAGGGGGATCTTTTATTTCCACGGGCAATGAAGTGTTAAAAGAGTCAAGATATGCTTTCCGACGACACTTTCCTCAACATGCAGGATTTCGTTATGTGCAAGTGGATTCAACATACAATCAAATCACCGCCACATCCCAACAAATTATTGAAGACACCCACGCCTCTTTTTTTGTAGAGGCAATTAAAACGGTAAAAAACTATTTAAAAAACCATAAAACCAACTCAGCTTTGAATTTGGGGTGTTATTATGGAACAGCCAGTTTTTTACTCTCACAACACTATAAAAATGTAACAGGTATTGATTTTACCGCTCGAAATATTTTAAATGCTCAAAATAAAAAAGAGCAACAAAAAGTTAAAAATTGCCAATTCTGGCAGGGCGATTCATGCAATTTAAAACCTCATTTTAAAGGCTATGATTTAATTTTAGTCACCAATGATTTTAATGAACTTTATTGCGTAGAAACTTTTTTAAATGAATTGCCAAAACGTCTGAATGAAAATGGCGTTTTGATTATTCAAGGAAGAAATATCCAAAATGTCGAGGCTATTAGCTCTACTTTAAATACCCTTTTAACCCCAATTGGACATTTTGCATGGAAAAAATAGTCTACGATTTTGATGAAATCGTTGAAAGAAAAAATACCCAATGTGCCAAATACGACGGACTTGAACACTATTTCGGACAAACCGATGTCAACCCGTTGTGGGTGGCTGATATGGATTTTAAAACGCCCCATTTTGTCAATGATGCCATTATACAAAGAGCTTTGCATGGCGTCTATGGTTATGGCATTATTACGGCTGAACTTCAAAACAGCGTTAAAAACTGGATGCAAAAACGACACGCTTGGAACATCCAAACAACTTGGCTGACATTTTTAAATGGAGTCGTGCCCGCTTACAGTGCGTGTATTGAAGCGTTTAGCGACATAGGGGATGATGTTATTGTGCAAACACCCGTTTATTTTCCGTTATTTAATGCGGTCAAACACAATCATCGAAATGTGATTTACAATCTTTTAAAAGAAGACAACGGCTATTACACCATGGATTTAGAGGATTTAAAAGCTAAAATTACGCCCAAAACTAAAATCCTTGCATTGTGTTCTCCCCACAATCCAGTTGGGCGAGTTTGGAGCCAAGAAGAGTTAGAAGCATTGGGGGATATTTGTATCCAACATAACATCATCGTCATCAGCGATGAAATACACGCGGATTTGGTTTTTAAACCCTTTACCCCTTTTGCTTCACTTTCCCAAGAAATTTCTAACCGCACCATAACGCTTAATTCAGCAGGAAAAACCTTTAATATTGCAGGATTAAATTGTGCCTATGCCATTTGTGAAAATGAAAGCATGAAAAAAGCCTTTGATGAAGTGGTTAAAAAAAGAGAGATTCAAAGTATCAATGTCTTTGGTACAATCGCCACGCAAGCTGCGTATGAAAATGGTGAAATTTGGTTGCAACAACTTTTAGAGTATTTAAAAAAGAACATAGAAGTGACGCAAAATATCTTTAAATCAACCCAAATACAATTTTATAAACCCGAAGCCACTTATCTTATTTGGCTCGATTTTAGCTGTTACGATTTTACACATCAACAGATTAAAGAACGCCTACTTAGTAGCGTAAAAATAGCATTAAACGATGGTTTGAGCTTTGGAAAAAACGGCGCTAAGCATTTTAGGCTCAATATTGCGCTGCCTGAACAAAAACTCAAAGCATATTTAAAAGATATCGCCATTTACTTTTAATCTTGACAAAAAATCCAGTGATTAAAGTATTACCTTTCTTCTCATTTAGAAAAATTTAAAATATTTAATTCCGTAAAAAAACCTTTTGTTTTTTAAAATATAGTACAATCATCCAATAATAAAACGTATGGGAATAAAACTATGTCAAATGAACTACTTTTATCTTCCGTCATTTTTGTTTTAGTGGGGGTTGTTTTAGTGTCAGTTTTTTTACTGTCACGATTTTTAGGCCCTCAAAATAAAGATGATGTTGAAAAAAACAAAGTGTATGAATCAGGGGTATCAAACCCAGTTGGTGGAACAAAACTTAGATTTGCAGTTAAATTCTATTTGGTTGCAATCTCATTTCTACTATTTGATGTAGAAATTGTATTTATGTTTCCATGGGCTGTAAATGTTTTAGAATTGGGTTATTTTGGTTTAATTAAGATGTTTATCTTTATGGGATTACTCTTTGCAGGATTACTTTATATTTATAAGAAAAAGGCACTTTCATGGGATTAGGAGCAGAAGCAATTTTTGGCGACTCTGTCGTTACAACCAAATTAGATCAAGCGGTTAACTGGGCAAGATCATACTCAATGTGGCCAATGGTTTTTGGAACAGCTTGTTGTGGTATTGAGTTTATGTCCGTAGCTGCTGCAAAATACGACTTATCACGATTTGGAGCAGAAGTCGTACGATTTTCTCCAAGACAAGCCGATTTAATGATTGTTGCAGGAACCATTTCATACAAACAAGCACCGGTTTTGAAAAAAATTTATGACCAAATGTGTGAACCTAAATGGGTTATTTCTATGGGTGCGTGTGCGTGTTCAGGTGGTTTTTATGATAACTATACCACCGTACAAGGAATTGATACGATTATTCCCGTTGATGAGTACATCGCAGGATGTCCTCCACGACCTGAAGCGGTTTTAGATGCCATTATGCGAATTCAAGAAAAATCGCAAGATGAATCTATTATTAAAGACCGACTAAAAAATTTCAAGGGGTATTTAGATGCTTAAACCAGACTTGATTATTGATCCTTGCAAATTAAGAGAAACGGTTTTAAATCTTAAAAACAAAGAGAATTTTACTCTGTTATTAGATATTACCGCTATTGATTACTTACAATATCCCGTTAAACAAGAACAACGATTTGCGTTAGTGTATATTTTAAGAGACGAATCGTTCAAAAAAACCATTACCATTAAAACATTTGTCGATGCGAGTTTAACCATTGACACCATTTCAGATATTTTTTATGCTGCCAATTGGGGGGAGAGAGAAACCTATGACCAATATGGAATCATTTTCAAAAATCATCCCAATTTAAAACGAATTTTAAATCACCACGAGTTTGTAGGACACCCTTTGCGAAAAGATTACTCTATTACTCATCATCAAACATGTAAAGAAACCGAATTATTGATGGATGAAATGACACCATTATTGGCTTCAAAAGGGTACGATGCGCAAGAACAAGATGAGTTAATGTTAATCAACATTGGACCTTCTCACCCAGCTTCTCATGGAACTATCCGAAACTTTATGGCATTAGAAGGTGAAACGATTAAAGCCTGTGTAACAGAAATTGGGTATTTACACCGAGGATTTGAAAAATCATGTGAAAACCATACTTACTCGCAAATCATTCCTTATACCGACCGATTGAATTATTGCAGTGCCATTTTAAATAACATTGGATATTGTAAAACCATTGAAGAGATGTTGGGTATTGAAATTACACCACGTGCACAATTTATCCGAGTCATTATTGGGGAACTTTCACGAATCATTGACCACATTGTATGTAATGCAGCCAATATGGTTGACTTAGGTGGATTAACCAACTTTTGGTTTATTTTCTCAGCAAGGGACAAAGCGTACGATTTACTCTCTAAATTAACGGGAGCAAGACTGACAAACTCTTATACTCGAATTGGTGGATTAGAATACGACCTATACGACGGATTTGCAACCGATTTAGAAGATGTTTTAGTTGCCGTTGAACGAGGAATAACCGATGCATTAAGCTTAGTAGAACACAACCGAATTTTCCACGACCGAACGCAAGATGTGGGTGTTATTACCAAAGAGTTTGCAATTAGTGCTGGAATTACGGGTGTGAATTTACGAGCAGCTGGAGTTAACTACGATATCAGAAAAATCAATCCTTACTACTTTTACGACTCATTTGATTTTGATGTCGTTTTAGGAAGTCATGGGGATGTGTATGATCGAATTATGTGTAAATTTGAAGAGATGCGACAAAGTATGCGTATTATTCGACAAGCCATGAAAAACCTTCCTACAGGTGCTGTTAACGTAATAGCACCAGGTATTGTATTACCAAGCAAAAAAGATGTTTATGGCAATATTGAAGGATTAATGAACCAATTTAAACTCACATTTGAAGGGATCAAAGTACCTCAAGGTGAATTTTACAGTGCTACTGAAGCTGGAAATGGTGAGTTAGGTTTTTATGTGGTAAGTGATGGAAGCGGAACGCCGTATAAAGTCAAATGCAGACCACCTTCTTATTATGCCTTGGGTGCGTATGCAAAAATAGTTGAAGGCGATATGCTTGCGGATTCGGTTATTACCATGGCAAGTATGAACTTTATTGCAGGGGAGTTTGACAGATAATGGGAAAATTTACATTTACACCAGAAAATGAAGCAAAGTATCAAGAGATTTTAAAGAAATATCCAAACTCTGATTCAATGATGTTACCTGCATTATGGTTGGTTCAAGAACAAGAGAGTTGGATAAGTCCTGATGCCATGATTTATGTGGCAGAAAAATTAGGAAAATCAGCGATTCAAGTCTATGAAGTTGCCACGTTTTATACCATGTTTAACTTAAAACCCATTGGTACGTATCATATTGAAATTTGCAAAACACTTTCATGTATGATTATGGGGGCGAATGAGTTGAAAAAATTTATTAAAGCAACCATTGGAATTGAACCCGGACAAACCAGCAGTGATGGAAAATTTCACTTAAGTGAAGTCGAATGTATGGGCGCTTGTGGAGGTGCACCGATGTTTGCTTTAAATGGTGTTTACCATGAAAAACAAAGTGTGGATTTATTGAAAAAAACCTTAGAGGAGTGTCAATAATGGTAGTTAAAATAGTCAGCAAAAACTTCGATATTCCTAATGCGCATACTCTTAAAGTTGCACTTGAAAATGGTCGATACTCAAGTATCGACAAACTCTTTACCATGACTCCCGATGAAGTCACTGAGGAAGTCTGTAAAAGTGGATTAAGAGGAAAAGGTGGAGGAGGAGCACATTGTGGTCCAAAATGGCAACTTATGCCAAAAGGTGATCCCCGACCCGCTTATTTAATTGTTAATGGGGATGAATCTGAACCAGGAACATTTAAAGACCGACAAATTTTTCAATACGATCCGCATTTACTTATTGAAGGGATTATTTGTGCGTGTTATGCAATTAATGCACACGATGCCTATATTTATATTCGTGGTGAGTACAAATTTTTCATCGACCGACTCAATGAAGCCATCAATGAAGCGTATGCTGCCAAAATCATTGGGGATAAAGTGATGGACAAATACGACTATCGTGTTAATGTCACTGTTCACCGAGGGGGAGGAGCGTATATTTGTGGTGAGAAATCAGCACTCATTGAATCGCTTGAAGGGAAACGTGGACATCCACGATTAAAACCTCACGGAAAAGAGTGTGAATGGTTTTTTGATAATCCAGCAACGGTTAATAACGTTGAAACCATTGCCACTGTTCCCTTTATTGTTGAAAATGGGTACGAAGCCTATACCGCACATGGAACAAAAAGTTCTCCCGGAACCATGTTGTTTGCCATGAGTGGTCCAGTTAAAAATCCCGGAGTCTATGAATTGGCTTTTGGAAATAAAATGATTGATGTCATCAACACCCTTGGTGGGGGAATGATTGAAGGTAAAACATTAAAAGCGGTTATCCCTGGGGGTTCATCTTGTCCTATTTTAACGGCAGATGAAGTAGAAAAAGCCGTATTAGATTATGAATCCATGTGGGATATTGGCTCAACCTTAGGAACAGGGGGAATGATGATAATTCCACAAGATGTTTCTATGGTCGATGTGGCTAAAAATTTGATTGAATTTTATCATCATGAGTCGTGTGGACAATGTACTCCTTGCCGAGAAGGTACGGGGTGGATTGACAAGATTTTGAAAAAAATATTAGAGGGGGATGGGAATGAAGAAGACCTTTCTACTATTTTGGACGTATGTGAAACGATGAATGGTAAAACTGTCTGTGTTTTTGCACCGGCAGTTAAAGATATTATTAAAAGTATCGTAGAAAAATTCAAAGATGAATTTATCGCTGAATTTAACAAATAAAATTAAAATTATAAATAGGAGAAAAAAATGGCAAAAAATACAATGACTTTAACGGATAACCGAAATGGGAAATCATTTGAATATGATATTTTAAGTGGTACAAGAGGACCAGATGTTGTAAATATTTCGACTTTTTACAAAGATTCAGGTATGTTCACCTACGACCCTGGTTACACATCAACGGCAAGTTGTGAGTCTAAAATCACTTTTATTGATGGGGAAAACTCAGAGTTAAGATACAGAGGGTATGCGATTGAAGATTTAGCAGGAAAACACTCGTATTTAGATGTATGTCATCTATTAATGATGGGGAAATTACCCAATGAAGAGGAATCAAAAGCATTTGATTTAGAAATCCGACACCGATCATTTATCAATGAAGGATTGGTCAGAATTTTTGATGCATTCCCAGATGGTGCTCACCCAATGGCTACATTAGGTGCTGCGGTTATGGCATTGTCAACGTTCTACAAAGAACACTTAAATATGGAAGATGAAAAAGCCTTCAAAGAAATGAGAAGAAGAATCGTAGCTAAAATGCCAACCATTGCAGCTATGGCATACCGAAACTCAATTGGTATTCCAATGATTTATCCCGATGTTGACCGATACTTCACAGAAAACTTCTTATACATGTTACGTGCGTATCCAGGTGGAAAAATGAAAAACCTTGGAAACGGATTAAAAGATGAAATCAAACAAGTTGAAGTCGATGCCTTAGATGCTATTTTTACTTTACATGCTGACCATGAACAAAATGCTTCTACTACAACAGTAAGAAACGTTGGTTCAACTGAAGCTCACCCGTATGTTGCGATTGCTTCTGGTATTGCTGCATTATGGGGATCAGCGCATGGTGGTGCAAATGAAAAAGTAATAGACCAATTAAAAATGATTGGGGATGTTAAAAATGTTCCTTCATACATTGCAAAAGCCAAAGATAAAAATGATCCATTCAGATTAATGGGATTTGGTCACCGAGTTTACAAAAACAGAGACCCACGAGCAGAAACATTGAAAAAATTACAAGATACATTACGAGTTGAACTGAACTTAGATTCACAATTATTGGATGTAGCAGCAGCCGTTGAAGAAGCAGCCTTAAGCGATGATTACTTCAAACAAAGAGGATTGTATCCAAATATCGACTTCTATTCAGGGGTTATTTTAACAGCTCTTAGAATTCCAGTTGAAATGTTTACACCAATTTTCGTTATTGGAAGAACTGTAGGGTGGATTTCACAATGGTCTGAATTGAAACAAGATCCAAATCATAAAATTGCAAGACCAAGACAATTATATACCGGTAAATAATAAATTAATGTGGTCACTAAAGGAGATAACGAATAATGAGTGAGATGGTTAAAATATCAATAAATGATAAAGAGTTTGAAGCAAAAAAAGGTAGTTTACTCATTGATGCTTTATTAGAAGAGAATATTCATATTCCTCATTTTTGTTATCATCAAGCACTGGGAAAAGATGGAAACTGTCGAATGTGTATGGTGGAAATTGAAGGACAAAAACGACCTCAAATTGCTTGTGATACTCCGGTTAAAGCTGGGATGATTGTACGAACCAAGGGTGAAAAAATAGGAAAAGTTCAAAAAGATATTTTGGAACTTCAGTTGGTTAATCACCCGCTTGATTGCCCAACGTGTGATCAAGCAGGAGAGTGTAAACTTCAAGATTATTATATGGACAGTGGTTTTTACGTCAATCGAGTCAGTGTTGGTAAAAACCACGGGTTAAAACGAGTTGATTTGGGTCGAAATGTTATGCTGGATCAAGAACGATGTGTTTTATGTACACGATGTGTTCGATTTTTTAGAAACATCACTAAAACCAATGAACTGGGAGTTCACGCCCGTGCGGATCACAGTGTTATTGGAACTTTCCCTGGAATGGAACTTCAAAGTCCTTATGCCATGAACGTGGTTGATTTGTGTCCGGTTGGTGCATTAACGAGTAAAGATTTCAGATTTAAACAACGTGTTTGGTTTATGGAATCTTACGAAGCCATTTGTAATGGTTGCTCAAAAGGGTGTAATATTCACGTAGATCACAGAAAAGAGAAATATGAAGATGATACCATTTTTAGATTCAGACCACGAATTAATAAAAATATCAATGGACATTTTATCTGTGATGAGGGAAGATTAAGTTATAAAAATGAGAGTGAGAATCGACTCACCGCTATTATTTGTAATAAAGAAATAGAATCAATCAACAATGCTAAAGCGGCTATTATTAAATATTTACACGAAGAAAAAAATATTTTAATCGTAGTTTCTCCACAGCTGTCGTGTGAAGAATTAAGTGCCGCACAACAATTAGCTGTAAAAATGAAAGCTTCTATTTCTGGATATGCCCCACACTATTTTGATGAATCATTTAAAGATGATATGTTAAAAACCAATGACAAATCGCCCAACAGAAAAGCCTTTGAAACCATTAATATTAATGAAGATGAAAAACAATTCAACGATGCCTTGAATCAAGCTTCATTGGTACTGATTTTAGAGAACAGTTATTTTGATGATAACCATGCGTTATTGAGTGGAAAAAAAGTGATTAATTTTACTTCACACAACAGTTCAATCAACAGTTTTGCCAACATAGCCGTAGGAATTGCATCATTTTTAGAAAAATCTGGAACGTATGTCAATTGCGACGGTATACAACAAGAAGTTATTTCAAAAATCAATAAAGAGAATAAAGCCGTTGATTTAAAAGAGTTTCTTGATACTATAAACTCAATGCTTTAAAAAGGAACAAAATGGATTTTGTATCAGTTATTGTAATAATTGTCAACATTTTACTCGCGGTTAAATTAGCCGTGGGTACAACTCCTATTCTGGTATGGTGGGAGAGAAGAGTTGCAGGTTTTATCCAAGATAGAACAGGACCAAACCGATGTCACATTGGTGGTTTCAGATTGGGTGGATTAATTCAAAGTATAGCCGACATGCTAAAACTTGTCTTTAAAGAAGATTTTACCCCTTCGCATATTAAGTATAAATTTTTCTTTACAGCAGCCCCTGCTATTGTATTTTTTTGTTCACTCTTAACATTTGCAGTTGTACCATTTGCAGATGATTTGATTATTGATGGACAATCTCATATGATGCAAGCCATCCCAATGCATTTGGGAATTTTATGGTTTTTTGCGTTTGCCGGTTTAGCCACATATGGAATTATTTTGGGAGGATATGCTTCAAACAGTAAATTTGGATTGTTAAGTTCAATAAGAACGACTGCCCAAGTTATCTCATACGAAGCTGCCATGGCTCTTTCAGTTATTTCTATTATCATTTCATATGGAAGCCTCCACTTAAATGATATGGTAGCTGCTCAAGGAGAGTTAGCCTTTGGATTTTTACCCTCTTGGGGTGTCATTATTCAGCCACTGGCGTGTCTGATTTTTATTGTGTGTGCCTTTGCTGAAGCCAACCGAACACCTTTTGATATTTCAGAAGGAGAGTCAGAAATTGTTGCAGGGTACCATACCGAGTACTCAGCAATGCGATTTGGTCTTTTTCAAGTAGGTGAATTTGCCGCAATGGCAGCTTCAAGTGCCTTTATTGTTACGTTGTTTTTTGGTGGCTATCATATTCCTTGGATGGATACAGCAACCTTAAAAACCAATATTGACAATGTTCTAATGGTTTTAATTGTACTCGTACCGGCAATGACCCTTCTTTTTGTAGGTTGGATGCAAAAAAACAACACATGGGATAACCCAAAAGATCCACGAGCCAAAGAGACCAAAGTCTTAACCGTTATTTTCTTAGGTCTTGGTTTAGTGGTTACCTTAACCCTTCTTTTTATTGTAGTAAGTGGATTAAGCCAAAATGGTGTGAACATTGCAACAACAGTGATTCAAGTCAGTACGTTTATGGTTAAATTTTTCATGATGTGTTTTGTCTTTATTTGGGTTCGATGGACGCTATTACGATTCAGATATGACCAACTTCAAATGCTGGGATGGAAAGTATTACTGCCATTAGCACTTTTAAACATAGTTATTACAGCTATTGTTATCGTTTTTTTAGGAAATTAATATGGGTGTAAAAATTATTCAACGACACGGAAGCAGTTTAAAAGACCGATTGTATCTTCCTGCTATTGCAGGTGGTATGAAAACGACGTTTAAACGATTTATTAAGAACTTAAGAGATACCTCTAATTTAGAAACCCTGCAATATCCCGAAGTACAACCAACGGATATAACAGAACGTTACCGAGGTGTTCATCGATTAACCAAATGGGACGATGGCAGTGAGAAGTGCGTAGCATGTTATATGTGTGCCACGGCTTGTCCTTCACAATGTATTTTTATTGAAGCCGAGGAGCGATTTGACAATATTGCAGAAAAACGACCAAAACAGTTTAAAATCGACCTTTTAGAGTGTGTATTTTGTGGTTATTGTGTCGATGCTTGTCCTTGTGACGCTATTAGAATGGACACAGGGATTTTTAGTTTTACAGCAAGTCGAAGAGAAGATTTTGTTGTGGATAAACAACGATTAATGTCTCACGAAGAGTTTGTACCAAAGGAGCAAAAATGATTGATATTATGTTTGTAGCACTCGCTTTTTTTGCAGTAACAGGTGCGATTGCAATGTTATTGTACAAAAGCCCCATCTATGCAGCATTGGGACTGTTAATCAGTGTTATCTCTATTGGTGGACTCTTTGCACTCTTAAGTGCATCTTTTATGTTTATGGTACAAATTATTGTCTATGCAGGAGCGATTATGACAATATTGCTCTTTATTTTAATGTACTTAAACATAGAAGATAAAGATTTACCACAAGAACCAAACCGAAACTTTTTAATTGGGCTTGGTATTGCCGTTATGCTTCCCATTAACGCTTTAATTCTTGATACGATTGCTAAAATGCCACAAGCAGATATGTCGATTGTTGAAGAGGGATTTGGTGGTGTTAAAGAAATTGGTCTGATTTTATACAAAGATTGGCTAATCCCTTTTGAATTGATCTCAATTTTACTGCTTGTTGCATTAATTGGTTCAGTTGTTTTAGCTAAAAAGAGAAAAGCAAAGGAGTTAAATTGACTAGTTTATTAGGTTATGCAACCATTTCCATGATTCTTTTTTCCATTGGAGTCATTGGGGTTATTGCACGAAGAAATATTTTTATTGTTTACATGTCAATTGAATTAATGTTAAACGCTATCAATCTGTTCTTAGTAACATTTGCACGATACCATTTTAATATGGATGGACAAATTATCTCTATTATGGTGGTTGCCATTGCGGCAGCAGAAGCAGCGATATTCCTATCGGTTATTATTTTACTTTTTAGAAGTAAAGGTAAACTCGATACCGATGTCTTTACTGTATTAAAACAGGAGGTTGAATAATGCATACGCCTTATTTAGTTCTCATTATTTTAGCCCCACTTATTGGAGCTATTTTAAATGGTGGTTTTTATATGTACCACATCAAGAAAAAGCCTCTGCCTGAGTTATTGTTTGCACTTATTGGTACAATTACCCCTTTTATATCTTTTATCTTTACATTGTGTTTATTCTTAGAGATGAGAAGCACTGATGTTATTTTTCATCAAAGTGTTTTCACATGGTTAGACATCAATGGTTTAGTCATTGAAATGAAATTTCTAGGAGATAAACTCTCAATTTTCATGGCAATGTTTGTTACGTTTGTAGGATGGTTAATTCACATTTATGCCGTAGGATACATGAAAGAAGATGAAGGATTTGGTAAATTCTTTGCGTACTTCAACCTATTTTTAGCCTCTATGTTGATTTTAGTGCTTGCAGATAATCCCATTATTTTATTCATTGGTTGGGAAGGGGTTGGAGTATGTTCATACCTTTTAATCTCATTTTACTATACCGATGCACAAAATGTTATGGCAGGAAATAAAGCCTTTATTGTTAACCGTGTGGGTGACTTAGGATTTATTTTGGGAGTGGTTACTCTCTTCTTTGCTTTGGGAAAAACCGGATTGGATTTTGCTTCTATGGAAGCCAATGTGGGCTTAGCGACCACAAGTACTTTGGCAGTTGCAGGGTTTTTACTCTTTGTTGGAGCCATGGGTAAATCAGCACAAGTTCCTTTGTATGTTTGGTTACCCGATGCGATGGCAGGACCTACGCCAATTTCAGCGTTAATTCACGCAGCAACCATGGTAACAGCGGGTGTTTATATGGTGGCACGATTTCACTTTTTATACACAGGTATTGAAGAAATTGGTCTGTTTATTGCGTACATTGGGGCATTTTCAGCGCTACTTGCGGCAGTCATTGCCACACGACAAACCGACATTAAAAAGATTTTGGCATACTCAACGATGTCTCAATTAGGTTATATGTTTATTGCCGTTGGTTTAGGGTTTTATTCATCAGGATTGTTCCACGTGTTTACACATGCATTTTTTAAAGCCATGCTCTTCATGGGTGCAGGGGCAGCTATTTTAGCCCTACATCACGAGCAAAACATCTTTAAAATGGCACAACACCGAGTCTATCAACCCATTGTAAAAGCGACCTTTTTAATTGGAGTCATTGCCATTGCAGGAATTCCTCCTTTTTCAGGATTTTTCAGTAAAGATGCTATTTTAGCAGCAGCGTTTCAAAAAGAAGAGTACCTCATTTATGGAATTGGTATTTTTACGGCATTTTTAACTGCATTTTATATGTTCAGACTCTACTTTGTTGTTTTTGTTGCACCAAATGGTCACGATGTGCATTATGCCTCTACAGATAAAACCATTTCATTTCCATTATTAGTTCTTGCTATTGGAGCAGTGTTTGCAGGATTTTTAAACTTCCCTGCTATTTTTGGAGGAGAACATCAAGTCGATACGTGGTTGGCACAATTGGGTTCAACAACACTGCACATGTCGCATGCAACTGAATATATTTTAATGTTTGCCAGTGTGGCTGTTGCAGCATTAGGAATTTTAGTTGCCTATAAAAAATACGGTAAATTTGATGTGTCAAAACCAGAAATCGAAGATGGAATCATTGGAAACAAATTTTATGTGGATGAAATGTACGACTACTTATTTGTCAAATCACTTAAAAAAGTCAGTACCTTCTTTGATAAAGTCGTTGACGATAAAGTTGTTGATGGAATGATTATGTTGGTCAGCCGTGAGTTTGTTGATTTTGGTAAGAAACTTGCATTTTTACAAAATGGAAATGTAAGATTTTATGCCTTATATATGCTAATAGGTATGAGTTGTGCTTTCTTATATCTTTACACTACATTAATAGGACAATAGAATGGGTACAGATATACTATCATTTATTATTTTTCTACCGGCGTTTGTAGCCTTCATTTTAATGATTTCTACAACCAAGGTGGAAGATGTTAGAAACATTGCATTTATTACAACAATAATCATTCTTGTTCTTGTATTAAAGATTTATTTGAATTACGAACCAAACAGCGACATGCAGTTCGTAACGAACATTCCTTGGATTTTAAAATATGGAATTAATTATTACATTGGAGTTGATGGATTTTCATTGACCATTTTAATGATGATTGCGATTTTAATTCCTACTTCATACCTTCTTTTATGGGAAGGAAGAACCAAAGGATATTGGATTAATATGCTTATGGTTCAAACGGGTGTTACGGGAGCGTTATTGTCTTTAGACGTCGTTTTATTTTACTTCTTTTGGGAAGTTATGCTTTTACCTGTTTTCTTAATGATTGGAAACTTCGGAAGTGGTAATAAAATATTCACCACCATTAAAGTAACCGTTTACACCATGTTTGGGTCACTTATGATGTTCGTTGCCATCATTTATTTAGGAGTAGCCTATTTTGAAGAGTTTGGGATTTGGAGTTTTCAATACTCTGATTTAACTCTGATTACCACCTTTTCATATCAAGAGAAATTTTGGTTATTTTTAGCGTTTTTAACGGCATTTGCGATTAAAATTCCTCTATTTCCGTTTCATACGTGGATTATGGACACCTATAAAAATGCTCCAACAGGAGCAGTATTTTTACTCTCTTCTATTATGGCAAAATTAGGGATTT
>Ga0265294_10006012_pt1 | contig 14681 bp, 18 predicted proteins | sample MunlanPumphouse3_FD_192504 | JGI IMG/M metagenome (GOLD analysis project Ga0265294, IMG submission 192504) | Groundwater microbial communities from a municipal landfill in Southern Ontario, Canada - Pumphouse #3 | ecosystem: Environmental > Aquatic > Deep subsurface > Groundwater | place... | reverse complement strand
GCACGAAGAAGAACGAAGGACTGCGGTAAGTCGCGCTTATTATGCCCTATTTAATCACGTAAAACGTTCGCTTGAACTCAAAGGGATTCCTGTCAGGAGGAATGCGGAAGCGCATGAACAACTCTCCAGATATTTGAATAACTCAAGCATCGACCTGGCAAAAGACATCGCGTCCGCGCTGAATTCGCTAAGAGAGGTCAGAAACGACGCTGATTATAATTTACAGACCCGGAACTTCGATGCCCTTAATTGTAAATTGCACTGTACAAAAGCGGAGAACTCACTCGGCCGCTTTGATAACGTTGACCTGACAAAGCTGGTCGACAATATACGTTCTTATGCGCGGTCTGTGAGAGAACCGGGGATATAACCGTCATCGATCACAAAGTACGAGCCAAGTCACTATGGCGGTGAAACCTTTACTGGACAATGGAGAAAGCGCCCTGAGGATAATTCTTACAAAACCTCAGGGAAATATCAACACAATTATGGGCAGGAGTTACTTCACCAACTGCAACTCACATCAACTATCGTCTTCCCTTCAGGAATATAATCAGTCTTCAGCTGTTTGCAGATGATGACCCCGGCCATCCATTTGTATCTTTCTTTTGCACTCAACTACATTATGTGCTATCTTATGTAAACTGTATATACGCGGAGGTTGTCGTGTTTGCCAATTTGATCGATGATTTCACAGCGCGTGGACGATCTTTTTTCACTCTGAAGGACATTCAGGGGGAGCTCCACGATTCTTCTGTCATCGCACTCAAGGCTGCAATCGGGCGTCTGCGCACGAAAGGCAGAATCGCCATGCCATACAGAGGTTTTTATGTCATTGTTCCCCCTGAACATCGTGATGCGGGTTGCCTGCCGGCTGAAGAGTTTATCCCCGACCTTATGAAACACCTTGGGGAACCCTATTATGCAAGCCTGCTGACCGCCGCGGAATACTACGGTGCCGCCCACCAGCGGCCCCAGGTGTTCCAGGTGATGGCATCAAAAGCAAGACGGCAGATCCACTGTGGTAAGGTGCGGGTCTGGTTCACTTTCCGGGAAAACCTGAGTGACATTCCTACCCGTTCGAGAAATACCCGCACAGGCGTCATGAGGATATCCACACCCGAGGCGACTGCCCTGGACCTTGTGGGCTATTACAGGCATTGCGGCGGCCTCGGCAACGTAGCTACTGTTTTGTCCGAACTCGCGAAAGACATTGACGCAGAACGTCTTATTGAGGCCGCGGGGCACTTCCCTGTCGCCTGGACCCAGAGGCTTGGCTATTTGCTCGATATGGCAGATGCAAAAGACGTCGCTGACAGGCTAGCTGAATACATCATTGAGAAGAATCCCAACCGCAAGCTCCTGGCACCCTGGGGCACGATAAAGGGGGCAAAATCCAGCAGTCGCTGGAGGATCCTGGTCAATACCGATGTGGAGGCGGATGAGGTATGATACCGAAAGTTTATGTGCAAGAGTGGAAACGACGTCAGCTCAGGCTGGTTTTCGGGCACCGCCAACGTGTTGACCTACCATCTTGACAAATTACTGGGTACAATAATGCGTGCTTTATATCAGCGCAAAAAAGGCCGGGACCTTTTCGACTTATAGGCCACGGTGAATTTCCGGCGCGCTGTCTTTCCGGGTACCTCCGGATCAGGAACTACCTTTGGATGTGCCATTACTGATTTCTTCTCTTCCATAATTGTCCAATCCGGCCACCTCGAACACCCAATCCGGTTTTATCCGAACGGCTTCTCAGTAGTCCTCTCCCTGCCGTCTCTACTTTATAAAAGTGTTCGACCTTCCGTCAAGGTCGAATGTATTTTCCGCATGGATTCCTCTCCCGGTTTCAGTATGATCTTATGAGCGTTATGGATGACCCTGTCGCATATGGCATCCGCCAGGGTGGGGTCTCCTATGATGTCGTGCCAGATATCGATGGGGAACTGGGTGGTGATGATGGTGGAACGCGCCCCGTACCTGTCCTCCATGATCTCCAGGATGTCCCTCCTCTCCCCGTCTGCAAAGGGGATTTTACACGCCCCAGAAGGACTATTTTGAGGAGGCTTTATACGCGCTAAGACGTTCGATGACGACCAGCTAGCTTTCTTCGATTGCAGGGATCGCACCGTTTTCCATCATCCAGTGAGGATCGGTGACATCGACACCGTTCGCAAGCTCCTTGAAACCGCCATCGCTTATATCAACGGGTGTGATGAGCGCGACAGCGGCAATACTCCCCTCCACGTAACCTGCGAGAAAGGCAACGTGGAGATAGCCCGCATACTCATGGACCATGGCGCCTACCCAGAGGAGAGGGACGCATTCGACTGCAGGCCCCTGCACAAGGCGTACTTCTATCTCCACCCCGACGTCGTGCGTCTCCACTTCGAGGCGGGGGCGGACGCGGGCATAAGGGACGAGCACGAAGGCGCGGCCTTTACACCGCGATGTCCCGCCTCTTTCCCGCCCGTGAGGAGTTCCTCGACCTCCTCAGGAAATGTGCTCCGGAACTGGTGATGGAAACCCTGCCGTGAACGACAAGGTCATCGACCTCCCCTCCGTCCGCCTCCTCCACGCGACCGGCGTAGACATTAATGCCAAGGACGAGCACGGTACCACACCCCTGCACGATGCCTGCAGCAAAGGTAATCTCGAAACAGTGAAACCCCTCATTATTCTTAGAGCCATCCACCCAGGCATCATTTTCTCAATAACTGAGCTCGTCATTTTTCGCATTTTCTCGATATTGCTATCAATTAGATCTATATTGGCTTCGTAAACACTTACTGACATTACCGTGGCATTGGATATATGCATGAACAGTCCTGGCGCTTCCCCAGATACTTTTTCATATTATTGGCTCCAAGGAGGATGCAAGTCTGCATTGACTAAGGCAAAACATACGGAACCAAGCTGAGCGGTATTAGAGTTTCATGAACCGGTATTCTCCAATGCTTCCAGCAGGAAATTGCGGATATGCTTCTCGACGAGTTGCCGCGTGATCTCACCTACTTGATATTCTCCAGTATTACGTTCCCTCTGGCCTTCCGAACCTATTGTCTTTTCGCGGACCCATACTGTTTTCTTGTTACTGTTTGCCACAAAAGCAATGGCCGAGTACTTCGAATTATAGGCGGGTCTCTTGTTATCGGTGATTATGATCAGGCTGATATGACGATGCCGCAGATTTCCGGTATCACTTATACTCTGATATTCTTTGATAATTGCCGATCCGTGCCCTCGGGACTGTAATTCCTTCGATATTTCCTTCATAACGGGCTCGATCACAATGGTCATCCTGTGGTCAACATCCTTAAGGAAGAAATACTTGTCCGCAGCCTGGTGCATCGTCGGCGGAACTTTCCGTTGTTCATAATCACATTTTTTGTGAAACATACAATCTCAGCCTTTAACCATTCTCACTACAAGACAGATGATCAATAATATACCCGCTAAGCAGGCTATTATTCCCGTCGATATCTTCGCGGTCAAATCCAGTTTTTTTGTGTTCCAGTACCCCTCGGGGCAGATCAGGCATCCTATTAAGAGGGGCAGGTTTAGCAGGGGAATTAAAACAAGTAAGGACCATTTCTGCCCTGCTCCGATATTCTTAAGGCGTTGCACCACAGCGTAAAATGAGATGGGAACAATAAGGGCAAACGCCAAGATGCAGATCTCGTTCATGCGTTTCCCCTGTGTGCTGACCACCATAAGGGCAAACACGACCTTAAGCGCAATAATAAAGAAGAAATATTTCAGGAAAGTGTTCCGGGAAAAACCTTCGTACGTTTTGACCACAGTTTCCGTATCTGGAGCCTGGTTAGTTATGATTTCCACGATATTACCCGCCTTTGAATTGTGATTCCCCCCGATAGCTATATATGGCCGATATTTTCGGCTCTGTCAGATACTTTCCGCCTTAGGTATGATTTTGTTGATCTATTTGGCGGACTTCAGAGACATCGCGCCGGCCTTGGTGAACATGTAACACCAGAACTTCATATCAGCCGATTCAAGGTCCCCCCAGGAAATCAGGTCATGATTGCCTCGGGTTTTGTCATTTAGGAAATCGAAGAGTTCCAGATACTGCCCGTTGTTGAAGTCTTTATCTAAGTAGTGAACATCAGGCTTGCAGCCTGAACTCACCATGTCGATAAATACCGAGGGAGAAAGTTTCCATTGGTTGCCGTAGGCAAGGTCTATCCCGTTCATAAGCTTATCAAGATCACCGTCATGAGCGGCTTCGATAGCTATTTTGTGGTCTTCAGAGTTTTTTTTGAGCTTTGACAGAGCCCCGGAACTAAAATAAACGGGCACTACGTATGCGGGAATTGTGTGCGGGCCGTAATACCCGTCCTTTTCCAGGTAATATACGATCTGGCCGTAGATCCCATGCGGGAAGAACAAGTCATTTAGACGCTGCTTGAGCAGTTTACTAAATCGCTTCTTTATCTCGTTTCTTTTCATTTTTGGTCATCCTCTGATTGAATATCGCGGCGGTCTTCCGTATCTATAGCTTGGTTTTTCGAGTTTGTCATAAGGTCTAATCTCAACTTTCCTCGTCTGCCAAACTGAACGTATGCATTGTCTTCCATGTCCCGGACGAGTTCTCGATAAGATCGACCACGGTGCATTTTGATTCGATAGGACCATGGTGATCCAGGATCGTTCTCAGCCTGCGTTCTGCGATGTCTGCATTGTCCGCATTCTCGTCGGCGATCGTCAGATGCGGAACGATCTCGTCGTACATCCCGGCGTAGGGCGGGTAATCAGGAAATTCTTCGCTTATCGCGTTCGTCATATCGGTGAAGCAGTGAGACGGATATGTGAAAAGAAATGTGGTCTCCGGCCACCTTCCAATATCCTTGAGTACAAATGTGAATGGATGGAATGATGAGAATACGTTCTCTGCCCTTTGGATAATATCCCTGGTTATCAGTTTGGGAGTCATAAACGGTGCAAGGATCGCAATGTGGGCAGGCACACCGGCAGTCGCCTTGGGATCATAGTGCATTCGAAGACGGTGAACAGCATACTCAGCCTCCGGTACGCGAACGATAAATACGGTAATAGCCAATTTGCACCTCCAATTATAACTCGTAACTCCCGATCTTTCCGGCTGATAGATTATTTCGCTTATCTGTATCTACCCGTTGCCTGACGGCAGTTCCCATTCCAGTACATCTCGCTCCCTGTAGCCAGGAAGAGCGATACCCATGGGCGACAGGATCGAAACAGGCCCTGGCTTGCGAACCTGTCTTTACGGGGAATGCCAGGAGAAATGCCCGTTCCCCCGCGGTATTTATGTTCCGTACCCGGACGATAGAATTCATGGTAACGACATCACCGGGGACATTCGTTGGTTCCAATATCGTGGCCCGATAGAGTTCCTTTTTGGGTTTTTCGATGAAGGGAGCTTCCGGTCCGTCTTGTATATCGACAACTGATTGGAACCTTTCGAGGTCATGCCGAGTTATATGAATCTTCCCCATTGCAATGGCGTGGCCTCCTGTCGTGACCATTATCCCATGTTGCAATAGACATGCCGTCCTCCGTGTACTCCTCACAAGAAAGGAGCCATCCGCTCCTGTATGTCTCGCACCGCGCGAGTTCACCTGATGCGTAGTATGATAAATGTTCGCCGTTTCGCTTCCCCATGATGAATACTCCTTCTTTCCTCAAATTCCCTGCCCTGTCGTATATCAAAGAATGGCCATTGAGCCTCCCATTCCAATACTCTGCCTTGATCTCGGCGATACCATTGTTATGATAGCTGGTAAACCTCCCATGGAGTTTCCCTTCGAAGAAGCTCGACTGCATCCAGAGCGTTCCATTCCTTCGGTAGGTTCTGAACCAGCCGTGCAATAGACCGTTTGTGTAATTCTTCATTTCGAAGATCTTCCCGTCGGGGTAATATAATATGCTCCTGCCATTAGCCTTCCCGTCCTGGAATAACGCGGCTTCCTTTAATATGCCATCGTCGTAATATTCTTTTACCGTGCCGTCGGGTATGCTGCCTGATGCCTGAACAACATTTCCCTTAGAGTCATGCAATTCGTGAGCTACCTTAAAGTCGCCGCAATAGTACGAGATCTGTACATGCTCGTCGACGAGTTCGGCCCTTTTCGTTATCCTGGTGATCTCAACCATCATCGCGTCGTCGTTGATTGCCGCCATGTTGCACCTCGCTTAAAAAATCGATTGACATACTAACTGGGAACTAACTTATTTCCAGCCCAATGCATTTGAATTTTAAAAAGGTTTAAAAAGGCAATCCTCAGGGGCAGATCCGTCCGGTTCTTGTCCAGCCATCTTAATTCATCCATATTTTTATTGCATCTTTCGTGCCGTCAACTTCAAATCGCTTTCTATCGAATGAACATGGCCTGGTAAATGCATAGATAAAGGCAAGTGATAACCGTCGGTGTTAATTAGATGAGGGAGGGGGTAGTATGGTCCGTATGCTTTTCGTCTCTTATAAGAACGCTTGTCGCAGTTTAATGGCTGAAGCGATCGGACGGAACAAATTAAAGGGTTTGGCTGAGGTATCGTCCGCCGGAGTAAGCCCGCATGGACCCGGTGATCCGGCTATAGCGATCGAGATACTGCGCACACACTTCGATATTGATGCATCCGGTCATACGCCGCGCAGCATAGTAACAATTGATCTCAGCGCCATTGATTATGTCGTGGCTATGTCGTCGAGGATCGCAAGAGGCTTACCCCCCATGTCGTGCAAATTACTCGTCTGGGACATAAAGGATCCATGGCATGACGACCAGGATGCATATTTCGACTGTGCCAAAGAAATAGAGAGAGAAATCTCACTATTAACTGTGGGGCTCAAATACATGAGGATTTAATGCTGTGGGTATATCGAAAACCGAAGGGTATTAAAGGCGCCAGGATAAAATGTTATTTTTGCGGCAAGGGAGTAAAAATCATCCGTTTCGGGAAGGTAACCCTGGCAGTCTGTTGCGCACAGCTTATTTATTTCAATAAGGAGGAACGCTACCAAGATTAACATGATATTGTATCCTGCCCGGTGAGCGAAAGTTGCCGTGTATTGGTTGCTTTTCGGTGGCTTCCTTGCACTTCTTTCCAATTTTCCTGCCGGGAAGTCCCCTTCCGTGAGGCGGTGGATGAGGTCCTGGGAAAATTTAAGCAAAAGTTGTTCCCCCATAGTGGAGTTTCTCGGACAATTTAAGTTGGGATACGGGGGGCGGGTGTTGACATCGGTAATATCCATTCTCAAAGATGTTCGTCTATTATTGCTTCCTGGCCAGTATTGCTGCCATCAAGGGGGATCTGTATCGTGGAGGTGATGCGGGGTCCCCCCTCGGCAAACCGTTCGTGCTCGGACAATCTTTTTACCAGCCCCTTTTCTGCTTTTGTGAACCCGGCGGTCGCTGGGGGTAGTAGCGTATCCGAAAAAAGGCCCCAAGGCTGGGGCACCAGCCGGGGTTCGTTTATATAGAAGCAAGGGGCGTGCCACCAAGCTTTGAGCGGGATTGCCGGCCATGGGAAGGTGTGCGGAAGTGGAGAGTTGCATAACTCAACCCGCAGTTACATTTTGCAACCCTGGTTTTCCCCGAATTCGGGCAGCAGACACACGTTAGTAACCGGATATCCTCCAGGTAGATGGAACCTATCAAGAAGGGGATGTTTACAACCCGGAACATAAGTTGCCCCCCACGGTTTGCTTCTCAGGGGTATCTATCGGGAGGATAAATTACCGTGGGGGGCGTGGATGGGAATGGCTATAAAAAGTGCTCCCCCGTGGGTGGAGTGATCAGACAATTGAGCGTTGGTACGTGGAGAGTTTTTATTGCCGTTCCCTTATGGACATGAATGGGGGTGGCCTGCGCTATAAGAGGGCATGAGACGCTATTTGGCTTTCCCTAACTAATTGTATCATTTCCCACGTTAGCGTCTGACCGGTGACCCATAATTATCTCCGCCAGCCTTCTTTAAGACCGGGCACTTCCGGCTGTTTTACCTAACCCAACCTTTTCTTCTGTGCTGGGTTGCCTGTCCTTTTTCTGCTGCATCTGTTTTGCCTGTTTGCTTGCCTTCTGCTTCGACTGCTTATCCTTGGTCTTCTTTCCGCCTTTGTCTCCCATAATGGACACCTCCTGTTGTGTTTTTCTGAAGGGTATTAATATCTCGGCCCCTTCAGCATCCGAGAGAATTTGGCCGTTACTTATTCCTGGAAGTGTTCCAGCACTCTCCGCCGCGTTGGGTGGCGGAGCCTTTTCATTGCCTTTAGCTCTATCTGGCGGACGTACTCGCGCGTGATCTTTAATTCATCACCCACTTCCGCCAGAGTGCAGCCGCCTATTCTGTTTATCCCGAACCGCATCCTTATCACCTTTTCTTCCCTTGTGGTCAGCGTTGACAGGACCTTCTTCACCTCTTCCCTGAGGGAGGCATTAACGAGCGCCTTGAAGGCACACGCGGCGTTACTGTCTGTCACAAAATCACCAAGGGTTGTTTCGCCTTCCCCTGCCAGGGTCTCAAGGGATATGGCAGGCTCTGGAACGGTCATTATGCCCGTGATCTTTTCCAGCTTATATCCCGATCTCTTCGATATTTCCTTAACGTCAGGCTCCCGCTCAAGCTCCTGCAAAAGCATTGCAGCGATCCTGTTAAGCTTTGTTTTTGTCTCGATAACGTGGATAGGGATCTTGATGGTATGTGCAGAACCTGATATGGCCCGGACTATCGTCTGTCTGATCCACCATGTCGCATATGTCGTGAATTTGTATCCCTTCCGGTGATCATACTTCTCGGCAGCCCGCATAAGCCCCATGTTACCTTCCTGGATAAGGTCCATGAGATCGAGGCCCCTGTTCCGGTATCTCCCTGCAATATTGATGACAAGCCGCAGGTTCCCCTTGATGAGCCTTTCTCTCACCGTCCTTATATGATCGTCGATGTCGCACAGTTCCCGCAATTTTGACTGTACAAGTTCCCATTGAGCAACATTGCTTCGGTTGAGGTCGTGGATTATCCTCTCTACTATCTGTCTAATGATGTCCCTATTGATATTCAGTCTGGACACTGCGTCTTTGAATTCTTTTGTGGTTTTTGCCGGATCCTCCTGCGAACCCTGCGTATCCAATCCGCTGTTGAGCTTTTCTATGGCACGTATGGCCGCAATTGTAGCATCCCTGTGTCCTTTCTCTTCCTTCCTTGAATGGATCGTCCCATCGATGTCTTTCAGGGCATCCAGGATGCCTATGGATCCTTCCTTTAACTGATATCCTATCAGGGTGAGTTCGTTAACGGCCTCAGGTATTGTAAAGAGAACATACTTCTCTTTCACTTCTGCTTCTTCGATCTCCCTGCAGACCTTCTTTTCCTCGGGCCAGGTCATTGATGGCAACCTCCTTACATCCCTCAGATACGCCCGCACTATGTCTTCGGATAGATCTAATGAAAATTCTTCGACCACGCGAATATCCCTGTTCTTTTGTCTGGTTCGAATTAAACGTCGTATTTTCCCATTCTTTCGGGCTGGTACATCACCTCAAGTACCTGTATCCGTTTCTTTCCCGCCGGAACCTGCCATTCCACGACATCCTTCTCGCGGTAACCCAGGAGGGCGGTGCCTGCCGGGGCCAGGATGGAGACCGTATCGGCTTCGACCTTGTTCCCCGGGAAGACAAGGGCGAATGTCCGCTCTTCTCCCGTAGCGACGTCTTTGATGCGGACTACCGAGTTCATAGTGATCACATCGCCGGGGATATTTTTTGGAAGCACAATTCGCGCCTTGTCGAGTTCTTCTTCAAGAACATCGGCGCCCTCCCCGCCGTAGACCTCGATAAGAGCACGCAGTCTCTCCATGTCGTGTTGAGTTATGCAGATCTTCCTTGTCTTCATTCCGTCCTACCTTCTCGCATATTTCACGGCCTTCCCGTTCTCATCAAATTCTTCACAGGAAACAAGCTTGCCCTGCTTGTAATTTTCGATCCGCAAAGGATGCCCGGCCTCATGGAATATCCGAAATGTGCCTTGCTTTTTTCCCCGGACGAATTTTCCTTCTTCAATGACAGTTCCATGTTTACTGTATGTAGCGTATGTCCCGTGGAGCTTGCCGTGCAGGTATTCCGTCCTGTTTTCAATGCTCCCATTGTCGAAGTAGCCCGTAAATAGCCCGTGGAGCTTGCCGCTCTTATAATTCGCCTCCATCCAGAGCGGACCCTCCCGCCGGTATGTCTTTGAAGGGCCATGTAATACTCCCCGCCTGCAATGGTTCTCCTCGAAGATCTCTCCGCCGGGGTAATATTCGCTGCAAAGACCATGTTCAAGGCCGTCCTTGAATGGGACAGATTTCCTTAGGGTGCCATTGCTGTAATATTCCTTGATGATACCGTCAGGGATGCTGCCTGTGCGATGAATGACCGTGCCATCCTGGCGGCAGACTTCGCTGGCCTTCTCCTGGTTATTGCAGTAATAGATCGCGAGCAACCCGTCTTTGACATAGGAAACAACCTTCGTGATCTGTTCTGCACTATTCGATTCGCCATTGTTCATTGCGTCAAAACCTTCTCAGCATCGTTCCTCAAATGTTTATGACTCTTATAAAGCAAAGCCCGTGCCAACTAAAAAAACCGGCGTTATTGGGCGCATCGCGGGAAATGAACGGTATTTAGATGAGTGATCTGAAGAATAAAGGGTAAACATCAGAGAAATCCGGCTTTGCTCCAAAAGGTGCTGTTGCTTTTTACAACGCACCGTTACATTAAGCAACCGACCCGGGAAATATCGTGGAAGTTACGAGGAGATCTCTTTCAGAAGAGCCAGTTCGTCGAGTGCCCTGCCAGCCCCTTCAGCTACAGCGGTCAAGGGGTTGTCGGCAATATGGACCGGGACCCGGGTGACTTTTTCGATCAGCAGATCAAGTCTCCTTAGCAGGCTCCCCCCACCGCTTAAGATAATGCCTGTATCGATAACGTCTGACGCAAGCTCGGGCGGCATCCTTTCGAGTGCGATGCGTATTGCATCAATTATAGAATGGATGGGTTCAGCGATCGCCTCCCGGACCTCGTACGATGAGATATTGAGAGGGCGCGGTATCCCGTCGACGAGGCTCCTGCCGTTGATCTCTATGGTCTGTTCAGTATCGTCTGAGTCCAGATAGGCCGAGCCAACAGCGATCTTTACTTTTTCTGCGGTTTGCTCGCCGATAAGAAGATTATGCTTGCGCTTGATATAGTTCACGATGGCCTCATCGATCTTCTCACCGGCAATCCGAACGGAATAACAGTAGACGATCCCGGACAGGCTGATGACAGCCACTTCGGTTATGCCGGAGCCGATATCGACGATCATGCTCCCGGCCGGCTCGGTAATGGGAAGACCGGCCCCGATGGCTGCCGCCATTGGCTCTTCGATCAGGTATACTTCACTTTTTCCGGCCGATTCGGCGACCTCTCGTACGGCCCGCCTTTCTATGGGCGTGATGTCATACGGGGCCGAGATGACGATCCTCAGTTTTCTGGTGAATATCTTATTATACTGGATGCCCGCCAGAAAACGCTTGAGCATCGTTGTGGCTGCTTCGAAATCGGAGATGACGCCATCTCTCAATGGCTGCTTGACGATTATGCTGTCTGGCGTTTTGCCCAGCATGTCCCTTGCCTTCCGGCCGGCAGCGACGACCTTCCTGGCACCCCGGGCGCTATCGCGCATCGCGAGGCCGGACGGCTCATCGAGGACTATACCTTTATTCTTCAAATAGAAGAGCGTATTAGCAGTTCCGAGATCAATGCCGATGTCTTTTGACGGCGAGTTGAGTATTGAAAGCACCTTGTTGTCTCCTTTTGCCACAGGATTATGGGAATATCAGATTCTATGCCATTCTGATGCCACAAAACCGTGACAGAAGGAAGATATCCGTGAAATCATCAGGTATCGAGTGTCTTGCGTATCTTTTCAAGCACGTCGTGCATAGCCAACGGTTTGGGGATGAAGTCGAACTCCTTCTCTTCGAGGCCCTTGCTGAGCACGATGTCCCTCATGTGTCCGCTCGTAAAAAGGACCCTGACGTTGGGGTTGATCTTTTTTATCTCTTCGTAGGCTTCCCAACCGTTCTTCCGGGGCATGACCGTATCAAGGATGATGAGGTCTACGAGATAAAATTGCCTGAATTTCTCTACCGCATCCTGGCCATCATACGCAGTTATTACCTTATACCCGTGCGTCTTGAGAACATTATCCATATAGCCGCGCACGCCTTCGTCATCCTCGGCCACAAGGATTGTCTCGCTCCCCGTAATGCCGACAGCCGGTTCATCGTGCATGTCTCTGACCTTTTCCGGTATACCGGGAAGATGGATGCTGAAAGTGGTGCCGTGACCTGGGCTCGCTATCCACCGGTATGTACCCTGCATGCTGCTTTGCGATGCTGTACACGATCGCTTTCCGGTGAATTTCAGATTCTGACAGCGTATGCCCTGGGGCACTCCCGTATCTTGCGGTTGGCAGCCTCAATGGTATCATTGAATGCCTCCTGAAGCGCCTTTTCCCGCGTAGATTCCAGCACTTCCTGCATGGCGCCGATGAGCGATGCCCCCCTCAATCCGGGATAGTTCTTTATTTTCGGTATAAGGGCGCGCAGCGCGGCTGCCGCAGCGACCCTGGTCTTGATTTCTAAGTCCTCGTTAAGCGCGATCTGGCAGATCGCATCGATGAGCACATTCTTGGGATCCGGGATGTCTTTGCAATACTCGAGCATCTTTCCCAGGGGTGTGCCGTCTTTCTTCAGTTGGAGGATACTCGATATGCTGTACTGGTATTTTGCAAAACCAGAAGGGCCCTGTGTCTCGTAGACCCTTTTCAGCATCTTCTCCCAATCATGAACAGTGTTCGGAAGGCATGTTCTCACAGTATCCTCCTTCGTGCTTTTTCTGAACCCCGGGCGTTGCCTGGGGAGGTAAAGGCATGCGCGAAAGACCACCCAGGGTTGGGGTACCCTCCCGGGGTTCATGATATACAATAGCAAAGCACGTGCCACTGTGAATTGGATCGATTTACCGCAAATAAGGCGGAAAATGAAAAAAACGAGGTTGCATTATTCAACACGGCAGTTGCATTTTGCAACTCTGGGTTCTATTGCGTGATCTTGAGCCTGTGGATCATGCGCCAGAGGGAGGTGCGGTTAATGCCGAGTATCTCCGACGCCCGCGCCTTGTTGCCGCCCGTCTTCTCGAGAATCTCCTGTATATATGACCTGCCCACTTCTTCGAGCGTCTGCAGGTCTTCATCGGGATTGCTGAACGACCGCTCCGGGGCGGTACGTATACTCTCGGGCAGGCTTTCTGCCGTTATTTCTTCTGATGTCTCGAGGAGCGTCGCCCGTTCTATAACATTCTCAAGCTCTCTGACATTACCGGGCCATTCATAACAATCGAACAAATTCAGGGCTTCCCGGGATATGCCATGGATCGGTCTCTGGTTCTCTTCGGCATATTTCCTAAGAAAATGGCCGGCGAGCATGGCTATGTCCTCTTTCTTTTCTCTCAAAGAGGGCAGATCCAGGGTAATGACGTTAAGGCGATAGTACAGGTCTGCCCTGAAGGCGCCTGCCTTTATCATCTCTTCCAGGTTCCTGTTCGTGGCCGCGACGACGCGGACGTCGACCTTCTTGCGCTGTGTGGAACCAACAGGCTGTATCTCGCCATTCTCGAGCACCCTGAGGAGTATCTGCTGCAAACGGAGGCTGATATCACCGATCTCATCAAGGAATACCGTGCCGCCGTGGGCCACTTCAAAGACACCCTGCTTGTCCCGTGTTGCTCCGGTGAATGCGCCCTTTGTGTACCCAAAAAGCTCGCTCTCCAGGAGTGTTTCCGCCAGAGCCGCACAGTTGACTGGCAGGAAGGGCTTCTCGGACCTGACGCTGTTGAAGTGAATTGCCCGCGCAACGAGTTCTTTTCCGGTTCCCGTCTCGCCCAGGATAAGTACGGTTGCTTTGGAGTCCTTTATCTTTTCTATGGTCTTATAAACCTCGACCATGGCCTCGCTGTTTCCCACCAGATTGCCGAAGCTGTATTTTTTCTTCAGCTGGTTCCTTAAGAAGCGGTTGTCATCGACAAGGGCCCTCTTGTCGAGGACCTTCCGCACGATAAGCCGTATCTCGTCCAGGTTGAACGGCTTCGCTATATAATCCTCGGCTCCTTCTTTCATTGCCTCTACAGCCGTATCGACGGTCGCATAGGCGGTAATGATGATAACGCTCGTATCCCGCGCCAGCTTCTGGACCGCACGCAGGACGTCCATGCCGTCTATCCCCGGGAGCTTGAGATCGGTTATAACGAGGTCGTAGACCGTATCCTTTATCATCGATACGGCGATATCACCCGATTCAGTTGCATCGACCGCATACCCTTCACGGGTCATGATCTCCTTGAGAGCATTCCTGAGCTTCGTGTCGTCTTCCACAATAAGGACGCTTGCCGGGTTCAATCCTGGTCACCTGCCTTTTGATTGCGTTGGTTGTTCTCTTCGAGGGCCGGAAGTTCAATACCGAAGATCGTGCCCGTTGTGCCGGGGAAAGTCTCCCTTTCATCGCATGAGCTTATTACCTTGATGTCACCACCCATCTTCCTTACCATTGAATAGCTTATGGCGAGTCCCAGTCCGGTACCGTCTTCCTTGGCCTTGGTTGTAAA
>Ga0265294_10006011_pt1 | contig 14684 bp, 11 predicted proteins | sample MunlanPumphouse3_FD_192504 | JGI IMG/M metagenome (GOLD analysis project Ga0265294, IMG submission 192504) | Groundwater microbial communities from a municipal landfill in Southern Ontario, Canada - Pumphouse #3 | ecosystem: Environmental > Aquatic > Deep subsurface > Groundwater | place... | reverse complement strand
CTGTTACATTCCCCCGCTGACCGCAAACCTGCTTCTTCCCCCGCCGTCCAAACCGTCAATTCTTTGCCCGATGAAAGGACACTCTCCCACTCAACTTCTCCTTCCACAAAAGGCAGGGTTATTTGCTGCCCTGCGTATTCCCGTTTCACAAAAAGATACAATGTATCCTCCTTTGCCGTAATCTCTCCCCAGGGGAAAGTCTGCCTAAAAGGATTTCCCCGGGTGCCATAAATTGCCGGGCTGTTTGTTTTGACCCATTCACCCACACTTTCCAATAAAGCCTGTTCAAACTCCACTATGCTCCCGTCACCCCCGGGCCCGATATTGAGCAGGTAATTCCCTCCGCGCCCGATCACCCGAACCAGGCTTTCAATCTTCTCATCCACTTTAGGTTGTATCGCTCCCCGCTCCTGCCATGACCGGTAGCCCCATGTTTCTTTAAAAGCCGAGGCTGGTGTCTGCCACGGAACATCCAGGTGGTAATCCGGACATTCATTGTCGGTCATCACGCAAAAATCCCCGAAATCATTGCCGAGTCTTCCGCTGACCATGCAATGGGGCTGCAGCCTGTTCACCAAATCGTACAATCCCCGGCTCTGCTGCGGAGTCAAAGACCCCATATCAAACCATATCTCGGAAATGGGACCGTACCGGGTCATAAGCTCCTCCACCTGATCCATGTTGAACCGGTAGTGCTCCGGCGTGAGAGGATCTGCGTTGTGACTAGAGATGGGATATGCCTGGGGAAAGTGCCAGTCTATGAGTGAAAAATACACACCAAAGCCTATACCCCCTCTTTTACAAGCCTCAGCAAGTTCCTGCATCAGGTCCCTGCCGTAAGGAGTTGCATCCACAATATTGAAGACAGTATGTTGTGAATGATACATGCAAAAGCCATCGTGATGCTTAGCCGTAAAGACAATAGACTTCATACCCGCCCTTTTGGCCAGGGCTACGACAGCATCCGGATCCCATTTCACGGGATTGAACCGGTCCGCCGTTTGAGCATACCAATCACTGAAAATACCCGCAAAAGACTGGATCTGTTCACTGTATCCCCTTGTGACCGGCTCTCCGTTATACACACCCCCGTAAACAGAATACAGTCCAAAATGAATGAACATGGAATACTTCTGGTCCAGCCATTGTTGCGACGGTTTATCCTGCCCCGGCAATGATTTATCCTGCCCTGAAAGCAAGGTGACAAAACAGCAAAACAGGACAATCCATAAATTTTTTCGGGGTCCGTCGGACACTTTGTTCTTTTGGCTGATTTTCAGCCAATTATGCAAATCATACCCCCGGGGGTACGATTTGCGTAACTCCCTCACTTTGAGGGAAAAGAACAATGTGTCCGACGCACCCATTAAACCTTTTGCAAATAAAGCAATCAAAATAGTAATAATTTTTTTATCCTGATGAAACGACATACCTTTTTTTTCCTTATCACACTTCTATTTGCGACATTCAATCAAGCCAACGGCCAGAAACTGATACTGAACGATCTGGAATATTTTCAGACTCAGGGGGTGAATGTATTGGTTTACAGTAATCTTTTTACCGGGGGATTCAATGACGAAAAAACCGCCGGCATAGAGATCATTCATCATGGCGTAAGGACAGCACAGGGAGGTGCCGTGAGACTCTCCAATACACCGGAGCAATGGGACCTGGTGCCGGCAATACCCACCCGGAAAGTCAACCGTGCAGAACAATCCATAGAATCAATATTACGTTACGAAGACTACGATTTTGAATCGCGCGTGGTGGTCTCGGCAAAAGGAAAAGGGGTGGAAATCTCGGTTTACCTGGACAAGCCGCTTCCCGCGGCACTGGAAGGAAGTGCCGGATTCAACCTGGAATTCCTGCCGTCGCAGTACTGGGGGAAGGCCTACCTGATGGATGGGCGTCCCAACCGGTTCCCGCGTTATGTGGTGGGGAACACCATCACCAGGCCGAACAGTGAAAAGCCCAAACAATTCAAGGGATATGTTACTTCTGATGACAGGGGCACGGGCCGATTCATAGATCCCCTTCCGCTGGAAACAGGGCATTCCATGCTTCTGGCACCCGATGCGCCCGAGCGGACGGTGAAGATCACTTCTGAAAATGCCGAGTTGATGCTTTTTGACGGCCGGATGCTGGCACAAAACGGATGGTTTGTCGTGCGTAGCCTGCTGCCGGCAGGAAAAACGGGCAAGGTGCTGACCTGGACCGTGGAACCGAATGCCGTGGAAGGATGGGTCCGGGAACCGAATATCGGGTTCTCCCAGGTAGGTTACCTGCCCGGGCAACAAAAAACAGCAGTTATTGAACTGGACAAAAAAGATAAACCGCTGGAATCGGCATCCATTTACAAAATCCAAAACGACGGCAACGCCACCAACGTATTCAACGGAAAGATTGAACCCTGGGGCGACTATTACAAATACCATTATGTGAAATTCGATTTCTCCCCGGTAAGCGAACCCGGCATATATTTCATCCAATACGGCGAGTGCAAAACAAACAACTTCATCATTGAAGAGAACGTATACGATAAGATCACCGACGCCACCAGCGATATCTGGATCCCCATCCATATGAATCATATGTACGTGAACGAGGCGTACAGGGTGTGGCACGGGGAACCTTTCAAAGAAGGTTACCTTCAGGCCCCTCCCAACACAGATCACTTTGACCTCCACGGGCAGGGCCCCACAACCGATACCCCTTACAAAGCACTGGAAACAATCCCCGGATTGAATGTTGGTGGATTTTTTGATGCAGGAGACTTTGACATCGAGACGGGATCGAACATCAGTGTGGTACAAAATTTTGTCCAGACCTGGGAATATTTCAAACCGCTGCGTGACCAGACTTTTGTAGATCAGGACCAACGTTACGTGGACCTTCACCGTCCCGACGGGACCCCCGATATATTGCAATTTATTGAACACGGCACCAAACAACTGGTTGCACAAGCAGAAATATTGGGACATATGGCCCAAACGCTTTCCAACTCGGTCCTGGACAATTACCACCACCTGGGTGATGCCGCATCCATAACCGACGGACTCCCCTACAATCCCGAACTCGGGCCCTATGAAGTGGCGGCCGACGGGCAATCGAGCGGCGTGAAGGATGACATGTGGGCTTTTACCAGCCGCAGTCCCTTCCTGGATTTGATGGCCTCCACCATGTTTGCCTCGGCAAGCCGCGCTCTGAAAGGATACAACGACGACCTCTCGGAAAGGGCGCTGCAACAGTCAAAACGTCTGCTGAAAGAAGCCACGGAGATGATGGCCGCCATGCCGCAACAGCGTCGGGGCAGGGGCTTCGGATACGGCAATTTTTCTACAAACCTTCAACTGTACATCTCTACCGGGGAACAATCCTACCTGGATCAATTTGAGGAACAACTTTGGCCGGCTCTGGAACGCAATGTCAGCAACACCATTCTGACGGCTCTGCACGCCATACCCTATATGGACGCCTCTTACAAAGAAAAGCTCCGTCCGTATGTGTTACAGTACAAAGAATATATTGAAGGGCTGGAAAAGGATAATCCCTACGGAGTCCCCATAGGACTTGGCAACTGGGCAGGAGGCGGAGGCGTAGTCAGCTTTGGTACAACCATCTGCTTTGCCAACCGCTATTACCCGGATATTATTGACAAGAGCCATGCTTTCAAGGTCACCAACTGGTTGTTTGGCTGCCATCCCTATCATAATTATTCGCTGGTAGCCACCGTGGGAGCCACCCGTCCCAAAGCGGTATTCTACGGAAACAACCGGGCCGATTTCTCCTTTATCCCCGGCAATGTAGCTCCAGGCCTGTTATTCAGGCAGCCCGACCACTTTGAAAACTACGATGACTGGCCCTTCCTTTGGGGACAAAACGAGGGAACCATAGGCGGGAATACCGCTTACCTGATCTTTGGATCTGCCTTTAAGGATATGGTGAAAGATTAGCGCACGGTGAAGGATTAGCGCATCCCCAATTTCCGGTTTTCCTTTAAAAGGCCGACGGACTCGCTGATTCTTTTCTGCACGGTTTCAGGGGTTTTGGCACTGGTTATCCATAGGATGTACTGCCGCCTGTAACTCGGCGCAAGATTTTTAAAATTTTCCAATGCCGGTTCGTTCAGCGCAAATGCTTCCCGGAGGAATTCCGGAAGCGGCAATCAATCCCTGGCAGCTCTTTGAGCGGTTTGTGGTTTTCCCATTTGCCGAGTCCCGCGCGCGTCATTTTTCCTTCCCGGATCAGGGACTGTGCAATCTTGATATTGACCTGCGACCACCTGGAATTCTTGCTGCGGGGAGTGAATTTTCTGAGGTAACGTTCCTCATCCACTTTTTTCAGGGTACTGTCAATCCATCCGAAACAGAGCGCTTCTTCCAGGGCTTCACGATATTCTATACACGGTTTATCCGTATGTTTTTTATAATAAACCATCCAGATGCCGGGACTGCTTTCATGATGCGTCTCCAGCCAGCTCCTGAAAGCTTCTCTGTTTTCAAAAAATACCTGATCCGGTTTTTGCATTTTTTCTGTTATTGGGTAAGTTATTGGGTAAGTTATTCAATGGCTTCCTGGCGGGATGCTTGGGAAAATCCCTAATTACGATTAACCAAATAGCGATCCTGCTTCCAAGACCGTTTTCAACGCTCCTATGCGGTTCTCCCGCTCAAAGGAATACGTATGGTCTTTATCCCTGCAATGTTCCAGGATCAAAAGGGCTTTTTGTTGAAGCAGCAGGCGGTTCTCGCCACCTAACTTTTCAAGAATCAGAGCCAGATCCTCAAGGTTTCGGATGTTGAAATCTTTCCTGTTCTCCAAGTATTTGATTGCCAGGGAATCATCCATCTGAATAAATCCATTCAAATCAAACCCTGCATTTTCCAGTAATTCTTCTGTCACTTCCTCAAATTGCTTTTCTTCCGGGATTGCGTTATTGGCATTTCCTCCGAAAATTTTAGTAATGACAGCCCTCAGCATCATTCCCATTTTTTCAATCTCTCTTAATATGTAATCCTTTTGTTCCATAATTTGCAAATATAGAAAAAAGTGTCCGTTGCACACATTGTTCGTTTGCCTCATAATGAGGCATTTACGAAAATCGACCCCCGGGGGGCCGATTTTCATAACTAATTGAATATCAATCAAACGAACAATGTGTGCAACGGACACTTAATCCTAATCCTTAAAAAACTCCAACTCGGACCCTCGCTGCTTCAGAGTCATGGCTTTTTCCGCGGGGTCAAATTCCAGGATAACGCCTTCCATGGAGTATTGAAACTTGTCTTTATCAAAGGGTTCCAGGGGAAACGCACTTTGGTCGGTAGCTTGGGCTATCAACGAATTGTTGACCCGGGAGACAGTGATCTTCAAAGGGACCTCGTAAGAGGAATATGTCCCGGTATATTGATCCAGATCTTCAGGATCCACAGGATAGGTAACAAATTCCGGGATCTCGTAAGGCATGCCGTAGAAGGCACTCAGCACGGCAATGGAAATATCGTTTTTATTAAAATTGGCTGCGTTGGAAGCCAATGAGTAAGCAAGGCTGTCATCAGGAAAATAAGTAAACACCGCCCCAAATCCGTCTATCCCTCCTGTGTGACCGTAGCCTTTCCTTTCGTAAAACGGGGTGATGAACAATCCCATGCCAAAGCCGTCTTGGATAGTCTTCATCATTTCCAGGCTTTCAGGCTTCACCAACCGGCCTGTAAACAAGGCATAGGCGAAAGCATTCAAATCCTCCGGGTTAGATACGACACTGCCTGCTCCCATAGGAATAGACGGATGCGTCTGAGGCATCACGGTCCATTCGCCCAGATAACGGTAGGATTGGCACTCGTTCTGCGATGGATCTATCGCTCCTCCCATATACGTATTGCTCAGTCCCAGCGGCCCGGTGATGTATTTTTGCAAAAGTTCCGCATAAGGCGCCTCGAAGATTTTCTCCAGAATATACGTCAGCAGCACGAAATTGGAATTGCTGTAGCGGACGCCTCTGCCGGGTTCAAAGTCACTCCCCCTTTCGGCAATCAGCGCCACCATCTCCAAAGGGGTCCTTGGCTCTGAATTCCACGTCAGGTAATCGGGATCGTCAGTGAAATTGTGGATGCCGCTCCGGTGGGACAACAGGTGCCGGATGGTGATCTTCCCGGCATTTGGCACGGAAGGAAAAAATGCATCGATCGTCTGGTCCGGTGCCAGCTTCCCTTGTTCGAAGGCTTTCATAACAAGGACCGTGGTGAATGTTTTGGAGATGGAGCCGATGCGGTATTTGGAACCATTTGCCGAGTTTCCCACCGACCGGCTGTAAATCACCTCTCCGTTCAGAGACAGTGCCACCGAGCCCCTAAAGCGGTCGGCATCTTCCAGCGCATCAAAATAGGCATCCAGCCGGGCTTTGTCAAAACTTACAGCCTGACGAGCCTTATCAAAATTTGCAGCCTGAGCAGGTATTTCCTGCGCCTGAACAGCCTGGCACAATAAGAACAGCGCTAAAACAGGTAAACCAAATTTTTTCATTTTCATCTAGTTTATTAATTATTAAGACGCATTTGCAGAGTCTAGTTACAAGAGAAGCTAGAAGTCCACAAAGAGTGCTTTGCTCCGGTAGCATAAGCCCTGGAGCATGTCGGTTATCTGATATGCCAGACTGTTCATTCCTTCATTCATGTTCCAACAATTTGTGTATACCAGTACCGTAAAATCCATGGCCGGATCATAAGCGGAGAAAGTCAGGTATCCTTCAGTTGCCCCGCTGTGTCCGTACCCCAGGTTGTGGGTATATTCCAATCCGCATCCGTACCCGGCCGCGCTCAGTGTCCCTACAGACAAACAGTTCATCATCAGGCTATTAACTGTATAAAAATTGAGTACACCTTTCCCGGATAATAACTTTCTGAGGAACCGGGAAAGGTCATCGGGAGTAGTTACAATATTTCCCTCGGCTACAAAAGGTGATATGTTTGAAGCAGTAATTTCTATCGATTGATTTTCAATCAGAAAATAACCGTTTACTGCAGGATCAGGCATCACCTGGTCGGTCCCCTGATCCGGCATCGAAGAGTGATACATGCCCATGGGCTGTAAAACTCGTTCTTCCAGGAATTCCTTATACGAGAGGCCGGAAACCCTTTCTATGATCTTTCCCAATATTGAATAGCCGGTGTTGGAATAATGGTACCCGTTACCGGGAGTGAAGTAACTGAGTCCCGTCTCTGCCACCACCCCTATCAACTCATCAAAATGAAAAGTATATAAAGAATCACTCTCCAATACATAGTCTATGTAATTCATCTCTTTATAAGGCACGTCAACCGAAACAGTGTCGGGAATATTGTCATTGGCCACATCAAAAATCCCTGCCCGGTGCCTGAGCAGGTCCAGGATGGTTATCTGTTCTTTGTAAGGAATATCAAACCCGGAATCTTGGGGCAGGTACGTTTGTTCGGTCCCGGGGATAGTATCGGTAATAAAGTCGCTGATCCTTAATTTCCCCTGTTGGTGAAGCAGCAATATGGCCGTTGCCGTAAAGGTTTTGGTACAACTGGCAGCTCTGAAATGCGTCTGTCCCGTGACAGCCTTCCCGTCCATGCCTGCTTTAAGAAAATACTCGTCCCCGCCGGCTATCACCTTTAGTACCAAGCCCCCGGGGTACTCCGGGTACTGATCCTTGTAATCATCATAAATAGAATCCAGCGCGTCTTTAAGTGCTAGTTTTTTAGCGTAATATGTGTTACCAATCTGATCAAATCTACTACACCCAATTAATACGATCAGAGAAAGCAACGTAAGTACGAAATATTTAGTTTTCATCTTATGAAGTTTAATAAATGCTGTACAGATTTGAAGTAAAAGTAGAAAAAAATGAGGCAGAAACACTAGTGCCCGGGGGAGGTGGTAAGTAGCAATAAACTTGTTCACACTTACAACATGCACATTAACTGCACATTACGTATTTTTATAACAATATTATTACTTACTACCTCCCCTTCAAATTACCGAAAAACTGCAAAAACCGGGGGAGGTGGTAAGTAGAAAAAAGTTGGTCAATGCTCTTTATGTGTTTTGTAACAGCGTATTGTGCGTTTGTGTAACATTACTATTACTTACCACCTCCCACAAAGCAACCGGGAAAAATGATTGGTGCTGTGCAGCAGTGGCAAGGCCAAGTACAGACGGGGAACTTTTTACAGCACGTAAGTGGCTACTTCACCGGCGGCAAGTTCAGAGGTGAAAGCTGTGCCTCCTATATCGATATTAAAGGTCTGTTTTGTGTCTATGTTGTTCAACACCAGAATCACTACCTTGTTGTCCGGTGTCAGGAAGGCTACATTGGGCAGATCGTCCGGATTGCCGGAATAGACGGACTCTATGCGCATAGAGCCGGGACGTACGTATTTGGCTGCATGAGCAATAATGTACCAGGCCGGGTTACGCGTAACCTTATTGCCATCAATGGTTATGGCTCCCAGGCAGGTAGTGCAGCCTCCCGGGGTGTGTATACTGCATTGGGGATCAGAGGCCACGTTCCATTCCAGAGCTATGCTGCTCCAGTTGCGCATGGATCCGATAATGACCTCGCGAATGTGCCATTGAACATCCCCGGCAAAATTTCCGGGAGCTCCTATCCATTGCTCGGTAAAATAAAGCGACTTGTCGGGGTAGGCATCATGAACGGTAGACATGGCATTTATATTCCCGCCATAGAGGTGAAAAGCGGTACCGTCAATGTAGCCATAGGCTTCTTCGTCTGCCAGAACGGTGAGCGGATAATCCGCACGGTCGCAGTTGTGATCATAAATCACAATTTTCGTCTCAATATTGTTGGCGGCAAAAGCAGGCCCCAGGTGATTTTTAATGAATTCCGCCTGCTCGGCGGGATTCATTTCCATACTCGGGTTGTTGCCGCCGTGAAGCGGCTCGTTTTGCACCGTAACTGCATCAATCACAATGCCCTCTGCCTGCATCTGCTGTATATACTTCACAAAATAAAGCGCATAGGCCCGGTAGTACTCCGTTTTTAACCGTCCGCCTATGGTGGAATTATTGGTTTTCATCCATACCGGGGCCGACCACGGCGATGCCATCAGACGGATGCCGGGATTAATGCCCAAAATAATCTTCAGGACAGGAATAAGGTATTTGCGATCGTATCCCAGATCAAAATCATTCATATCCACATCGTCCGGCGTGCTGTTGTAGGAAAAAGCGTACTCATCAAGATCCGAGGAACCCAAACTCAGCCTCAGGTAACTGGTCCCAATGGCATCCCCGGAGTCCACGGCACCTCCGGTATCTCCGGCGTCCCCGGCAACTCCGAACAACTCTTCAAGGATCCCGTCCCGGGCCTCGGCATTCATTCCCCACAACAATTTCGCGCTCCCGCCGGTCAGGGTAAACCCAAAACCATCCACCTGCTGGAATTTAAAGTTCTTATCCACCTTGATTGCCGGCAAATAGGGATTGGTGACCTTTTTCGCAAGTCCGTCCTGCATTTTAAATTTTGCCGAGCCATCCGGCTTGGTCAGGTAAACGACGGACTCTATTTCGGATGCAGGCGGGAAATCCCCGGCAGGCGGCTTGGTACCATTGCCCGGAGAGTCACAACTTCCGGCGACTATCAATGAAAATAATCCGCCAAGGATGCCTGATAATACTTTTTTCATAGTCTCAAATTACAGAATTGTAAAGGTACAACATCAAAATTTAATATATATTTGATGTCTTACAATTTTTTTGACTATACCTCTTTAATGAAAATTCCAATGCAAAAGTTTTATTTAACCAGCTTATTAATAGCTGCATCCACCTGTTTAACGCTTTGTACCTGCGAAAGAACAAATAGTCCAGACCAGGAACCGGCCACCGATTATTCAAAAAACGAGAACTGGTTGTCACTACCGGTTAATGGCACAAAAAACGCGGATATTTTTTATTTATATCCCACTGCCTGGCACAAACAGAATCCGGCCGAGCCCAACTTCTGTGCCATTGATCACCCTGGCATGCTCCTCGGCTCTCAAGGTGCTTTTGAAAGGCAGGCAACTGCCTTTGAAACGGTTGGGAATCTGTACGCCCCCTATTACAGGCAGGCAGACGCCGCTTTTACCCTTACCCTGCCCCCGGCTGAACGCTGGGCAGTCATTGACAGCATACCGGCTAAAGATGCGATTGCCGCCTTTGATCACTACATCAAGAATTACAACAATGGAAAACCTTTCATCCTGGTGGGACATTCACAAGGCGCCCAGGTATTGTTGATCCTTTTGAATAAATACATGTCCGAACATGCCGATGTTTATGCACGGATGGTTTGTGCCTATGTAATTGGTTACCCGGTGACTGCTGAATTCATGAACGCAAGCAAACACCTTAAATTTGCCGAGGGAGCCGATGACACCGGGGTCATCGTTTCTTACAACACCCAATCCCCTTCCGTGGCTCCCGGGGCAAACATTGTCATGGAAAACATCATTGGGTTGGTCATAAACCCCATAAACTGGAAAAGAGATGAAACTCTCGCCTCGGCAGAGCAAAGCCTCGGCTCGTATATGCCCGTAGATGCCCAGGGAAATTTCGGGCAGATTCCGCATTTTGCCGATGCCCGCATCAATTTGGCCAAAGGTGTACTGGAATGCACCAGTGTAGATGAAAACGCCATGTACCAAATTTCAGGAGTCATGGGTTTAGGGGTATATCACTCTTTTGACATATCTTTTTATTATTACAACCTGCGGGAAAATGCACAAAACAGGGTTAACCGGTTCCTGGATAAATAAATAGTATCATGAAAAATAACATGAGATTTTTAATTATGGCATTCATCGGCCTTATGGCAGGCTGTTTATTCCTTTCATGCGACCAGGGCAAATCCGCCAATACACCCTGGCTGCGGGGTGCCAATTTTACCCCGAGTACAGCCATCAATCAACTGGAATTCTGGCAGGAAGAAACCTTTGATCCCGAGACCATTGACAGGGAACTGGGTTGGGCCGAAAGTATCGGATTCAATTGCATGAGGGTCTACCTGCATCATGTTGCCTGGGAAGTGGACAAAGCAGGATTCAAGGACCGGATGGGTCAATACCTGGCCATTGCCCATAAGCACAATATAAGGACCATTTTTGTGTTTTTTGACGATTGCTGGAACCCCACCTATAGTCCCGGGAAACAACCCGAGCCCATGACCGGGGTCCATAATTCCGGATGGGTCAGGGATCCCGGGGATTTGCTTTTCACTTCACCGGAGCTGATCCATGTATTGGAAGCTTATGTAAAAGATATCCTGGAAACATTCAGGGATGATAAAAGGATCGTCCTGTGGGATTTGTACAACGAGCCCGGGAATTCGGGTTATGAGAACAAATCTTTGCCTCTCTTGAAAAGTGTGTTCCAGTGGGCCAGAGAAGTCAACCCTTCCCAGCCGATATCTGCCGGTGTCTGGCATCATGGATTGACGGACCTCAACAAATTCCAGCTTGAGAATTCAGATATCATTACCTACCACAACTACAGTGATGAAATAAGTCATCAACAGGCCATTGATACCTTGAAAACGTACAACAAACCCCTGATCTGTACAGAATACATGGCGCGCAGGAACAACAGCCTGTTCAGCAACATCATGCCCATCCTGAAAGAGCAAGGCATCGGGGCCATCAACTGGGGATTGGTGGAAGGAAAAACCAACACCAAATACGCCTGGAGTGAACCCATCCCCGACGGCTCGGAACCGGAACCCTGGTTTCACGAAGTATTCCGTAAAGACGGCACACCCTATAAACAGGAAGAAGTTGACTTGATTAAAGCGTTGACTAAGGAATAAATTCCATGTTACAGCTTTCCGGCACATGGTTTGTTGTGCCCGGATAGCTGCAGCAAATGATAATTTATGCCAGATATAACAAACACACGCCGGAATGATCTGGATTGGCTAAGAGTCTTAGCGGTCCTTTTACTTGTCCCATTCCATAGTGCTCTGATTTTCAACCTGAATCCCCAGGCTGTCATGTATGTAAAAGACACGGTAAACAGTCCTTTTCTGGATCGTCTTACCAGATGGATACATCAGTTTCACATGCCCCTTTTATTTTACGTTTCAGGAGCAGCTACGTATTTTTCTTTAAAAAAACGCAAAGGAGGGCAATATGTAAAAGAACGGTTTCTGAAACTTTTAATACCAGCCATTGCGGGATTGATTTTCATAATTCCTGCAATCACATACATAACACAAATATCAGAAGGGAATCCCGTTAATTTTTGGCAACATTTTATAAATTTCTGGCAATTCGGGAATACTGACCTGACAGGAATGGATGGCAAATTCACCCCTGCCCATCTATGGTTTCTCTTTTTCCTCTTCTTCTTTTCTTTGATAGGATTGCCGTTGTTCTCCATTCTAAAAAAAGATAAAAGCACCGCGTTAATGAAACGAATAATAGACAAAACAGGCATCGCCGTAATCCTTCTTGTACTATTTATCTTATTAACGTTCACAGCCACCCTGAATATCCTGGGAGATAAAAATCCTGTCTACTATTTCCTGATGTTTTTTTGTGGGTATTTATTCATGATGGACGACCGATTTCAATCCAACATAGATAAATACGCATTGCTCTTTTTGCTGACAAGTGTTTCATGTGAACTAATGCGTCAGTTTTCATATTCGTTCATTAGTAACGGAACTGTAATTCTTGTTCTAAGCAACTTAAACAGGTGGGCCTGGCTATTATGTATTCTTGGTTACGGGCACCGGTATCTAAAAAAGAGCAACAACACGCTAAAGTATTTATCATCTGCGGCTTATCCGTTTTACATATTCCATATGTTAGTAAACACTATGGTTGGTTTTTATGTTATCCAATTACCTTTTGGTGCAGGGATCAAGTATGCAATAATTGTGGTATTGACCATTTTATCAACATTTATTGTCTACGAGATCATAAAACGAATTCCAATTATCCGCTTTGCCTTTGGAATAAGACCTGGCAGGAAATAACATAAAAGAGATTCGCATATTGTAACAATTGAAAATGTTTTTCGTCTTATTTAGAAATGTCTTATTTAGAAAAATAATATGAAATTCATTCGTCTGTTTACAGTATTTGTTGTTGTATTAACTGCACCTTTAGTGTTATTTGCGCAAGATTCATTGATAACACAGATTGCAAAGAAAAACCTGACAACTTTCTCTATAGAAAATAACTCTTTTACCGGAAATGGCTGGGACACCCTGATCACTCAGATAAAGAAATCTGATTTTGTCCTGATTGGCGAAGACCATCTTACCAATGAAATCCCCTTCTTTTATTCAGCAGTAGTAAATGAAGTGAAATTTGATAATTTCTTCTGTGAAATCGACCCCTACTCGGCAAAAATCATTGAATCCAAAATTAAAAATCCTGATGAGCTACAATTAAAAGAATATATAAAAGAATTTGGGGATACTTTTTCATTTTATGCTTTTGAACCCGAGTTTCAATTACTTAAGCAATTGGTCAGATCAAACACCACAATATATGGAACAGATCAAATTATATTGATTGCAGACAGGTTGATTTGTAATAAATTAAAACAAATTACCCATAACAACAAGGCAAAGAAAATTTATGAAAACATAGAGGAAAAATCCAAAATATATTTTTCGGAATTTTTAAAAGACCCAAACAAGAATTTTTATTTTTTTACCGATGAATTTGAAAAACAATTAACTGATCTCCTCACCCTTGACTTAAGTGAACAAGAAAAAGAAAGAATAAACGCTCTAAAACTGAGTTTGAAAATTTACAAGGAACAAAACCATCATTTGCGAATACAATTGATGAAAAATAACCTGATGAAGGAATATCTCCATTGGGAAAACAAAAAAAATCTTTTCAAATACGGGGCATTCCACTTAGCAAAAGGTGAAAGTCTATTGAACGTATACGACTTGGGGAATTTAGTAAATAATATTGCCGACAGTAAATTCAAGCAATCTTTGCACATAATGGTTTTTGGAAAATCCGGAACCCAATCTTCACCTTTCAATGGATATCCTGACCAGCCAATAGATGAAAATAGTAGTAACCTGGAACCATTTAAGCTTCTGCTTGACAATGTCACTACTGACCAATGGCATTGTTTTGATATGTCTCCACTAAGAACTGCATTAGAAAATGGAACAGTGGTGGTAAACAATACTCAATTAGAAAAAATCATTAAGGGATATGATTATGTTATTATAATTCCCGAAGTTACCTCCGCAAAGCATTATTCCATGTAATATATTTCCTTCCCGGCAGCTTTCGCATATTCAATCTCGCTCCTGGTGCTGCTGCCAATGTAACCGTCCTTGTTGATCACATAAATGGCCTGGGCCATATCAATCTTCCGCTTATGCATAATGTCAAGCATCTCTTTGGTGCCTTCATTCCAGGCCTCTTGGTCCCCGCTGTGCCCGAACAGCCCCACCGAGATTACAATATAGCCCTGCAGGGTCAATTCCTTCTGCACACGCATAAAATCATCCTTGAACCGTGTGCTGCCACACAATGTTATAACAGGATAATCACGCTTTTCCATAGGTTAATCTTTAAATAGTAATTAAAGGTAACAACTTTAATGTGTTTTTTCATACCTTCGTGGTAGCTAAAACTATTGGATGTTTATTTATAATCCGGACATTGTTCTGTAAACAATCT
>Ga0265294_10006010_pt1 | contig 14687 bp, 18 predicted proteins | sample MunlanPumphouse3_FD_192504 | JGI IMG/M metagenome (GOLD analysis project Ga0265294, IMG submission 192504) | Groundwater microbial communities from a municipal landfill in Southern Ontario, Canada - Pumphouse #3 | ecosystem: Environmental > Aquatic > Deep subsurface > Groundwater | place... | reverse complement strand
AATTAATTGTTGAAAAGAATGATGTTTTAGTTGTTAATAAAAATTTGGTTAAAGAAAATAAATCATTATCTTTGGTTGAAAGTAAAGACCTTATTTTAAAAAAAGAAAAATCTCCTAATTTCTCAGAAAGCACCTTTCAAACAAAAATTAATAACAATAAAGAAAATCTTGTTGATAAAGAAAAAGAAATTGAAAAAAATAAAAAAATTGAAAAAGAAAGAGAAGAAAAGAAAAAAGATTCTTTTGTAAAATTATCTAAATTTGAAGATGTAAAATAAATAAATTATTTTATTTCTACCTTTTGAGTTAAAATATCTCCAGGCATACCTCTTTCAAAGATAACTCTTACAGTTCCTTTGTTTCCATGAGGTGCTGTAATTTTACCTTTTATTTCCTTCTTTGTGGTTTTGAATATAACAGTTTTACCTAAAAGAGCATTTGCACTTTCCTTACTATTATATTTTTCATCATCAACCTTTAAAATAAATTGATTTGTATGTTGAGTTTTAACTCCTCTTCTGTAGCTTACAATTGTTCCTTGCATAAAATTCACCTTTAATTTAATTGTTTTATTTTGTATAAAAATTAATCTTTTATATAAGTAAATAAGTAACAATTACTTTTTAAAGGTAATTTATAGGATTTTTAAGGTTTGCTAATTTATTTACTATTACAAATCTTATATATCTTCTGTAAGCTTAGTAAATAGGTAGAAAGTAGATATTTTATTTTAATTTTTGAAAGATTATATTTTTAATTTTAATCATATAATATGTGTAATTATCTATTTTTTAATTGTTTTTAATTTCAATTGATAACAATATATACTTTTCTCTATATATATAATATATGATAACAAACAATTTATCTGGAGTTGACGAAGCAGGAAGAGGTTGTGTGCTTGGTCCAATGGTTCTTGCAATTTGTACAATTTCAAAAGAAAAGGAAGATTTTTTTAAACAAATTGGAGTTACAGATTCAAAACTTATAAGTAAACCAAAAAGAGAAAAATTATTTGAAATTATAAAAAAGGAAGCTGTTGAGTATAAAATAATTGCAATTCCTGCTGAAGAATTAAACCTCTTAATGAATAGTTTTTCATTAAATGAAATTGAAGCTCAAAAAACAGCAGAACTAATAATTGCCTTAAAAAAGGATACTTTAAAAGTTATTCTTGATTGCCCTGATACAACAGTTGGAAAATATAAAACAAGAATTATTAATAACATAAACTTTCTTGAAAAAAATAATTCAAATAAATTTACAAGTAAAAGAATTGAAATTGTCTCAGAGCATAAAGCTGATTTAAATTATCTTTGTGCGGGTTGTGCCTCAATTTTAGCAAAGGTAACAAGAGATAAGTTGTTGTCTGAGCTTTTAGGTGGGAGTGATTTGTCAGGATATTCTTCAGATCCAAAGACTATAAAGTATCTTAAAAATTATATTTTAGAAAATAAAAAAGTTCCAAGTTTTACAAGAACCAAATGGAAGACTGTAGATAATATTTTCAAAGAACTAAATCAAAAAAAATTAGGGTGGTTTAATGAACAAAAAAGATGAAAAAATTAATTTAGAAAATTTAGATTTACTTATTAAAAAAATATTTTCTGAAATTATGTCTAAAAAAATAAATATAGATAAACCATTAAGTGTAAATATTCAATTTGTAAAAGACGAAAACCAAATTGAAGCTTATGAAGATTTAGAAAATATTCTTGTTGACAAAGATAATCTTTATTTAACTCTTTATACACCATTTGGTCTAAATGAACTTAGGTTTGATGTTTTAGAAGAACAAAAAAAATTAGTTATCAAAAGTTATGATTATCAATTTTACAAAGAAATACTTTTAGATGTGTTTGTTTTAAAAAATAGTCTAGAGACAACTTTTAGAAATAATATTTTAGAAATTAAATTAAAAATACTTAAATAATTTTTTAAAAAAGAAATTACTTTTTTTAATTACAAATTTTTTGTAATCTCTTCTGTTTGGAGAAAAAACTTCCTTTAGTTTTAGTCTTGCTTTCTTTAGTTTTTTTTTAGGTCCAAAGAAGGTTATCATGTTTTCATAAGTTATTAAAAATGAAGTGTGTTCTATAGAAAATAGGCTATTGATTCTAGAGAACGGACCAAATTCTAATGTGAGTTCTACATTCTTTTCTGCTTTTGAGTTTTCAAGGAATAGTTTGTCATTTCCACCTATATAATCCATGCCTCTTTTTGTTTTTGTATCTTTAAGGTATGTATTTTTATTTATTTTTTTAAATTTTCTTTTATATTCTTTGTTTCTTGTATAAATGTTAAGTGTGTTTCTTTTTGCTGTGCCTGTATGTAAGTCAATAAAAATTACTTCTTTGTAACCTTTAGTTATGCTTTTAACAATTGCTTCTAAATATTTAGTTTCTTCTTCTTTTTTTACACCACAATATGCAACGGTGTTAGGGTAGATATTTTGCCCTTTGGATGTGGCTCTAATAAGTCTAGAAGTTCCAATTTTAATAATTGTTTTAAAAATATAATAATAATGTAAGACTTGTTCTGTAAAGTAGGCCTTTGCTGGTCTTTGAGGTGACATCAAGTGTCTTAGTTTCTTAATATCCTCTATTGTTTTTTTATCTAAGTCTATATTTTTAAAATTATTTATGTAATTTCTATTTAAGTCAATATTATTGTGATTATATCTTCTAAGGTATTTCATACCATATGGATTTAGGGAGTGAATAAGGGCGACAGAGATGTTATCTTTTAATTCTGGAAGAATCTTTTCTAAAAAAAATAGTTGTACAGCTGAACCAGTAAAGCCTTCTACTCCATGGGTTCCAGAAACTAGAATTAGAAGTTTTTCTTTTTCGTTATTTTCTAAAAATGCAAAGTCAATTGTTAAATCATCAATTATTTTTTTACTTTCTAATCTTAAGTTATTTTTAAGTGAAAGTTTTCTGAATTTATTTCTTGCTTGATAATAATTTTCAGAAAAATATTTATTATATTCCATATTATTTTTTAGAGTTTCTTAATCTTTCTCTTTTTTCTTTTTCTTTTTGTTTTTTATTTTCTGGCTTTTTAATTCTTCTCATTGGTTTTAAAGGTGGGCTCATATTTTCTCTCTCCTATTTTAATCAATTATTTTTTCTATTTCAAAATTATTTCTGAAATTAGATTCTTTATGTATGTTTATTGGTTTAGGGTTTCCTGAACCAACAACTCTTTTTTTATTAAATGCATCATAACTTCCTTTTTTAAGAATAGAGATTACTGGGTAATCCATTCTTCCAAATTCATTTCTCATCTGCATATAATCATTTATATTTTTTTGTAGATTTTGATCAACCTTTGTTTGAAAATCTTTAATTTTTTCCAAACTAATTTTTTCCTCAAGGTCTAAAAGAATTTCATATCTTGGTTTTTTTGAAAGATCTTTTAGGTACGGTATTATTGTGTAATGTTTAATTTTTAAATCTAAGTCTTTAATGGTTTTATCCATAACCCTTACAAGTTCTGTTTCAGGTGCAAGCTCTCCTGCAATATTTAGAAAATTATCTCTATTATAGAATTTGATTAATGGTATTTTTTTCATAAAACCTGTAACCTTAATAACATCTCCAATATCGTATCTATAGAGCCCTTCCTGGGTAGTCATTAATATTCTATATTTTTTATTAAGCTTAAGTTTTTCAATTGTAATTATGGTTTTTATCTCTTTGTCTATATCTATAAATTCAAAAAAGGTAGTGTTTAATGGTAAGACCCCTGAAACCTTATCCTTTCCAAGTCCAATTGAAATTCTACCTTCTGAGGCATTAATTCCTGGATCTCTAACTTCTATTTTCTTACCAATCTTTTTAATTAAAGTGTTAATGTACATTTCATTTGTTTTTGATTTAAAGCAACTAATTAGTCCAATATTTGGCCAAATATCAATTGGTTTAAAATCTTTCAAATTTTTTAAATACTCTGCTCTTTTCGGATTTTTTCTTTTAATAATTTTAATTAATGTTTCTTTATGTTCTTTAATATAGTCAAAGAAAAGAATAGCCTCAATTGGTGCAGTAAAAGCAACTTGTGTAATATTTTCTTGAAGTGCAGAGATTGCCATTTTTTTAATTTTTTTATTAAAATTAAATTCATTAAAAATTTTAACATCTGTTGCAATTTTTGATTTTACCCACCAAGGAGATTTGTAGGCAAGATACCCTGAGATACTTCCATATTGTATTTTACCTTTTGTTTTTCCTTCAAAATAAGGTCCTGCAAAATAAAGTGTTTTTCCAGAAGCAACTGACATATAATCTTTTAAAACATATATTGCCCATAGTGCAAATTCTTTATTATAATTTTTAATTCTTTGTTTTGTAATTGGTATTAGTTTAATTTTATTTGTTGTTCCTGAAGTTGAGGCAAAGTAAACTACTTTATCTTTTGTAAGAATATTTTGCTCTCCATTTTTTATTCTTTCAATTTCTAAGTCAATATCAGAAAATTTAATTATAGGAACATATTTTTGATATTTTTCAATTGAGTTAATATATTTAAAATTATTTTTAATTCCATATTCTGTATTTTTATTTCTTTTTAATATTTTTAAAAGAATCTTTTTTTGAACAAAAAGAGGATTAATTAATGCATCTTGAAAATCAACAATTTGTTTAATTTGATTAAGAATATATTTATAGTTAATAAGATTATCTTTAATTTTAGAACTAGTATCTTTTCTTAATTTGTTAATTTTTTGAGTAGTATTCATATCCTTTCTTTTTGATTCATATTTAAAAATAATATATAAGATAAGTTTTATATATAGTTGTCTAATGGTTTTAATTTAAAGAATTTTTAAGATAGTAGTGAAAGGATTAGTTTTATTTTTTCAAAAGCTCACAAGCTTTACAAATTTTAGAACTTGTTTCTGTACCACAAATCTCACATTTTTTAATCTTCTTTGTTTTTATTTTTTGAATAATGTCTTTTGTTTTAACCAAGTCTTTGATACTTAAGAAACTTTTAATTAATGAAAATTTTGCGCCCGGATGAATAACCTCATTTTCATTTAAAAAATTTCTAAATTTATTTCTTTTAGCTCCTCTAAAAAAAGGACAATTACAATGATGGAAGGGGATATTGTTGTAGAGTGCATAGGCAGCAATCTCTCTTTCAGGAGTTAAATAAAAAGGTTTGATTCTTGGTTTGGTTTCTTTCATTCTTATTATCCCTACCATCGGACCTGTTCTAAAAAATCTAGTAAGGTCATTATCTATTAAATTCATTAGGATTGTTTGACATTCATCATCAAGATTATGTCCAGTTGCAACTTTTGTAACTCCTTTTATGTTTGCTAATTTATTTATTGTTTGTCTTCTCATTACTCCACAATAGGTGCAGACAGATCCTTCTTTTTTATCATATTCTTTTGCAACATCTGCAGTTGATTTTCCAAATTCATTTTCATGTGAGCTTTCCAATAATTTTATTTGATTTTCTTTACAGAAATTAATAACAACTTCTTTAGTCTTATTAGAATAATCAGGAGTTCCTTCATCTACAAAAATTGCACAAAAATTAAGCCTTCTACTTTTAAATATTTTATTAACCAAATATAAAAGAACCATAGAGTCTTTTCCACCTGAAGTAGCAACACCAAGATAATCCTTATTTTCAATTAATTTGAATTGCCTTATTGTTTTTTTAAATCTTTTTTCAAAAAAATAATTAAAGTGATCTTTACAAAAGTTATGTTTTCCATATGCTAAATAAATTATTGCATCTTTTTTACAGTTATCACATTTAATTGCCATAGATTTTAATCCTTTTAATTTTTTATAACTTCAAGAATTTCTAATTTTGTTTCTTTTCTAATAATTGTAGAAATTGGTATAAAGTTATTATTTATTTTTACAAGAACAATTTCTGGACTAATTTCCAAATCAATTAATATATCTCTAATTGTTTTTCCAAAGTCTTCTTTTGTGATTGTTAATTTCTTTGTTTTCATATGTTTTCTTTTTGTAAGTTAATAAATATATTTTAGTTAAGAATAATTTATAAACATTTATTTTTAAATATTTAATGTGTTGTTTACATAATAAATCATTTTGTTACAATTTTTTAAAAAATAAGTCTAAATTAGGCTTCTTTTAACAACTATTATTTAAAGGTTTTGTTTCAATAATTATTTAGTAAATAATTAAATATTTATATACAATTTAAAAGAGAGTGATTTTAAAATGACAACAGCTTCAAAATATATTAAACAAACAATTCAAAAAGAATTTCATAAAGATAAAGATAAAGATTATGATTATAAAAAATTATATACTCAAAAATTAATAAAATATAGAGCTTTAGAAGGTTCAATTGTAAAATTAGAAAAACCATCAAATCCAATTAGAGCAAGAGAAATTGGATATAAAGCAAAGCAAGGTTTTGTAATTGTTTTTGTAAAAGTTAGAAAAGGTTCAGGACTTATTAGAAGACCAAATGCTGGAAGAAGACCAAAGAGAATGGGTGTTAACAAAATTACAAGAAGAATATCTATACAAAGAATGGCAGAGCAAAAGGCAGACGCAAAATATCCAAATTTAGAAGTTTTAAATTCTTATTATGTTGGAGAGGATGGTCAAAAGAAATATTATGAAGTAATAATGGTTGATTCAAATCATCCAGCAATCATAAATGACATGGATATTAATTGGATTGTTTCTGAAAAGCATAAAGGTAGAGCACAGAGAGGAAAGACTTCAGCTGGAAAAAGAAACAGAGGTCTTATTAAGAAAGGTACTGGTACTGAGAAGGCAAGACCATCAAATAGAGCAAACTTAAGAAAATCAAAGTAAATTTAAAGGTTTTCTTTCCCTCTTATATTTATGATGTTATCTAATATTTTTTTAGCAACAGCATTTCAAGATATGCTTTGGTTAGTTTTATTGATTGCTTTTGCTGTTCTAATTTATACTTGGAGTAAAAGTAAGGTTGCAAATGTAACTGTTGCAATTTTAATAACTCTACTTTTAACATATATAATTTTTATTAGGTTTCCAGAATTGATATGGATATTTGTGATAGGTATAATTGCTTTTTGGATTTATGGTAAAGAAATTAAAGCTGCATTAATTAAAATAAAAATTTTTAAATAGGGATGATTTTTGGAAAAAACATTAACTTATATTTTTTTATTTTTTTTAATATTTATTACAGGTCAATATAACCTATTAATTTTATCATCTATCGCAATTGGAATTTTTTTTATGTTCTCCCCTTCTTGGTGGAATATTATAATCTTTATTGCTTACTTTTTTGCTACAGTTATTTTTGAATTGCCAGGAAATATTGCGATTCTGTCTTTGGTTGTGTTATTTGTAATAATGGTACTTTTTAATTTTATAAATAGAAAGAAATCAGGAGCTTCAGATGAAGGTGCTGGAGATATAGATTTTAGTAAATTGTTTGGTGGGGGAGCTAATTAATAATTTGGGAATCAAAAAAATAGTTATCTAAGAGTTATATTTTATAATTTTAATAAAAAAAGTAATTGTAAGAGAAATAAAATAGTTCTTGTTTTGATTAGAAAAAGTTTTCTTTTTACAATTTGTTTAAAATATTTCTATTCTCTTCTAAAATATCTTTCATAATTTTAGTTAAAGCCTTTAATTGTGCTTTAATTTCAGAAAGTTGATCTTGAACATCTGAATTATCTACAGATGTGTTGTTTATAGAGGTATTTTTTATAGGTGTGGGTGTTTCTTTTTTTTGTAAAGTAGTAACTATATCAGCATCTTCTTTTTCATTAATGCTGTTTACTTCTGAAGTTGTTTCAATTAAGTCATCTTCTTGAGTATCTTTTTCATTAATATTAAAATTTTTAATTACTTCTTCTTTTGCTTCTATCTTTGGTTCTTCTATTTGTGAGTATTTTTCCTCAATTTTTTCTTCTTTTGGTTCTTCAGTAATTTCCTTTTTGGATATTTTTTTTTCTTTTTTTGCATTTATAATTTCTGTATAATTAGTTTCAATGTCTCCATCATCAACACCAATATCTTTAAGTGTTGAGTAGATTGTGTCTTTATCTATATTTGCATCTAACAATTCAATAATTGTGTCTTGTACTAATTTTTTATCAACCATAAATTATTCCTTTTATAAAATATTTAATAGTATTTAATATGTTACTTATTAAAAATGTTTTGTTTTAAATATTCATTTAGTTGTATATTATATATTATGGAATAAAATTATTATGGTTCTACTAAGTACTTGGAATACACTTTTTGAAGGAAAGTATGGAAATAAAGAATTAAACATATTATATCAAGATGATGTATTCGTATCTTTTTTAAAAATTAGAGATCAAAGTAATGTTTTAGTTCAAGTGTATAAAGTTTTCTTAGCAAAAGGAGATATTGAAGTTTTTGTAAGTACTTTGCCATATCCTGCTGTAGTTTATCAAAAACATATTGATATTGGAGAAAACAATACTTACAAATATTTATTATTTCAAACAGATGTAGAATATATTGATATTAATGCTTTGTCATATCACATTGATAAAAAAATATTAGAATTAAATAAAAGAGTTGGTTCAATTATCTCAATAATTAGTTCTTATGATATTAAACTAACTTCTTTAAAGTTAGCTGGAGACAATGATACAAATTTCTTTTTCTCAGATCCGATCATTTCAAAAGTATTAACAAATTTAAAATTCTCTTTTGATTTTTCAGGAACAGTTCCAATGAACAAATTAATTTTAGGGAAGAAAAATAATGTTTTAGCAACAACAGATTTAGAGAAATTAAATTCTGTTTGTGTATTTGGTTCATCTTTAAATGATAGGGTTTTCTCTATGAAGATTGTGTGTGAGAATTTTTTATTATCTTCAAAAACTGTAATTATTTTTGACCCAACTAAAATGTTTTTAAGTCTTGGATATCCTCAACAGAATAATGATATTTTAAATGATTTTAATTTAAATATGGACCCTTTTGGTTTTCCTGTAAAGAATATAAATTACTTAGATATTAAGATCCCATTATTTGCAATTCCAAAAAATGCATTTTTAAATATTTTTAAATTTGCAAGTATTTCTGCAGAAATTATAGCTTTAGGTTATACTTCTAATGTCTTAGATATTAAAGCATTAATTATAAATATTAGAAATTTAGAGATAACCGATAAGATTACTCAATTTGAAAAACAAAGAGTAATTTCAAAATTAATAATTTTAGATAAAAAATATTCTTTAGTTTTTGGGGAAACTGATCTTTCTGTTCTTTTTGAACAAAGATATAAGCATATTGGTTCTGTAAAAATTTTAAATGTTGATGATAAGCATCCTTTTTACATTTATTATATAAACTATATTTTAGACAGATTTTCAAATTCTTTAAAAGACGATATATTAGTAGTACTTCCAGAATCTAAACAAATTTTAAATAATATTTTTGTTGGTAGCAACATAGTTTCAATATTAAAAAATAATTCTGTAATTTCTAGTTTAATTAGTAGTAAAGCTGAATCTGATTTTAAGGGAGATAGACTTTATGATGTTAAAATAAACATGATTGATAGTAACGACGGAGTAATTTACTATCCAAACAAAGACCCTCTTAGAATACTTTTTAGACCTACATTCACATCAAGTATAATTAATTATAAAAAGCCAAAAGAAAATGCTTTTAATTAAAATTTAATTTATTTTTTTTTTAATTTTTTTTAAATAAAACCCTTTATCTATCTATCTATATATTTAAACTATATGTGACTGTTAGTAAACACAAACAAAAGTTATGTATTATTCAACAAGGCCTTTTAAAACAAAACCTATATATACTAGAAAAACCATTATATTTATATATGTTTACTTTTAATTCAAAAAAGTAATTTTAAAAAAAGATACTATTTTTAAAAAAGTAATTTTAAAGGGTATAGAGGTGTTAATATGGTAAAATGTCCTGAATGTGGTAGTGAACAAGTCTATAGAGATCCAAAGTCTGGAGAATATGTGTGTAAAAAATGTCATGTTATTCTTTCTGAAGACCAGATAGATATGGGTAAAGATTGGAGATCTTTTGATAATTCTGATAAACAAGATAATGTTGGTACAGGTTCACCAATGAAGTTTACAAAAATAAATAAAGGTCTTGAAACAATGATTGAAAGAAGTGGAAGGGATTTAAGAGGAAATAAATTATCCACAAAGTCAAGAGCTCAAATGTATAGATTAATAAAATGGCATAAAAGGTCATCAATTTCAAATTCAATGCAGAGAAATCTTTCAATTGCATTAACAGAACTTAGAAGAATTGCATCTTATTTAAATATTCCTAATTCATTAGTAGAAACTGCAGCTTTACTATACAGAAAAACTGTTGAAAAAGGACTAATTAGAGGAAGATTAATTGAGGCAGTTGTTGCTGCTGTATTATATTCTGTATGTAGAACATATAATGTTCCAAGAACATTAAATGAAATGGCAGAAGCATCAGGATTAACTAAAAAAGAAATTGGAAGAACTTACAGATTTATTGTAAAGGAATTAGATATTTCTGTACCTTTAACAGATCCAAGCTATTATATTTCAAGATTTGTTTCTGTTTTAAATCTTTCAGCAGAAGTTGAAGCAAAAGGTAAATTGATTGTTAAAAAGGCAATTTCATCAGGATTGATTTCAGGTAGAGGTCCAACTGGTGTTGCTGCAGCTGCAGTTTACATTGCTGCTTTGATGGTCGGTGAGAGAAGAACTCAAAAGGAAGTTGCTAATGTTGCTGGTGTAACTGAGGTAACAATAAGAAATAGATATAGAGAACTTAAGGCAAAATTAAAATTAAAGGTTGATGCTTAATTTTTTTAAGCATTTTTTCTATTTCTATTTTTATTTTTTATTTTTTATTTTTAATTAATTTCAATTTAATTTTAGTTTAATTGTAATTTCGTTTTTTACAAATAATTTAAATACATTATGATACTATAAGATATATGTGATAATTTATGTTAGAAAATATATATGATTTAGCCGTTGTTGGTGGTGGACCAGCGGGAATGTCTGCAGCTTTATATGCTGGTAGATATAAAATGTCTACAATTATGTTTACTGATTCTTTTGGAGGAACAACTTCTTCTGCTCATAAGATTTGTAATTATCCTGGAATTAAAGAAATAACAGGCATGCAACTGATGGTAGATATGACAGCGCAGATTAAAGATCTAGAAATTCCTTTACATTATGATAAAGTTATAGATATTAAAAAAGAAAATAATATTTTCATAGTTAATACTGATCAAAGGACAGTAAAAGCTAAAAAAGTAATTTTAGGAATTGGAAAAAAGAAAAAGAAATTAGGTCTTAAAAGAGAAGATGAATTAGTAGGAAAAGGTGTGCATTATTGTGCAACCTGTGATGGTAGCTTTTATAAAGATAAAATTGTAGGTGTTATTGGTGGTTCTGATGCTGCAGTTACTGCTTCTTTGTTATTAGCAGATATTGCAAAGAAAGTATACTTAATATATAGAAAGGATAAACTAAGAGCAGAACCGATGTGGACTGATGCCCTACATAAGCAAGAAAAAATAGAAGTTCATTATAATTCAGAAATAATTGAGTTGCTTGGGGAAAATAAGTTAGAGAAGGTTAAACTAAACACACATAAAATAATTGAAATTGATGGTTTGTTTATAGAAATTGGTGCAATTCCAAATACAGATTTATTAAACAAATTAAATATAAAATTAGATTCAAGAGAAGAAATAATTGTTGATAGAGAACAAAGAACAAACATTTCTGGAATCTTTGCAGCAGGGGATGCAACAAATGTTAGTGATTTAAAACAAATTGTAACTGCTGTCTCCCAAGGTGCAGTTGCAGCCTTCCATTCTTATATAGATTTAAAATCAAATCAATAAAAAAGGAGCAATTGTAGTTAATGACTTTAATATTTCCGTCTCTATTTTTCCAGTTTAAAATAAATTATAAACACTTCTAAAAATAAGCTTTTTTAATTAAATTGTGAGTTTTATTAAAACCATATCTTTAATAATAAGTATTATCTACTATATATTGGGGTTAAAAATAATACTAACAAAGGGGTTGAAAATAATATGAGTGATGTAAATTCAAAACTTAAAAAATCATTTGAATCATTAAATAAAGGTCTTTATAGAACTAGTAAAGCCACAGAGTTATACATTCCGCTTTCAGATATATTTAAAGAGATTATTAAAGACTTTAAAGAAATTGAACTAATTAATAAAAAAAATACACATCTAGAAAAAGATATTGAACAAGAGATAAAGAAAAGAGAATTAATACCTTTATACAAGAAAATGAACTTAATTGTTTCAAATATAAAAAATGATATGGATCTTTTTAATAAAGAATTAGATTTAGGTAATAATTTTTTAGAAAAATATAGAACATATAGAACATATATCTTTTCAGATTCAAAAAAATCACAAGAATACTTGAAAAAATTAATTGATTCATTTAGTATTGATGAACTTATCCTTAAGGTAAATGTTGTTGGAACAATCGATCTAAATGAAATTTCTGAAAAAATCAAAGGGAAAAAAATAGGAACAGATATTATTATTCTTCCAGAAAACATTAATTTAATTTATGACGAAATTTTAAAATCAAAAGCAATTAAGTTTAGATTGGTAACAGATTCAATTGTAATTTATTTTGAAAAAGATAATGTCTTGTATATTGAAGGGCCTTCTAAAAAAATAAAATTATGTGACATTGATGCTCAATCTTTTGGTGCAAAAATATTAGAGGAGTAATTTTCTCTTTTTTCTTTCCTCTTTTTAAATATTTTTATTTACTATTCTTTAATTTAAAGCAATTGGTAATTTTTTATGGACACACTTATAGATATTATAGAACAGCCAAATTGGAAAATACTTCTTAATGATGTTGTTAAGGCTAATGATTTTGATATTTGGAATTTGGATATTATTAATTTAATTGATATATATTTAAAAAAAATACAAGATATGAAAAAAGATAATCTTTTAATTCCTGCAAATGCACTTTTGGCAGCTGCAATTCTTTTAAAAATTAAAACTTTTACTTTAAAGCTTACAAGTATTGAAGAGGAAGAACCTTTAAAGATTCCAAATGAAGAAGATCTTTTGGATAGTCTTTTAAATATAGAGAACCCTGCAAGATTTAAGGAAGGGCAGGTCTCTTTAGATGAATTGATTGATGTTGTTAATTTTATGATGAATAGACCTACAAAAGCAAACCTTGAAAGAAAAATTATAGAAAAAAAAGAAGATATTTTTGTTTTGCCTAAAAAGACAGAGGACATTGGAATTAGGATTAATAGGTTGTTTGAGGATTTAAAAGTTAAAGTTGATAAAGAAGGGTGCACAACCTTTTCTAAGTTGTTAAACAATGATTTTGAGTTACAGAATCTAGTTGATAATTGTTTTATACCATTATTATTTTTGTCTCAAGAGCAGAAAGTAAATATTTGGCAAGATGATTTTTTTTCAGAAATTTTCATAAAAATTATTTGATTCTTAGAGTAACAATATATTTATAAAAGCTATTATTATATATGGTATTATATGAACTTAAAATTAAATAAAGGACAAATATCTATAGAGATGATTATAATTTTAGCAGTGCTTATTATTGCTGCGATTTTAGTTGGAGTTTTGGTTATTAATTCCTCTAATAAGTCAATTGATTCTGCAGATGAAACAAATCAACAAATTGATAATACCGTTGAGGGTTATGTTGAGACATTAAAAGCTTATAGAGGTGAAGAAACTTTACCAACCCCTCCTTTACCAGATGTTTTTTCTGCAACAATTATTTCTCCTTTAGATTCTGAGTCATTTTTAAATAAAGCTGGTGTCATTATAACTTTAGATGCAACATTTGTAAATGGAACACCACCAGTTACTTGTAAATGGTATCATGGTGCAAATTTGTTGTCTAGTGACTGTACAGATTCGCTCTTAGCCATAAATATCGGATCAGGTGTAGATAATCTTACTTTAACTGCGACTGATTCTGATGGAAATGTTGCAGATGATATGTCCTCTTTATCCATTTTTGACGAATTTGTAAATGGTAACTTAATTCTAAACCCACCTAATGGTGATCTTATTTGTAATACTGACCAGATTTTCTTGCATGTACAAAATTCAGATTTTTATATGGACGGTGGATTTAGTTGTACTTGGACGATTGGGGGGAATACTTTAAATTCTACTTCCTGTGCTTTTTTGACTTCTGAGATTGCAAGTGTCTATGGTAATGGGAATGTAGATATTAGTGTAGAAGTGACAAATGACCTTGGACAAACTGGAACTGATGCTATTACAGTAAATATAGATTATGTAAACTGCCCATAATTTTAAAATTTTTGAGAAAATATGTTAAATAAAGAGGGTTCAGACTATTTAAGATTAGCAATTGAAAGCATTCTATTTATGTCTCCAAAATCAATAGCCATTAAAAAAATATATTCCGCACTTCCAAACATTTCAAAAGACTTAATTGATTTAGAAATTGATGAATTAATAAATGATTATAATAAAAGAAAAACTTCAATTCAAATTATAAAAGATAATAACAAATTAGAGATGGTAATAAAACCAGACTTTCAATCATTCAATATCTTTGCAACAGGAAATACTCTTTCTAAAAGTGAACTAAAAACATTAGCATACATTTCTCTAAACTC
>Ga0265294_10006009_pt1 | contig 14689 bp, 14 predicted proteins | sample MunlanPumphouse3_FD_192504 | JGI IMG/M metagenome (GOLD analysis project Ga0265294, IMG submission 192504) | Groundwater microbial communities from a municipal landfill in Southern Ontario, Canada - Pumphouse #3 | ecosystem: Environmental > Aquatic > Deep subsurface > Groundwater | place... | reverse complement strand
TGTGGGGACAAGACCAAGATTATTCTAACTTTATGAAAGACAGCATCACCAATGGTGCAAAAACTGCTGGTCAAAGACCCATTACCGATTTTACCACCGATAAATTTGCACCAAGAAGATTGGCATATTTACAAGCAGTTACGGCTAAATTAGTTGAAGATTTAGAGACTGTTTCAAGTGCTTGGAGCGATAAAGTCGAGGGGAATACAGGACTTTACAAAGCGGCATTGTTAAATAAAGCAGGGGATAAAAATATTGATTCCAATGAAGCACTACGACAAATACTTGCTGGAATGGGTGTGTTTATTAAATCTGAACTTGCCAATGAAAGAATTGCTGTTGCGGTTTTAACTCCAAGTGAAGAAGATGAGCATTCTTGCTTTTCAGATAATACACACAGAGATATCGTAACCAACTATCAAGGGTTTAAAAATGTTCTTTTAGGAACGTATGAGGGTAAAAAATATGGAACAGCCCCCATTGATTCTTTAGATGCAAAACAAAAAGAGGCTATTTTAAAATTGATGGTTTCTATTGAAGAAAAAATTGCACAAGTGGATACAACAGCGAAAACCCAGCGTCATTTTGATTATCAAATCCGACCAGAAGATCCTATGTCAAAAGTGATTGTAAAACTTAAAAATGAGATGAGAAAACTGGGTGACGAAATGGTAAATGTAGCCCGTGCAAACGGTATTGAACTCAATGTCGAAGATGTAACCGACCCAGAAGAGACAAAAATATAAATTTTAATTAAAGAAGTATTTATGAATATTCTCAAAGCCATGACGGCGGTAGTAATTTCTACTACCATCGTCTTAGCCAATATACACACTACAAAACCCTCACAAAAGGGATTCTCAACACTCTTAGATAATCTAAACGATGAAGAGATTGATCAAGCCATTTTAGGAAAAAGTTTTTTTAGAATTCCATGGGTCGAAGCACCCAGTGCAACAACCGCACGTGATGGATTGGGTCCTTTATTTAATGCCAATACGTGTACGAGTTGTCATCCCAATAATGCCTATACGAATGTTTTTACGCAAGACGGTCAAGTTAATCGCTCCATGGTGGTACGATTATCCATTCCATCCAATCATTCAAAAGAACATCAAGCCTTTTTAGAAACACAAGGATTTGTACCAGACCCGATGTATGGTGCACAATTATCACTCAATGGCACAACCGATGTTCCTTTTGAAGGTAAATTGAAAATTGCGTATACTCCTAAAGAAGTAGTCTATGCAGATGGTTCTAAAATTGAATTGCGCGTACCTGTGTATTCATTAACCGATTTAAATTATGGAAACCTCCATAAAGATATTCGTATAAGTGTGCGAAAAGCTCCTGCTTTGGTTGGCTTAGGACTCATTGAACAAATCAGCGACGAACAAATCTTAGCCAACACTGACCCTGAGGATAAAAATAACGACGGGATTCGTGGAGTGCCCAATTATGTTTACAGCATTAAAGATAAAAAAATGGTATTGGGAAAATTAACCTACAAAGGAAGTGCTCCTACGCTTAAACAGCAAATAGCCAGTGCCTTTCACAATGACATGAGTTTAACCACGACCTATTTTCCACATGACAATTGTACCAATCAACAAAAAGAGTGTTTAAATGCCAAAAAAGCACGAGATGCCATTGATGTTCCCGATGATAGAGTTGAAGCCATTGATTTTTATTTAAAAAATCTAAAACTGCCTGTGGTTGAAAACAAAAACCAAGAGGGCAAAGCCTTATTTAGCCAAATTGGGTGCGCTTCTTGTCATACGCCTTCTTTTAGTTTGCCCAACAATCAAAAAGCAGAAGTCTACAGCGATTTCTTGTTGCACGATATGGGGGATGAGTTAAGTGATGGACGAAGTGAATTTAATGCCTCGAAAAACCAATGGAGAACAACGCCACTATGGGGAATTAACAGTTATAAATACACCGTTGGAGCGCAAGTTGAATATCTGCATGATGGACGAGCAAGAAGTTTAGAAGAAGCCATTGTCTGGCATGGCGGTGAAGCTTTAAAAGCCAAAGAGAGCTTTTTAAATTTAAGCCAACAACAGCGAGACGCGCTGATTGAATTTTTAGGAGAATTATGAAAAAAATAGTGATGTTATGGGCGTTAACTTTGGGAATGGTATTTGCCAATGAAAGTGCTCAAGAAAATATTTTAAATAAAGTATTAATCAAAAATACGCAAAATGCCATTGAAACAACCCAACAATTGCAAAGCCAATTAAATGGGGCTTCGTATGATGAAGCAAAAATTAAAGGACTTTTTGGAGAGTTGGTTTTTAATTGGAAAAAAGTTGAAACACTGTATATTGCAGGTGACTTAGATAACAATTATTTAGATACTCCAAGATACATTGATATTTTTCATAACTTAAAAGAGAATTTAAACGAACAAATGCAACGTGTTCAAGAATCAAATGACGATGTTCGTGTGGCATTGTTTAAAAACTCTTTTAAAACCATTAACGCTTTAGAGTATGTTTTGTATTCTAAAAAAAGTATGAGCAAACGCGACATTGAAATTTCAAAAGTGATTGCAAACAATATTCAAACACATTTAGAGGATATTTTAGAAGTCTATCAAACTCAAGGGGAAAAGTTTTTAAGCAATGAAGTTTTTTCCAATGGTATTGTTATGAACACGCTAGTTCAAAGTGTTTATAAACTTAAAGAGTGGCGAATCGCTGATGTAGCAGGACTTTCTTTAAAATATAAAAACAATCCCAACATTTCACGATCTGAATATTTTATGAGTAAAAATTCAACCCATGCCATTAAAGCCATTTTATTAACGCACAAAGAGGTTCTGAATTCTTCCGAATTTTTTGATTTTGGGGATATGTATGAAAAACAATTAAACAATGACGATGTGAAGAAAACAAGAGAACTCATAGAGATTGCCTTGACAAAATTAGCCCAAATCAAAAATGATGATTTGAGTTCTAAAGAGGCACAAGACCTTTACAGCGCAGTCAATAATATTTACAATCACTATTTCTTCTCTTTGATTCAAGATTTAAAAATTACCTCTAAAATCTTAGATGCTGACGGGGATTAATCGTGGAGTTAGCTGGTTTTGATTATCTGTTTGACCCAAATAAACGCCTTTTTTATGGGTATTTATTCAGTTCATTTTTGATTGCTGCGGTATATTTACATTTTAATCAAAACCAAAAACGTCTGATTTTAAGTCCAAAACTTTGGCTACATCCCAGTGCAGTGTTGGATTATACCTATTTTGTCGTCAATCTTGCCATTAAAATCTTTCTAATTTTTCCCATTGTATTGAGTGCAAAAAGCATTACGATTTTTATTTATGAACAAGCAACCTACTATTTTGGGTTGAGTTCTTTACATTTTAGCTACATTCAAGTGATGGTACTTTATACGGTGTGCATTTTTTTAGTCAGTGATTTTACTCGCTATTGGTTGCATCGATTTTTACACACCATTGCTTTTTTATGGGAATTTCACAAAGTGCATCACAGCGCAAAAGTACTCACACCTTTTACGTTTTATCGAGTACATCCGCTTGAAAATATTTTGTTTGGATTTCGATATTCGTTGAGTATTGGTGTGGTGACAGGAGTGTTTTTTTATCTTTTTGGTGCGGTATTGGATTTTTATTCCATTTTGGGTGTCAATATTTTCGTGTTTGTCTTTAATGTTTTGGGTTCAAATTTACGTCATTCGCACGTAAAAATTACCTATTTTGCCCCTTTGGAAAAACTGTTTATGTCGCCTTATATGCACCAAATACACCACAGCACTCAACATCTCAATAAAAACTATGGAGGTTATTTATCGCTTTGGGATAATTGGTTTGGCTCACTGGCATTATCCAAAGATGTAAAAATCAAACGATTTGGTTTGCGAAAAGAACAGATGAACGACTATACAAGCATTGGCAAAATGATTTTTGTGCCATTTATAAATTTAATAAAAAGGAAAAGAAGTGTTGTATCTTAAATATGGAAGTGGATTGGTTTTAATCGCTCTTTTAACCGGCTGTTTTGCCAACAAAGAGGAGGTTCTTCTTTCATCAACTGATGAAAAAATAGCCTTAGGAGAAGTGTTATTTTTTGACAAAAATCTTTCAAAAAACAGAACCCAAAGTTGTGCCACGTGCCACAACCCTGAGTTTGCCTTTACCGATGAGAGAGACAATGGTATCTCGAAAATGGCGTCACTTGGGGATGATGGAAAATCCTTAGGTGACAGACAAGCCCCTACGGTTTCTTATGCCATGTTTAGCCCAGAGTTTCACTACGATGAAAAAAAGAAAAAATATGTGGGTGGACAATTTTGGGATGGACGAGAATCAAGCTTAGCCAATCAAGCTGGAGGTCCTCCTTTAAATCCTGTTGAAATGAACATGAAAGACAAAGAAGAGGTCGTACAACGATTAAAAGAAAACCCCTATTATGTGGAGAGTTTTCAAAAGTTATACGGGAAAAATGTTTTCAAAGATGTCAATAAAGCCTATGAAAGTATGACCAAAGCGATTGAAAGTTTTGAACAAACCCAACAGTTTGCTCCGTTTGACTCCAAATATGACAGATATTTAAAAGGAGAGTACGATTTAACTCCACTGGAAGATTTAGGACGGTCACTCTTTTTTTCAAACAATAACAATTCGTGTGCCACCTGCCACGTCTTAAAAGGGGAAGATAAAGAGGGTGAAACTTTTACCAATTATGAATACCACAACATAGGAACGCCCATTAACCACGAGTTGCGAGCCAAAAATGGAACGACAGCAATCGATGAAGGTTTATTAGCTAACCCAAAAGTAAGCGATGTGGCACAAAAAGGCAAACACAAAGTGCCTACTTTACGAAATGTTGCTGTAACTGCACCGTACATGCACAATGGAGTTTTCAAAGATTTAAAAACCGTCGTTGAATTTTACGATAAATACAACAACACTGAGCGAACTCTCAATCCCGAAACACAAAAACCATGGGATGAACCCGAAGTTAAAGAGACCATCAGTTTAAAAGAACTCAAAGCCAACAAACAAAATGACCGAAAAGTAGAAGCCTTGGTTGCTTTTATGAAACTTCTCACCGACAAAAAATACGAACACCTTATTGAAAATAGCAAGTAACAAATTGTTACTTGCCATTAAAACTACTTAAAAAATTTAAAAAATATTTTATATAGTCATATTTTGTGACAGTGTTAAAGTATAATAAAAATTATTTACGACACCTTCTGTCCATAATACATCATACACTATTGCAAAAATTAAAGGATAGACTTGAAAAAAATGTTTCTGTTTTTTTCTCATGAATTAACAAATGCACAAATTTTAGATGCAAAAGAGAATTGGAGAGTTAAAGAGTTTATATCGCTTCCACAAGAATTGCAAGAACAGTGGTCGAATATTCCCAGTGGTATTGAAAATTTAACGTCCTATCTTACTGCACACAAACAATTTCTTGCCCAACATACGCAGTTTGAAGATATGGTGTTGATTCAAGGTGATTTTGGTGCGGTTTACAACATCGTAAATTTTGCAAAAGAGTTGGGATTAAAGCCCGTTTATGCCACAACCAATCGTATTATTGAAGAGTTTGAAGAAGAGGGTAAAACCATAAAAAAATCAATATTTGAACATGTACGATTTCGAGAGTATGTATGAAAAACATCAAAGAGTTTTTGCTTTATATCACTTTTAGATTTTTAAGCATCGTATTGTTAGTTTTATCCTTGTTTTATCTGTTCTTTCAAGAAAATACCAATATTGCATTGGGCGTAGCTTTGTTGGTTGGTGGGATTGTTTTACTTATTATCATAGAAAAACAAACAAAACCAAAATGGGCTACGTGTTTAGAACAAAGCAATATTGCTGTTTCATTTGTGATTCGTACAGCGTTGCATGTAATTTGTGCTTTAATTGTTCTTGCTTTTTCATTTGGTTTAGATGAACTCGTTGTGAGTAAAGAAATATTTTTTACCACAATGATTGGACTAGTTGTTTTTAGCCTTTTGGGTTATGTTTGGTGTTGTAAGAGAAATAAAATTTTAGATTAATTAAGGAGAAGAGTATGGAGTTTGAGAAAGTCATCACTTGGATGGATTGGGTAACGATTATATTTTCGTTTGTTACAATGATATTTGTTGTAATTAATTTTTTTAGAAACAAAAAGCAACAAGATTCGATAGAACTGTGTTTTGTAGTTGATAATGATAAAGAATTTTGTATTCCTACTTATATTATGAGAAAATACTTGACAAGGGCAGAGGTTTCTGGACTTCTTGGCTTTTTCCAAAAAAACAGTAAAGATAGACATAATATAAAATATCTATCTTCTGAACAATATCTCAAAGATATTTACGATATTCAAAGTGGTAAAAAAAATAAATTATTGATTAGAGTTACAAATGATGAGTTGGAGCAATTTGAACTATGAACTATACAAAGCTTTCCGTAAAAATAAATTCAACAGATAAACTACCATATTTTATTGGTTCTCAAATAAGAGGAGCTTTTGGTTATGCTTTGAAAAATATTGTAAAAGAAAAAAATCTTGATGACAATCTTTACAATAAATTTTTTGAGCAAAAAGATGTGATTCATCAATATCGATTTGATATACGATTAGGACTTAGTGCCTATGAATTCTCTTTTTATCTTTTTGAAAATTCTTGTGATGAAGTGTATCATTGCATTAGTGCTTTACATGAAATGCTAACAAAAGTAGGGCTAGGAAAAAATAACACTACGTATAATGATTTTGAAATATATGTTAATAAACAAAATGTCTATAAAAAAGGTAAACTCGCTTTTTTTGATGATTATATTAAGAAATTTAAAAAGTCAAAATACAAAAAAGAGGTTATTTTAAGACTTGAAACTCCTCTTCGTATCAAAAAAGAGGGTAAATTTGTTACCGATGAAAATATAGAATTGGAAACGATTTTAAACTCAATTTATCAAAGAAGTTTAGCTTTACAAAACAAAGATTTTGAGAAGCTTCCTTTTAAACCAAACTTCAAAATAAAATCAAAAGATATATATTTTAATGATGTAAAACGATTTAGTGGCGTTCAAAATACCACAATGCAACTGGGGGGAATAATGGGGGAAATGTGGATTTCAGACCTTGATGAACAAAGTTTTAGACTTTTAAAACTTGGTGAGTTAATAGGTGTTGGAAAACAAACAGTTTTTGGACTTGGAAAAATTAGTATAGGAGCAGTTAAATGAGTAAATATTTATATGGTGCATCAGTTCAGGGAATTCAAGAGTTTATTTTTAAGACAAATAAATTAAAAGAGATAATAGGTGCTAGTAAGATTGTTGAAGAGTTGGATAATATTGAGTTTAAAAAAGAGTATGCTTTAAGTGAAGAGCCAGAAGTACTGCTTAAAGCTGCGGGGAATATTAGATTGGTTTTTCAAAACAAAGAAGATTTAGAAAAAGTGGTTAGAAGTTTTCCTAAAGTTATGATGCTAAATGCATATGGTATTACTATTTCACAAGCGGTTGTCGTTTTAAATGATTATAAAAAAGATTCTAAAGAGTTAGAAAAAAGACTTAAAATTCAAAGAAATAAAGTCTCTGCTCCACTTGATTTTCATTTTAATATTTTAAAACAAAATCCAAGAACGGCATTGCCTTTGGTTAAAGATGATGAAGATAAAGCAACCAGTCAAAAAACTGAAAAATTTCAAGAATTTGCAGATGAGCAAAAAAGAAAAGATAGGGAAACGATTTTTAATATCGAAGAATTATCAAATGACAAAAATAAAATAGCCATTATCCACGCCGATGGAAATGGTTTAGGAAATATAGTCAAAGAATTAAATAAAAAAGAGATTGTACAATTTTCAAAAGATTTAGATAAAGCAACGAAAGAAGCTTATGAGATTGCAAGTGGTGGTATAGAAAATATTAGAAAAGTCATCTTAGGTGGAGATGATTTGACAGTGATTATTGATGCCAATGAGGCTTTAGGTTTTACAAAAAAATTTTTAGAAGAGTTTGAGAAAAATACTCAAAAAATATATAAAGATTATGATTTAACGGCTTGTGCAGGTATTACTTTTTGTAATGAGAAATATCCCTTTCACTATGCTGTAAAATTAGCAGAAGATTTATGCAAATATGCAAAAAATGATTCAAAAGATTTAGCCAAAAAAGAGAATATCAATTTAGCACCATCTTCTTTAATGTTCCACAATATTCAAAGTTCAAATGTTGAGAGTTTCTCGAAATTTATTGATGACGAATTAACAATAAATAAAAAAGAAAAAATAAGATGTGATTTTGGACCATATTATTTAAAAGAACAAAGAAATAAAGTAACTATTGATTCTTTTGAAAAAGTGTTAAGAGATTTTAGAAAAGAAAATGCTCCCAAAGGAAGATTAAGAGAGTGGTTAAGTGATTTGGAATTTGATACAACGTATGCCCAAAATCAACTTGATAGGATAAAAGAAGTGAGTAAAAATAAGTGGGAAAGTAAAAATCTCTCAAAACTTCACAATGAACTAAAAATAGATAAATTAATAGTTCAAAAAGATGAAAAACAAAAAACTCCAATGTATGACCTATTACAAATATTATCAGTAGAGGATAAGAAAAATGAAATATAAAGTAACTTTTTTAGATTATTGGCATTTAAGCAGTGGTTTAAGTGCAGGTGCAAAACTTGATAGTATGGTTGTAAGAGATAATGATAATTTACCTTATATTCCTGGAAAGACTTTAAAAGGGTTAGTCAGAGAAATGGCTGAACTTACAAATAATTATGATTTTGTTTGTAAATGTTTTGGTAGTTCAAGTGATGAAAAAGATAAATTTTATTCAAAAGAAAAAATAGTAAGTGAATGTTATTTTAGCAATATAGAAATTGAAGAAAATACAAAAAAAACAATAATTGATAAAACATTACACAATCAACTTTTTGATGAGATTGCTTCAACAAAAATAGATAAAAATGGAATTGCACAATCAGGAAGTCTAAGAGAAATAGAAGTTGTAATTCCGATATCACTTTTTGGAGAAATAAAAAATATCCCACAAGAATACAAACAGCAGATGAAAAACTCTTTAAAAAAAGTAAAACGAATGGGATTAAACAGAAACAGAGGTTTAGGAAGATGCAAAGTTGAAATATTAGGAGAAGAGAAATGAAGAAAATAGATTTTAAAGTAACTTTTTTAAGCGATATTGTTCTTCACAGTTCTTCAAACACGCAAGGTAATATTGAAACATTGGATTATATTACTGGAAGTGCATTTTTAGGAATGGTAGCAAAACATTATGATGATTTTGAAAAGCCTTTTGAAGTGTTTCACAGTGGAAAAATAAGATTTGGTGAAGCCACACCACTTTTTGAAAACCAAGCTACCTATAAAGTGCCATTTTGTTTTTTTTCTCCTAAATTGGATAGTGATAAAAAAGAGGTAAAAAACAATCATTTTATAGATTATGACAATCAAACAGAACTTGATAAACAATATAAACAAGTAAGAAATGGATATATCACTTCAACACTTGATTATTTACATCTTGAATATAACTATTCACAAAAAGCAGCTTATGACAAAGATAATAGAAAATCAAAAGATTCTTCTATGTTTGGATACAAAGCAATCAAAAAAGGGGCTATTTGGAAATTTTCTATCAAGTTTGGTGATATTGATGAAAAAGCACAAAATCAAGTTATTAAAAATATTTTGGGTGAAAAATATCTTGGGAAATCAAAAACATCTCAATATGGAAAAGTTTTAATTGAAGAATTAAAAGATTTTAAAGAAGAAAATTTAGAAAATTTAAATCTTAGTGAAACTACTTATGTTTATATAAATTCAACATTAGCTTTATTTGATGAAAATCAAATGCCAACATTTGAACCTACAAAAGAAAACTTAGGTTTAACAAATGCTTCAATTGATTGGGAAAAAACACAAATAAGAACAAAAAAATTCACACCTTATAATTTCAAAAGACAAACCAATGATTACACAAGATTGGTTATTGAAAAAGGAAGTGTAATAGCACTTAAAAATGCTTCAAATGAAGATATAAATATCCTAAAAAATGGAATAGGTGGATATTTAAATGAAGGTTATGGAGAAGTTTTGATTAATCCTAGTTTTTTACTAAAAGAGGGTAGTTTTTCTTTAAATAAAATAGTAAAAGAAAATAAAAAATATGAAGTTGAGGAAAAAGAAGTTGATAATGCTTTAATTTCATTTTTACAAAATAAAATAGAATCTAAAAATAAAACTTATAGTTTAGGTGAAAAAGTTCAAGAATTTATAGATATAGATAAAGATAAACCAAAAGAGAAAAAAAGATTTGACACAGTTTCAAAATCTCAATGGGGACAAATAAGAATGAGAGTTCAATTTTATAAAGATAGTTATAAAGATGAAATACTTAAATTTATAACTAAAAACGAAGATAAAACTACACCAAAAAAACATTGGGAAAAAGGATTTGTTTCTTTAAAAAATATCTTAGAAAAAGAAAATATAGAATTCATAAAACTTCTATCAATGATGATGCCAAAAGTAAAAGCAGAGGATAAACAAAATGACTAATAACGTATTCATAGCTCATATAACATTTGAAGCAAAAACAGCTTTAAAAATAGGTTCTAAAAATGCTGATTTCTTACAAGACAGTCCGATTCAAAAAGATTGGAATGGTTTGCCTATGATTTTAGGAACTTCATTAGCAGGGGTTTTAAGAAAAGAGTTTAGCGACGAGTCAGCCAATGAAATTTTTGGTTCGGGTGATTTGGGGTCAAAAACTATTCTTTCAAATGCTTTACTTTTAGATGAAAAAAAAGAAGTAAATGAATCGTTGCTTTTGGAAAAATCAGATTTTTTACAAAAGTTTATTGTATTACCCATTCGAGAACACAATGCTATGAGTGATAAAGGTGTTACAAAACCTACTGGAAAATACGATGAAGAAGTAATTTTCAAAGGAACACAATTTAAATTTAGAATTGAAATTGTGGCGGGAAGTGAAGAGGAATTTAAAAAAGTTTTAGATGTACTGTTTTTAAATACATTTAGAATTGGTGCAGGAAGTTCAAAAGGTTTTGGACAAATTAAAATAATAGAAATACAACATGATGAGTTTGACACTTCAAGTGAAAAATATATCAATTTTTCAAGTAGCTTAAATGAAAAACTCACTCAAAAATATGAACTAAAAGATTCAAATGACAATACTTACATCAAATATGAACTCAAACTCACGGCAGATGACTTCTTTATGTTTGGAAGTGGGTTTGGTGAAGATGATGCAGATATGACACCAGTTTTTGAAAAAGTTGTTAATTATGATAAAAAAGATTTAACGCAAGATAAAGTGCTAATTCCTGCCAGTTCTGTAAAAGGTGCAATATCGCATCGAACTACATATTATTATAATCTTTTAAATAAAAGATTTATCGATAGCGAAGATGAAACCCCTTTTGAAGGAGTTGAAGCAATTTTTGGAGCAAAAAAAGATGATAAAAAAGATGGATTCAAAGGAAATATTTTAATCTCTGATGTGTATCTCGATAATACTTCTACTAAAGTATTTGACCATGTAAGCATAGATAGATTTACAGGAGGGGCTATAGATAGCGCTTTATTTAATGAAAGAACCGTTGCTTCCAAAGAGAGTTTTACTTTAGAAATATTGATTAAAGAAGAGAATATAAAAGATGAAAAGGCTTTCGATGCTTTTGAAAGAACTTTAAAAGATATCACAACAGGAATGCTCAGTTTAGGTGGAGCAACAACTAAAGGGCATGGAGTATTTAGTGGAACAGTTTTAAAAGATGGAGTGGAAATATGAAAACATTAGAAGAATTAAAAAAGTTTTATGATGAATTAAAAGGTCAGTTTGAAGGATATATCCAAATGTCCAATGAAAAGCTCAACAAAATATTGACTTCAAAACAGAGTTTGCTATCTTGGGATAGTTTACACAAAGATAAAAATTTTATTTTTGAAGCTTGTTTGTTTGATGGGGATAGAAGTATTACTATAAGACAAGTAAATGATAAGTTTGCCGTAATTGATAAGAAATTATCAAATTTCAATAAAGAAAATATTACATCAGAATATTTTGTAGCTAAGTCACTTGAAGAAAAAGTAGAATTAAAAGTAAAGTTTTCTCAAATTTGGGAAGAAAAGAAAGATGAAAATTGTGAAAATATAAAAGTTCTAAAACCAACATTATTATTATTTTCAGGATTTACAGAATTTACAAAAGGAGATAACAAATGATAACAGCACCATACAACTTTGTACCTCTCAATAAAGAAGTTTTTTATCCGCCATGGGCAGATGATGTAAGCCATGATATTCCTTTTGAAGATGGTGAAAGTGGAGAGATAGATATTACTATCACGGCGAAAAGTCCGATTTTTATCAGAGATAATTTAAAAAAAGAAGAATTCTGCCAATATAATGGAGAGTATTATATTCCAGGTTCTTCAATTAAAGGTATGGTTAGAAATGTTTTAGAGATTATGAGTTTTTCTAAAATGAGAAATGAAATTTTTGATGATAATACTTATGCCGTAAGAGATTTATCTGAAGCGACAAATTTTTATATGCAAGAGATGAAAAAAGAGACTTTTGCAGGATGGCTTAGAAAAGTTGATAATGCATACATAATTGAAGATTGTGGAGAAGTCGGAAGAATTAGACATGAGGAAATAGATAAAGCTTTAAATGTAGATTTTTCTAAACATTTTAAAGATAAAATTTTTGATGCAAAGAATTCTAAAAATAAAACTTCTGAATATAAATACAATTTAATTAAAAATAAAGATTTGAATATTTCTTTATCAAAATCTTTTAAATCAAAAACTAATGCCAAATACGATAGCAGGGTATTTTATAATTATGAAAAAGGTACTAATAGTATAGCTACATTAGTTTTAACAGGACAACCAACTCCGAGAAAAGATAGTGGGGAAAAAGGCGATGGGAAAGGATATGAATTTTTATTTTTTTCTAAAAAAGCTGAATTGAAAGTTGAAAAAGAAGTTGTGGAAAAGTTTAAATTTGCATATTTTGATAAAAGAAAGACGGAACCAAAAGAATCACCAGATTGGACTTATTGGAAAGAAAAATTAAAAGATGGAGAAAGAATCCCAGTCTTTTTCCAACGAAATGGACTTAAGGTCAAACATTTTGGATTATCATATTTGTATAAATTACCATATTCTCATAGTATAAAAGATGGTATTCCAAGAAACCATTTTGAAAGTAAGGATTTGGATTTATCTCAAATAATTTTTGGATTTATTGATAAAAAATCAAATGAGGCATTAAAAGGAAGAGTTAATTTTAGCCATTTTAAAGCTATTTCTAATATTAAAGTTATGGAATCAAGAACAGAAATTTTAGGAACACCAAGAGCTTCTTATTATCCAAATTATATTTTACAAAAAGATGGAAAACTTTATTCGACATATATGGATTCAAGTTTTGAAATTGCAGGAAGAAAAAGATATCCTATTCATAGTTCAAATCAAACAACAAAAACAGTCCTTACTGAAAATGAGAATGTTGGTGTAACTTTTAGTCCGTTAAAAGATGGGATTGAGTTTAGCGGTAAGTTAAGATATCATAATCTTAAAAAAGCTGAAATAGGAGCTTTACTTTCTGTACTTACCTTCCATAATACTCCTAAAACTTATCATAATATTGGGATGGCAAAATCTTTAGGATATGGCAAAATAGAAATTAAATTAAATGGTATTGCAAATATAAATAGTTACTTAAAAGAATTTGAATTAACTATTGGAAAACAAATATCAAATTGGGCACTAAGTCCACAAATAGAAGAGCTATTGGCAATGGCAAGTGAACAAAAAAATGAATATAACTCTACTTTAAAATACATGAGTTTAACTGAGTTTGCAGGAAATAAAACAGGTGATGACAAAGATTATCTAAAAAATTATACTGCTTTAGATAATATTAAAAAGGTTTATGTAAATTCTTTAATAAGTGATGAAGAAAATAAACAATTAGTTGAAAATAGAGAAAAAATATTAGCACAAAGAAAAGAAAAAACTGAACAAGAAAATAGAGAAAAAAAAGAAAGAGAAGAAGCTTTAAAAAAACAATTAGAAGAAAAAGAAGATTTTGAAAAAGCGTTAAAATCTGAAGATGTACAATATATTGAGAGTATTATTAAAAAATATCCTCAAAATGAGTTATCTACACAACTTCAAACTATGATTGATGAAAAGAAAAAAATGCTACAACAAAATAAGTTCTCTGAAGTCAATCAGGAAGTACAAAAAGCGTGGGATAATATTCATAACCCACAATATAAGGCAAAACTAAAAGGTGCATTAGATAATTTTATCAAAAAATGGGAAATGGATAAAAATAACAAAGGTTCAGAATTTGTCCTTGAACTGGTGCAAAAAGCAAAAGATGAATTTAAAAAAGTAAAATAAAACAAATAAATATGTACTATTATAATACATATAAAGGTTATGCGTATGGCTACTTTGAAAATTAGAAAAAACTTTTTGCTCGATGCAGATGTGATTGAAAAAGCAGAAGTTGTTTTAAAACAAAAACACAAAAACTTTACAGAGGCTATAAATCTTTATTTTCAAGCCATTACCAAAGACCCTACTCTTTTAGAACAAATTGAAGAGATAGTATCAAAACG
>Ga0265294_10006008_pt1 | contig 14690 bp, 10 predicted proteins | sample MunlanPumphouse3_FD_192504 | JGI IMG/M metagenome (GOLD analysis project Ga0265294, IMG submission 192504) | Groundwater microbial communities from a municipal landfill in Southern Ontario, Canada - Pumphouse #3 | ecosystem: Environmental > Aquatic > Deep subsurface > Groundwater | place... | reverse complement strand
AAAGGATTCCTCTTTATAAAAGGTAGGCTTAAAAATGTGATTATCGGCTCAAGCGGAGAGAACATTTTCCCTGAAGAGATTGAATCAATAATCAATGAGAATGAGTATGTGGTTGAATCTTTAGTGTTGCAACAGGATAGTAAATTGGTAGCACAGATTCATCTTGATTATGATTATATTGATAAAATGCATAGCACTAAAAATAGCACTGAAGCTAAGCTTAAAAAAGAGATTGATCAAATTCTGCTTAACCTAAAAGTGGAAGTGAACTCAAAGGTTTCCGGCTTCTCTAAGATATTTAAATGCAATGAACAAACTGTGCCTTTTGAAAAGACGCCGACTATGAAGATTAAGCGATATCTTTATAATTAGCAATTAGCAATTGAAAAAAAAGACAAGGAGAGGGCACGAGAGGGAGAGAGGGAGAAAAACAAGACACTTCATATTCTGCATCCCAAACACCCCAAATCTCACGGTTAATAAATAACATTTGACATTTTTTCACTAGGAGTGATTGTTGTATAAACTGTGGAAAGATTAATTCTTAGAACACATTTAGATGGTTGTTCTCTTTTCACTCTAATCTTAAAATAATTTGGTAAAATATATGGCAAAACAAAAAAATACAGATAGAATAAAACAAATTCTTAACAGAAAAGCAAGACATGAGTACCTCTTTATCGAAACTTATGAAGCCGGCATTGTCTTAAAAGGTACGGAAATTAAATCGGTCAGACAGGGTAAAGTGAGCTTTACAGATAGCTTTGCCAGTATCGATAAGAATGGCGAAGTGTGGTTGTTAAACTTGCATATCTCGCCTTACGAAAAGACTGCGTTTTTCAATCATGATGCAAAACGTCCGCGCAAACTTCTTCTCAATAGAAGAGAGATTAAAAAGATTAATGCTAAGATTATTGAGGGAGGAATGACCTTAATTCCTGTTTCTATGTATATCAATGATAAGAGTTTATGCAAAGTTGAAATTGCCTTGGCAAAAGGTAAAAAGAATTATGATAAACGCGAAGATATGCAAAAGAAAGATCAACAAAGAGACCTTGATAGAGCTAAGAAAATGACTTTTTAGGATTGTAATGAAAATAAAAACCATATTAATTAGCTTGGGGATTCTCACACTTTTAACTTGTTTATGGGGAGATGTTAAAATTCAATATGCAGATAGTGATGAATATTATCTGTTAGAAACATTTGAACATAAACAGTTGAACTACTTCAAGTTAAATGAGTTTAATCAGATTGTAGCCGGGCAGGTTAAAGAGACCTTGCTTGATGATAGACTATATTTCTATCTCTTCAAAAAAGAGATTACCTTCTGTTTGGAAAGCTCATTTGCTCATGTATCCAGCCATAATCGTCATGGAGATATTTCTGAAGATGAATATTATAATTTCTTCTATCCTATCGTATATTTAAACGGAGAATATTGTTTGCCTGAACACTTCTTAAAAGATATTTTCCCTCAGATCTTTGTCACAAATTCACAATACAAAGACGATTTCTTGATTTTAAATAAGAAGAATAGAGCAACTATTAAGGTGATTGTGCTTGATCCCGGTCATGGGGGAAAAGACCCTGGTGCAGAAGGAGCTAACGGTTTACAAGAGAAGAATATTGTTCTCTCTGTTGCTAAAAAACTGAAAGCACGGATAGAACAAGAACTGGATGTTTGCGTGTGGTTAACCAGGGAAGATGACTCCTTTGTCTCATTAAAAGATAGAACGATCTTTGCTAACAATAAATGTGCTGATCTGTTTATTTCAATCCACACAAATGCTGCTGATAACAAGAAAGCTAATGGGGTAGAGGTTTATTATCTATCCGAACCTGAGGATGCTCAAGCCAGAGCTGCTCAAGCTTTAGAAAATTCAGTAGTTGAAGAGTTTGAAGGAGAAGAAGCTTTACAAGAATACGCTCAAGCATCCCTTATTACAAGTGATATTACTCAAAGAGCTTATCTAAATGAAAGTGTGAACTTAGCTTATAAATTTCAAAACAATATGGTTTTTGAAACACAAGCTGTTGATAGAGGTGTTAAGTTCGCTAACTTTTTTGTGTTAAGAGGCGCCTTTATGCCCTCTGTATTAGTTGAAATGGGGTTTATTTCACATAAAGATGAAGGCATTAAACTTAAACAAGATGATTATCAAAATCAACTTGTTGAGAGTATGTTTTATGGGATTAAATCCTTTAAATCACAGTGTGATAGGGATAATGGACAGTATTAATTAACAATGAATAATAATTGATTTAAAACTTAGAGATGTTGAATTATCAGCATTCTAAATTATACTTAACGATATATTTGAACTAAAGGATTTGTCATGACAAATGAAGACTCGATCTTTTTCTCGGACCGTATAAAGAATAAACATGAAAGTATTAGAGATAAATTCTATTATCATTTACAATATTCCCTGATTAAAGATAAAACAACACTTACAGCCCATGATGTTTATCAAGCTTTAGCACTTACAGTTAGAGATAATGTTATTCAAAAATGGCTAAAGACAGATTATGAACACCAAAAGAATGAAAATAAGGTTGTTAATTACCTCTCCATGGAGTTTTTAATTGGTAGATTAATGATCAATTCTCTAAACAATTTAGGCATTATTCAAGAAGTTAAAGAAATTCTTAAAGAACTCAACTACTCTTTGGGTGATATTGAAGGGATAGAACCAGATATGGGACTGGGTTCTGGTGGGCTTGGCAGGTTAGCAGCTTGCTTTTTAGATTCAATGGCTACTCATAATTACCCGGCTATGGGCTATGGGATTCGTTACGAATTTGGCATTTTTAAACAAGTTATCAGACAAGGCTATCAAGTGGAAGAACCTGATAATTGGTTAAGAGATGGCAACCCGTGGGAGATTAAAAGGCCGGAGATTAAATATCGGGTGAGCTTTGGCGGTAGGGTTGAATATTTAACCAATGAAGATGGCAAAAATATTTACTACTGGGTTGATACAGAGGATATTATGGGTGTTGCCTGGGATATACCAATTTTAGGTTATGAAACTAATAATGTCAATACACTCAGACTTTGGCAAGCCCAAGCTACTGATGATTTTGATTTTGATTATTTTAATACAGGTGACTATATAAAAGCTGTTGAGAAGAAGAATATTTCAGAGAACCTCTCAAAAGTCCTCTATCCTAATGATAACTTTCATCTGGGTAAAGTTTTGAGGCTAAAACAAGAGTACTTCTTTGTCTCTGCTACTCTACAAGATATCTTTGCTAAATTTAAAGCAGATTGTAATGATTTTAATAAAATACCTGATCAAATTGCTATTCAACTTAATGATACGCATCCTTCTTTGGCAATCCCTGAATTAATGAGAATTCTAATTGACCAAGAGAGACTGGAATGGGATCAAGCGTGGGAAATAACAACTAAAACTATTGCTTACACTAACCATACTGTTTTGCCGGAAGCACTGGAAAAATGGGGATACGAACTATTATCACAGCTACTTCCACGTCATTTGCAAATAATTCAAGAGATAAACCGCAGACTTCTTGAGAAAGTAGATAAAGCCTTCCCCGGCGATGTATATAAGATGAAAGCTATGTCCATTATTGAGGGAGGGGAGAATGGGTGTGTCAGAATGGCTAATCTCTGCGTGGAAGGTTCTTACTCTGTGAATGGAGTAGCCAAGCTTCATTCTGAAATAGTGAAAACTAGAATATTTAAAGATTTTTACGATCTCTATCCTGAAAAGTTTAATAACAAAACTAATGGCATTACCCAACGTCGTTGGTTAGATGCCTGCAATCATCATCTGGGCAATTACATCTCTTCCTTAATAGGAAATGGTTGGAAGACAGACCTCTATGAACTTAAAAAGTTAGAACAATTCTCTGACAATGAGGAAGTTCTAAACCAACTTAGAGAGAAAAAGCTTCATAACAAAGAGATTCTTGCTAGAGAAATATATGAACTGACCGGAATAAGAGTTAATCCGAACTCTATGTTTGATGTGCAAGTAAAAAGATTGCATGAATATAAAAGACAACTTCTCAATATTCTGCATATTATTCACCTCTATAATAAGATTAAATCTAATCCTAATGCTAATTGGACTTCTCGAACCATAATCTTCTCTGGGAAAGCTGCCCCAACCTATTATATTGCTAAGAATATTATCAAATTAATAACTGCTGTAGGGGTTAAAATAAATTCAGACGCAACTATTAATGATCTGCTAAAAGTTGTCTTCATCCCCAATTACTCTGTCTCATTGGCTGAAAACATTATCCCTGCTGCTGATCTCTCTGAACAGATATCTACTGCCGGATTTGAAGCTTCCGGGACAGGTAATATGAAGTTTGCCCTTAACGGTGCTCTCACACTTGGTACTCTTGATGGAGCAAATGTTGAGATGCAAGAAGAGATAGGGGATGAAAACATGTTTATCTTTGGCTTGAAAGCTGAAGAAGTTGTGCAGATGAAGAAAGAAGGGTATAGTCCGGAACACTATTATCAATCAAATCCTGATTTGAAGAAAGTAATAGATATGTTAAGAAGTAATTACTTCAATGATCATGAACCGGGTATTTTCCAACCCATCTTAGATACTCTGCTTAAGAATGGTGATTTCTTCATGGTCTTAGAAGATTTCCAAGCTTATTGTAATATGAATGAGAGAGTCTCACGAGAATTTAAAGATACTAAGCTGTGGTATAATAAAGTTCTACTCAACATTGCACGCTGTGGGAAGTTCTCTTCAGATAGAGCTATTCATGAGTATGCTAAGGATATTTGGAATATTAAGCCGGTGAAGGTCTAAGACAATTAGCAATTAGTAATTAGCAATTAGCAATTGAAGAGAAAGGCCCTAACACAGAGTGAAACAGAGGTTAAGAGGAGTTTCACAGAGTTTTAAGAGGAAGGATGAAGAGCTTTATCCACGAATTAAGATGGATACGGAACCTCTTCACTGGGAACGCACTCATCCTACTTCGCTAAAAGCTTCGTACGATGTATCCTTGAGTGCCTCATTGCCAAGCAATGAGAGTCTTAAATCCTGAAAGGATGAAAATATAATAGGGAGTGCTCGAAGACACTCCAAAAAAGTTCCTTTAAAAGAGGTTCGACCGCTAGGGAGAACCAATGAATAAGCTGGTCTATTTAAAACAACTCGTTGTAAGGGCGGAACATTTTCCGCCCTCATTTATTAATCTTATCTAAAAGAAATCATTAAATTCAGTAGCTAACAGCTCTTTAAGTTTACTCAAGCTTTTATTCTTGACATAGGCTAAAGCAAACACGGGATTTGTCTTATGGTCAAGCAGCACATAATCCATAATCTCACTATTCTTAGCTAAGAAAGAGCGAAACTCGGCATGTTTAGGAATAGCTGTGTTGACATCAATCTTATTCCCATTATAAGCAAGAATCCAGCCATAGTTATTCTCTTTGCGAGACTCCCAAATCTTATCCCAATTAACAGGTGAATTATCAAAGTAAGCAGTAATTGGCTGGAAATCGTAACTATTATAAGTCATATCAGACAAGCCAAATCCACCATAACGCATAGGATTTAGCTCAATTGGTACCATGATGCCATCTTGAAGCTTAAATTCTGCATGCATGGGGAAGCTTTTCAACTTCATAACTTTGTTGAGTTGAGTAAAGAATTCTGTAAAGGTAGCTAAAAATCTATCAAATATATCTTTATTACTATAATACATTAAGTGAAAGTAGTCGGCTATGACAGGATCTGGATGAAGATAAATATTCATAATTGCCGGTTTGCCTGCCTCATCAAAGAACATATCGACAGCATATTCATCACCGGTAATAAACTCTTCAATTACATATTCATCTTTAGTCAGAACAGATTCAGAGAAGAACTTAGCGTTAGTTTCAACTTCTTTGTTCATCTCTTGTGCCAGATCTTTGAGATTTGTGTTCTCGTCAGCATACCTTACGCCTGTTCCGAAGAAGCCTTTGAGAGGTTTGATGAAGACTTTTTTGCCTTTTAAATCTAAGTGGGGAATCTCAGCAAGTGCTGCTTTGGTGAAGTAGAAATCAGGGTACATAGAACTCAAAGCTTCACGACAGAAGTACTTGTTCTTAAGCTTATTAATCCCTTCCACATAGGTTTTATCTTCCATTCTCTCCATCACTATACTTAATGATGTTTCTGAAGGGACATATACTTTATCATTTGAACTAAATCTAATTTCACTTTGGGCTAACTCTTCTCCACTCATTGCAATAATATCTTTGCGTCTGGCTAAATCTTCTATAAACTTACTATTGTAGGTGTTTCCTGTTATAATATAATTCATTTTACATCCAATATAATTTTTCTTTTCAGGAAAAAGGAAGAGGCTTATAGTGTCAATAAAAAATCCTCATAAACTACGAAAGTAGCTCACGAGGATTACAAAGAATATATCATCTAACCACCACTAGGGATGATTAATATCTATCTATTAATATCAAATATCACAACACCGTCATCACGGGTACCGACATAAACTCTATTGTCTTTATCGATTTTAACACTGTTAGTATAACCGGTTGAGGTTTGTCTTTCTACAAATCTAATATTTTCAGGGTCTGAAACATTATAAAGATAGAGGTTTCCACCGCCGGAAGCAAGAACTGCATAGTTATCATTAACATCTAAATTCTGGGCATAGCCGGTAGTGTCATAACTGTACACTTCTTTCACATTATAGATATCAGATATATTATACACGCGGATACCGCTTTGTCTGCAAGCGACATAGAGGTAGTTGCCTTTAATTTTTAGATTAAGAGCTTCTCCGGGTGTGCCAAATTCAGTAAGAATATTGTAGTTTTGTCTATCTGAAATAAAGACACCTCTTTGACCTGCAGCTGCAAATACATAATTATCGGTCATATCTGCACCATAAATTCTACGAACAGGATATGACCAACCTGATTGGTCACCAAAACCTTGAATCAAATTAATAGCAGAATTCCAGCCAACCTCAGTAACTTTATTATCATTTACATAGAAGCCTCTAGCTGTGAAATTCTCGAATTCAGTTGGATTGGGGTCAGTATATTGATAGAGTTCAAGTTGTCTGATAGCAAAGGTTCCACCCAGTATAGAAGAGACTATTTTTAAAGTATCTGTTTGAGTAAGATCAACAATACGATAGTTGTCAGCATCTTGTTCTTCAGTGAAGAGCAAGAAGCCTAAATCTTCAACTAAGTTAATTACTCTGTTTCTAGCTAAGTTCAACACAGAGTTATCATCCATACCGACAATTTCTGTGTACCAAGTACGGTCAAAGGTGTTTCTATCTATTAGAGAAATACCGGCATCAAATTCAGCAACAGCTATATAACTGTCTGAAATATCAATACTAATACCATCACCATTAAGTGGTACTCTTGTTACTTCTCTAAGTACTCCTTTCGTTGTATCAGTTGGGTCACTCGCCTTAGCACAGCCAACTATTAGAAGCACGGTTAATAATCCAATTAATATAAAATTTCTCAAGTAGATCCTCCAAAAGGGTTTTTAATTATTCTTACTATTATTATATGCAATTTACATTCCATCAATAATAGTTTACTAAGATACCTTGCCTTTTATGTCATTAATAGTCAAGTTATTTTGTGAAAAGTGTTTTGTTAGGTCAGCTAAAATCTCTTCCATTATATGGGGATTATAGAAGTTAGCAGTTCCGATAGCCACTAAAGAAGCACCTGCATAGATGAATTCTAGAACATCTCGATAGTTTTCTGCTCCACCCATGGCGATGATAGGGATATTCACACTTTGAGCTACGCGATAAACATTGGCAACAGCTACAGGTTTAATTGCCGAACCGCTATAACCACATAATCTTTTATTAATTCGTGATTTCCCGGTCATGGGGTCTATTGCCATTCCCAGTAGAGTATTGATTAAAGCAAGCGAATCAGCTCCGCCTTCTTTGGCTGCCTGGGCTATTTCCACGATATTTGTTACATTAGGTGTTAACTTTATTATCAACTCTTTGTCAGTTATCTTTCTGAGTCGGGAAGTTAAATCTTTCACTGTTTTAGCATCAACTCCAAAGGCGATTCCTTCATTTTCTACATTAGGGCAAGAAACATTAACCTCATAGCCGGCAATAGAATCTACACTTTCCAGACGCGTAAGTACCTCTACAAATTCTTCTTGGGTAGAACCGGAGAAGCTGACGATAAGAGGAGTCGTGAATCTCTGATAATGAGGAATAGTTTCGGTGATAAATGCCTCTACCCCAGGGTTTTGCAAGCCAATAGAATTTAGCAATCCCCACTCTGTTTCATAGAGGCGTGGCGAAGGATTTCCCGGTTTTCTCTCCTTAGTAATCGTCTTGGTTATGATTGCTCCGAGCTTATTAATATCCAGATAATCAGCCATCTCATAGCCAAAGGTTCCGGAAGCAGTGGTAAGCGGATTCTTAAATTCGAGTTTATTTAATTTTGTGGTTAGGTTCATTTTGATTTCTCCCATACTATTTCTTCTGCCTTAAAGACTGGTCCTTCCTTGCAAACTCTTTTATAGAGAGGTTTTTCATCTAATGAAACAACTTGGACAGCACAACCATAACAGACTCCTATTCCGCATGCCATATACTCTTCTAAAGATACTTCATAAGGAATATCGTGCTGTTTGAGAATTTTATAAACTGCTTTCATCATAGCATTGGGTCCGCAACTATATGCCATATCTATCTTATTTGCTTGAAGAATTGTTTCTAAATTAGTGGTTACTAAGCCCTTGATTCCGGTAGTTCCATCTTCTGTGCAGGGGAAATCGCAAGGGAAGATATCACTGGCAGTTTTGCCTCCATGAATCCAGATTACCTTACAGTTGAGAAGTTTGTCTTTTAAGAATTTAAGCGGTGGGTAGCCAACTCCTCCCGAGATTAGAAGAACAGTTTTGTTCTCTACAAGGGTAAATCCTTTGCCCAGTGGAGCCAGAATATCAAGCTCTTGGTTTACTTCTGCCTGAGCCAGAATCCTTGTTCCTTCACCCAGTATTTTAACAAAGAGAGTGAAGCTTGTTGCATCTGCTTGATAAATACTAAGGGGGATACCAAGTCTCTGTCCTGCTCTTTCTTGAGGAAGCTTGACGGTAACGAATTGCCCTGGGACTATCTCTTCGTGAATATTACTTCTATCGAATTTAAGCAAGTAGTAGTTATCATTCAGTTTGGTGTTTTCCAATAATATACATTTCATTGTTGTTTCCTAATTTTGGCATCTTAATTATAATCTATTTCGCCCATGCAGGGCTATCTCTAATTTATTGCATAACAAGGGGTTTGCACCCCTTGCTGATATATGTCATCCCTTCTGGATTTAAGAGGTTTGGTCTCAGTTTATAATCAGCAGACCAGTTCTTCATTCTTCCTCTTAAAACTCTCTTTTTAAACTCTGTGTTACGGATTCTTTCTCTTCTTTCTTTCTTTTTCTTCTTTGTGCAATTCGTGTAATCCGTGGATAGAGCTCTTTGTCCAGTCCTGAATAGTTTGACTGTTTTTCCTATTAATCCCTTTCAGGGATAGGTCTTTTTTTGTGTCTGTACCTGTGGTTAATTCTTGAAATACAAGAATTCAACACACAGGCTAAACTATTGATCCCCAAGGGGATTTAAGAGGTCTCACAACCGATATCAGCCTATTAAACAATTAAACAAATCAACGATTCAACAATTCAACATGCATTTAATTCGTGTTAATTATATAATTCGTCTTAATTCGTGTTAATTCGTGTGAAAGTCTTTCTCTTATGTCTTCATTGCTAATTGCTAATTGCTAATTGCTCCGCCTGCCATGTTATTCTTCCTTCACAGATAGTATATTCCACTTTACCTGTCAACGATTTATTAATATAAGGAGTGTTAATCGACTTCGATAGCATAGTTTCGCTATTAATTTCTATCACTCCTTCTAAGTCAATAATATTCAAATCAGCAAGATATCCTTCTTTAAGCTTACCGCAATTCAGACCTAAGAATTGGGCAGGTTTATCACTCATAGCATTGACAATAATAGCTAAATCAATCACACCCGGTTTTATCAAGAAGGTATTAATGGAAGCAAAAGCTGTTTCAAAACCATTGATGCCAAACGGAGCAATATCATACTCTTTTTCTTTTTCATAATCAGAATGGGGAGCATGGTCAGTGGCGATGTAATCTATGGTGCCATCTTTCAAACCTGCAATACAGGCTAATCTATCTTTCTCATGACGAAGCGGAGGCTTAACCTTGGTGTTAGTATCAAAACCATATACAGCATCTTCATTCATAGTAATGTGATGAGGGGTAACTTCAGTCGTAATTGCCACTCCTTGGGCTTTAGCGTTTCTCACTAATTCAATCCCTTTAGCTGTGGAAATATGGGCAATGTGAAGTCTCACTCCGATATCCTCAGCTAACATGATATCGCGGGAAATAATGATCTCTTCTGCTAAACCGGGAATCCCTCCTAAGCCTAGCTGACTAGAAATTCTACCTGCATTAACTAAGCCTGTGCCTGCTAGATTGTAATCTTCAGCATGAATAATCACAGGTAAACCAAAATTATAGGCATACTTCATACAGTTTTGAGCTATTTTAGCATTCTGAACACAACCACCATCATCAGAAACGGCTACGATTCCGCCTTCTTTCATGGTTGCATATTCGGAAATCTCTATTCCTTGCGAACCCTTAGTCATAGCTCCAATAACCTTAACTTTACATTTTCCCAAATCTGCAGCTTTTCTTTGAATATACTCAACCGTTGCGATGCTGTCAACAATTGGGAAAGTGTTAGGCATAGCACAGATAGTAGTAAATCCACCTTTAGCAGCTGCAGCAGTACCTGTTACGATATCTTCTTTGTGGTTTTGCCCCGGATCTCTAAGATGAGCATGTAAATCAACAAATCCCGGAAGAACAACCTTGCCTTCTGCATCTATCACTGTATCAGCAGATTCTTCTATTACATCAGCAATTTTCACTATTTTCTTATCTTCAATTAATATATCTTTTTGCACTAATTCATTGTTTATAAAGGCTTTTCCGTTGGTAATTAATATTCTCATTGTTCCTCCTAAGATTGTCCGCCTAATATCAAGAATAGCAACGCCATTCGCACTGCTACGCCATTTGCCACTTGGTCAAGAATTACAGAATGTTTAGAATCTGCTATTTCGGGTAAGATTTCGATACCTCGGTTCATAGGTCCCGGGTGCATGATTAAAGCGTCAGGTTTAGCCCATTTTAAAGTCTTTTTTGATAGTGAATAGTAGTTTGTGTACTCTTCCAAACTGGGGAAAAGTCCATCTCTTTGCCGTTCTAATTGCATTCTCAAGCCCATCACCGCATCAGCTCCTGTGAGAGCTCTTTGCAAGTCATATTCAACCTTGCAACCATAAATCTCTTCCATTTTGCTAGGCATTAAAGTTCTTGGAGCACAGATGGTTACATCAGCACCTAGCTTTTTCATTCCGATAAGATTAGATCTGACAACTCTGCTATTGGCAATATCACCTACGATGGTGATTTTTAAGCCATCTAAGCTTCCTCTTTTTTCCCAGATAGAATAGATGTCCAACAGTGCTTGAGTGGGGTGTGCATGACGACCATCGCCACTATTAAGAACGGGTTTGTTCGTGTATTTATGCACCATTTGGGGAGAACCGGGATAGCTGTGTCTGATAATATAAGCATCAATTCCCATGGCATTTAAAGTTAAGACAGTATCTTGCAAACTTTCACCTTTATTAAGGGAAGAAGTGTTTGCGGAAAAGCTTACTACATCAGCACTTAATCTATGAGCAGCTAACTCAAAAGACATCAAGGTTCGGGTACTGTTTTCAAAGAAGAGTGTACAAACTGTTTTTCCGCGTAAAGTAGGGATTTTCTTGTAAGAACGCGAATTTATCTCTTTCATAGCTTTTGTACTTTCCAATATGTGGAGAATCTCATCAGCACTGTAATCATCTAAGTCGAACATGTTCCTGTTCACAAAGTTAAACTCATTTTGCATAAATACTCCTGTGGTTTGATAGTGAAAAAGGGGAACAGTTGTCTCGTAATTGTATTGGGGACAAGAAGCAGTCTAAACTTAGGTTTTTAACTTTTCTCATTGTGTTCTCCTTTCTGCCTCGCCGGGCAAGATTAAAGGTTTTTATTTACCATTAATATGTGGGGATAGGATTTGTCAAATAAATAATTAATATTTTTTACCAAAGAAAAAGCTGAAGTGAATTCACCTCAGCTTTTCATGTTAGTTATCTATTGAGAGCTTAATTAGAGAAGATGAAGTTATCATTTGCATAATCTACTTTAATCTCATTATTTGGTAATATTTCGCCGGCAATAATCTTGGCAGCTAATCTATTTTCTATCTCTTTTTGAATTACGCGGTTGAGCGGTCTGGCACCAAAACTTGGGTCAAATCCCTCATCAGCGATTTTATCGATACAGCTATCGGTAAACTTAATTTTGATTCTCTTTTCTAACAATCTGTCAGCTAATTTCTGTAAATTAAGCTTAACTATCTGTCTAATTTGAGGTTTATCCAGCTTCTGGAACACTATTATTTCATCTAATCTATTGATAAATTCAGGTTTAAAATACTTATGCAAAAGCGGATTAAGCTTCTCTTTAATCTTCTCATTATCATTGCTTTCATCTTCGAAAATCATCTGAGCTCCGATATTAGAAGTCAGAATTATAGTAGCATTCTTAAAGTCTATAGTCCTGCCCTGTCCATCTGTAAGTCTTCCATCATCAAAGATTTGCAATAGAATATTAAAGACATCAGGGTGAGCTTTTTCTATTTCGTCAAAGAGAATAACCGAGTAAGGTTTTCTGCGAATCGCTTCAGTCAGATATCCTCCTTGGTCATAGCCGACATATCCCGGAGGAGCGCCGATTAAACGAGCCACGGAGTGCTTTTCCATATATTCTGACATATCTACTCTTACGATAGCTTTATCAGTATCAAAGAGGAACTCTGCCAAGGTTTTAGCCAATTCAGTTTTACCAACTCCGGTAGGACCTAAGAAGAGAAATGTCCCAATCGGCTTATTCTGATCAGAAATGCCACTGCGAGCTCTTCTAATAGCATTAGAAACAGCAGATATACCTTCTTTTTGACCAATCACGCGCTTAGCCAGAATATCTTCCATATTGATGAGCTTACCCATTTCGTTGGTAAGAAGTTTGGTTACCGGAATATTAGTCCATTTGGCAACTATTTCGGCAATTATCTCTTCATCAACATTCTCCTTGAGAATCCTCTGATCAGGCGGAATTGCCATAAGCTTCTGCTTATTCTCCGCTAATTCAGCTTGTTTTTTAGGAAGAGTCCCATATTTAAGTTCGGCAGCTTTATCTAAAGCCCCGGTTCTTTCAGCTTTATCAGCATCAATTTTGAGCTGATCAATCTGCTCCGAAACAGTATTTATTTTGTTGAGTAAATCTTTCTCATGGTTCCATTTAACCTTTAAGATATTCTGATTCTCTTTAAAATTAGAGATTTCCTCATCAATCTTTTGCTTTCTCTCTTTAGAAACTTCATCTTTATCTTTCTTCATCGAGAGCTTTTCAATCTCCAATTGCTTAATCTTCCGAGCTAATTCATCAAGCTCAACCGGCATAGAATCTATCTCCATCTTGAGTTGAGCACAAGCTTCATCAACTAAGTCGATAGCTTTATCCGGCAAGAATCTATCCGAAATATAGCGATTAGAAAGATAAGCAGCCGCGACTAAGGCACTATCTGTTATTTGCACCCCGTGATGAATCTCATACTTATCTTTGATACCTCTGAGAATCGAAATTGTGTCAGCTTCGGTTGGTTCTTTCACCAGAACAGGTTGAAATCTTCTTTCGAGAGCGGGATCTTTTTCTATATATTTACGATATTCATTAATAGTTGTGGCTCCTACACAGTGGAGAGAGCCTCTTGCTAATGCGGGTTTTAACATATTAGAAGCATCCATCGAACCTTCGGAAGCTCCTGCTCCTACGACGGTATGAATCTCATCAATAAAGAGGATTATTTTGCCTTCATTACTCTCTACTTCTTTCAGAACCGCTTTTAATCTGTCTTCAAATTCACCACGATACTTAGCACCGGCAATTAAAGAAGCCATATCAAGTTCTAAAATCTCTTTATTTTTGACGTTTTCCGGGATATCATGATCTATGATTCGTCTGGCAAGTCCTTCGATAATAGCGGTTTTTCCCACACCCGGTTCACCAATCAGCACCGGATTATTCTTTCTTCTGCGGGAAAGAATTTGCAGAACGCGGCGAATCTCTTCATCTCTGCCAATAACAGGGTCTAATTTTCCCGCTTTGGCTAAGGTTGTCAGATTACGTGTATATTTCTCTAAAGCTTGATATTTTACTTCCGGGTTTTCATCGGTAACTCTTTGATTGCCTCGTACTTCCTTCAGAGCTAAAATCATGTTATCGTGGGTGATTCCGTATCTTTTAAAGAGTTGTTCACTTTTCTTACCCTTCAAAATCAGAGCCAGAAAAAGATGCTCAACACTTACGAATTCATCTTGCAACTTTAAGGCTTGCTTTTCGGCTTCTATAAAGACATCATTTAAATCGCGCGAAAGATAGTTATTAGTCTGTCCTTGCACTTTAGGAAGCTTATTTAATTCACTTTCTGCATCTTTAAGTAGCTCTCTA
>Ga0265294_10006005_pt1 | contig 14694 bp, 8 predicted proteins | sample MunlanPumphouse3_FD_192504 | JGI IMG/M metagenome (GOLD analysis project Ga0265294, IMG submission 192504) | Groundwater microbial communities from a municipal landfill in Southern Ontario, Canada - Pumphouse #3 | ecosystem: Environmental > Aquatic > Deep subsurface > Groundwater | place... | reverse complement strand
TGCTTTGTATAATAGATAGGCAATTCGATTTGTATCATCCCCATTTTCTAGGAAATGATACAAAATGAAATCGTTGATATCATATCGACCAATAATATCCTCAGTAGATTGTGTAGAGTCCGATAGTTCTGGTGAGATTGGTGTTTCAATAACACTATCTAAAATATCGGCCACGATTGGATAAATGCTTTTATAATATCGTACTGTTTCTTTCACAACTGTTTTTGGTAGACCAGCATTAATGCCATACATTGCCATGTGGTCCCCATTGAATGTTGACCATCCTAAGGCAACCTCACTCATATCAGAAGTACCAATAACAATAGCATTGTTTAAATTAGCCGCATTCATCAACGTAAAGGTTCTAAAACGAGCTTGAACATTTTCATACGTAACATCTTTAGTTAGCGTATCATGACCAATTGCTTTTAATTGACGTAACACATCGGTGTAAATATTTACTTCTTTGGTGGTTACTGCTAGCTTTTTTAGTAAAGCGACACTATTTTGATAGGTTCTATCACTAGTTGCTTTTGAAGGAAGCATATAAGCAATGATGTTTTCTCGTGAGATATTGTATTTATCGAAGGCATAGCATAACGATAGTAGTGCTAAGGTGGAATCTAAGCCACCACTCACACCTAAAACAACTTTATTGATGCCAATATATTCCAAGCGTTTAATGACACTTGCCGCTTGAATGTTGATAATATCGGTATAATCTTCTTTATTCTTAGGAACAAATGGCAAGGTTTCAATATTCTTTTCAAAAATGAAATCTTCCTGTTCTTCTAATTCATAATTAACACGTCTAATATGAAGATCACGAGCAATTTCTTGTACATTTTTATAGTAACTATTATTGCGACGAGCATGATGCAGTTTTAAGATATCCAAATCACCATAGATGATGTCACTATGAAGATTGATTTCTTCATTCTCTGCAATCACTTCCCCATTCTCACAAATCAGTTTATGACCACTAAAGACAACCTCACTCGTCGACTCACTGGAATTATTTGACACATAAACATAACCACCATTAAATTTCAAACTGATGCTCTTTGTTAATGTCTTACGAAGTTCTTTCTTGCCAACATGGGCAGGACTAGCACTTAAGTTAAAGCAAATCAAAGCGCCATTAGCATATAAGCGCTCGTTCGGTGAAATAGGTGCCCATAAATCTGCGCAAATTTCAGCGGCAAAATTGACATCTCCATTTGACGTTTCAAAAATAATCTTACCGAAGGCAATGTCTTCGCCAAATAAATTAACACTAGAGATATCTTTACTAATATCTACTCCCGAAGCAAACCAACGTGCTTCATAGAATTCATTGGTATGAGGCAAAAAATTCTTAGGAACAATTCCTAAAATTTTCTTTTTCTGGGTAATAAAACTACAATTATAAATGGCATCATTAATAAAAATATAAGCACCAAAAATCACGACACCACGATATGTATTATTTTGTAAGAAATATTTAATCGCTTCTAAGCAGTCATCATATAGGTATTTTTGAAACACCAAATCACCAATCGAATACCCACTAATACAAAGCTCAGGAAAACAAATAAAAGAAGGGTTCTTTACCTTTGCTTCTTCTACCTGCTTCAACATTTCTTTTACATTAAACATTGGATCGCCAACCCGAGCAACAGGGCTCGCAGCTGCTACCTTTAAAAATCCGTGTGAGTACATTCGTTTTCCTCCTGATACAATTGGTTTTCTTTGATATAGTTTGCTACTTCTTCGAGTAACAGGGAATCGTCTTTCTTCAAGCGATAGGCACTCGATGATATATATATTTTATCAAACTCATGTAAAATAATAAAGTGATTTCGTGTCTTTTTTAATACTTCATTGGCTTCGATGATGGCTTCAATATCATACTGCTCACGCGGCATAATGATAAACTTGTTTTGATATACCACCTCAGGATACTTTATCCACTTTTCAATATCGGCTAGATTATCCGCTCCCATCAAAAAGTACGCTCCTTGGTATTGCTCCATCGTACAATAGGTTCCACAAAACTTCTCTTGGTCGAATTCGAATGTGGAAATGGTTGCTTTGTTGTCTAGTTTCTTACAAACTAACTGCAACATTTCCAGTCGTTTCACATCTTTTTCTAATCCTGGTTTATTGTAAACATTCCCAGCAGGCATAAAGATAAACTCGCAGCCAGGATATTGTTCAATAATATATTTCGCAATCTCATAATGCGCTTTTGTTGGGGGATTAAAGGCTCCTCCATATATAATTCTCATAGATAACTCCTAAGTAATTAAATTATTTATACTATGATTATATCATATTTGTTCTGATTCTTCACTATTTTATTAAAATATCTTCTACCATTTTATAAAGAAAAGGAAAGCATATACTGTCTTAAGCATTTTTGTAATATTTATCATAACTTCATCACTTACTCTTCGATTGTTTGAACTGACAATCTTTCTTTTTATATTTGTTCATTCCTTTGTGGTTATAAATAACCTTAACACCTAAAAACATAATCAAGGGAATGGAGCCATTAAAGATAGAAATCATATTTTCATAGTTTGTCATTTTAATATAATTTATATTGTTCAATTTAAAGTAGGAAACATAAATTTTGATAAACTTGACTATATGATATTTTAATGATAAAATTTTGTTATAAACTTATGGGGGGTTTTATGACACACGACGTTTTTATTAGTTACGAACATACTGCTAAATCGATAGCTGATAATATTGCAGCTATTCTTGAAAACGAAAAAATTAGATGCTGGTATGCACCTAGAGATGTAATCGGTGATTATGCAACAAGCATTGTAAATGCAATTGAAAATTCTAAAATTTTCATTGCTGTTGTTTCAGGCGTTTCATCGGAATCAGTACAAGTCCTGAACGAAATTGAAATAGCTTATAAAAAATTAAGTGAAAATAGCATTTCGATAATACCTTTTAAAGTAGATAATAAACAGCTATCACGTGCTATGGAATATTATATTAAAAGACTTCATTGGATTGATGCAGTTAATTCTACTCTAGAAATTGCAATTGCTGATTTGTGTAAAAAGGTTAAAAGTATACTAGGAATAAACGAAGTTTCTGAAAATAAAAAAACAAAAAGAGCAAAAAGTGATTATTTTGTTGGAATAGATGAAACTAACAGATTAGGTCTTCAACTTCAATTGTTAAAAAAATTTGATTTTGATGTATATGCAAATATGAAAAATGAATATGAGTATCTTAATGTCTTGGACTTAGGTTCTGGTACTGGTAAAGAAATTATTAGTAAATTTGAATGTTCACCAAATCTTAAATCTTTGGTTGGAATTGAATTAGACCCTTCACTAGTAAAAAAAGCTAACGATATCTATGGTAGTAATAGCATTAGATTTTTCTCTTATGATGTAGAAGATGAAAGTTTTGATAATTGTCTTAATACTATAATAAATGATATGAATATTGATTCATTCAATATAATTAACATATCTATGTTATTATTACATCTTAAAAACCCACATAAATTGTTGGTAAAAATTAGAAAATTTCTTTCTACCGATGGTAAAGTTGTTATTAGAGATATTGATGATGGATTGAATATTGCTTTTCCTGATGATGATTGTGATTTTGATCGTATATACGATATTTGTGCTAAAAATAAAACTTCTGGTGTTCGCAAGAATGGAAGACAAATCCCAATTCATTTAATGCGATCTGGATATCAAAACATCACCCTTGTCAAATCCGGATTGAATACACTTAATATGAGTTATGATGAAAGAGAACTTCTATTCAATATTTATATTAGATTAGTTTTCCGTGATATTATATGGATGTATCAACAATATCCAAATGATGAAGCAATTGCCAATGATTTTCATTGGTTTGAAGACAAATATGAAGATATCTTAGAGAAGTTTTTATCAACTGAATTTTTCTTTTCTCTAGGATTTATGACCTTTATTGCAACTAAATAAGCATTTATTTTAGAAAGGATTATTTATGAAAAAAATTGAAAGTTTTAAAGTTAATCATTTAAATTTATTACCGGGCTTATATGTTTCTCGAATAGACACTTTTAATAATAATATCGTTACAACATTTGATATTCGTATTACTAGGCCAAATTTTGAACCTGTTATGGACACCCCCGCCATTCATACAATAGAACATATAGGAGCAACATTTTTACGAAATTCATACTACAATGACCATATTATATATTTTGGTCCTATGGGATGTAGAACTGGTTTTTATCTTGTTGTTTGTGGTAACTCTTCTTCTGTTGAAATATTACCTTTGGTATTAGACATGTTTAAATTCATAATAGATTTTAATGGCGAAATTCCTGGTGCAAAAGCTGAAGAATGTGGAAACTATTTGGAACAAAATTTGGACATGGCAAAATACTATTCAAGGAAATATATTTCCAATATTGAAAAATACAACTCATTAGAATATTAATGGTGAAATTATGGATTTCATCAAAGCTAAAAAAAGCGATTTGAATTTAATATTAGATATTATTAAGAATGCTATATTAAAATACGAAAAAGAAAATATTTTTCAATGGAATTCTTCTTACCCAAGCGAACAAATGATATTAGGAGATATTATCAATGAGTTTACATACTTGATTGTTGAGGAGAATAATATTATTGGTTTTTTTGTAATAAATAACATTTGTGAGGACAATGTGCATAACAATGTTCAGTGGTTAAATCAAAATTCAACTTTTCTTATAATTCATCGGCTTTGCATTGATGTAAAATCACAAAACAAAGGAAAAGGAACTGAAGCTTTAAAAAACATAATTTCGTCTTTTGCTTTTGGCAAAGTAAGAAGTGTTAGAGTTGATGTTTTTTCTGCAAATTTTTATGCTATACACATTTATGAGAAATTAGGTTTTACTCGACTAGATGAAGCAATCTGCGATCGAGGAAAATTTTATATATATGAAAATATCTTATAATTAGAATTCATAATATATATTCTAGATTTATAATAAAGGAGTCTGTAAAAAAAGTCTATGGGGAATCACAATCGTGAAATACATAGGCTTTTTAAATGATTTTTTTAATGGGAAAATTTTAAATTGTATAAATATATTAAAATACTACTATCAAAATATTTTTACAATTATCTTGAAATGTCCTGTTTTTTTAAGTTAAAGTAAATTGAATTTTATATCAGTTAAACTATGAATATATTATTCATCTTATAAAATTTAAATATCTTTTTAATTTTTTCTTTTCATCGTTCATTTGTTGATTTTCACTCATTTTATTAAAAGCTATCCTTTGATTTCAACAACTAAATTCATTGCAGCAACATAGCCTTCTGAAATTTCCTCACGAGTAAAGTTTTGTTTTTCAAGGTATTCATCAGAAAATTTTTCTAGTTTATCATAAAAATAATCTATAACTTTATGATATCTTTTACTAGTTGAAGATAAATTTAAATCACCAATAATTTCAAATAATCTGTTTTCTGCATTATTAATAACTTCTTCTTCATCTTCTTCAATTATATTATCCAATTCACTTTTAATATCATCAAATCTTACATCAGATACATTTGAAAAGACGTGCATGGCTTTTGTAATTTTTTTGTTAAGCATATCATTTTTACCTTTTATATCATTTACTATGGTATTAAGGAGTTCTATTGGTACAGTTTGTTTTTCTTCTAATAAATATTCAAAGTAGATAATCACTGCTTCATCTAGATCTTTCTTATAATTACACTTTTTAGCAATCTCAAAAGCTTCTCTCATCATTTTTTCACCTAGTTCGTTATTCATACAATATCTTGCTAATATACTTCCCAATAATGCTTTAGCATTAACTTTACCATGTTTATTATAATCATAATTTTCTAACTCTGATATTAGTTTAGTTTTTTGCTCGATAATTTCTTTAATACAAGTATCTAATTTTTCCTTTTCGTTCTTATTTATATAGAATTCTACTATTGCTTTATATGATCCAATTACACCATCAATATCTTTGACTATCTTATACAATCTAATGTTTTCTTTAATTTTTTCTTCAATAAAAACATCACTAATAATACTTTTTTTGTGTAAATCAATTAAAGTCTCATTGATATCGGTGTATTGTCCGATATTTCCAAAATCCAATGCGGTATTTGACAAGTAAATCAATTCACTAATAGCATTTTTATAGTTTCTCTTTTTTATTTCAAAAAGAGCTTTTGAATTTAACATACTCATAATCAAGTCAAAATCTCCTGTTTTGAAAGCACTTTTTATCATTGGCTTTATATTTTGTTCCGCCATATAGAAATTTTTTTCTTCTGAATAATAAAACGCTAATGTTTTATAAGCAAGTGCAGCTTCATAACCGTTTTGTTTATTATTTATAAATGATTTTAAAAATTCAATTTGTTCATCGACAGTTTTTGCATTTATATTATTAAATAAGAATGACAGTTTACTTTCTGCTTTTGCATAGTAAGTTGTTTCACCCGTAACTACAACAAATGAACCTTCTGGTTTTATATTTACAAAATGTTTGTTAATGTATTTTTTACATTCTAAATCTATATAAAGATATTCAATTTTTTTAAGCAGTTCGTCAAATTTACTTAGTTTAAATTCCTCAATAATTTTGTTTCTTTGCTTTTCCAAATATCTTTGTTCCTGAGTAGCAGTCAATTCTTCTCCATTATTTACAACATTAAAGAGTCTTCCATACACATCATCTAATCTGTAATCACTATACATAAACAATATAATCCATGCAGATCTAATATATGACCAATCAATGTCTATAAGATATTCTAATTTCTTAAAGTTAGATAATAGATTAAATAATGATTTCCAGTCTTTTAATTTCTTATATTGATTTATCTGTTCAAGTATGGCTAAAGTAATATTGTATTCATTGTATGTTGAATTTATAGACTCATCTAAGCAATTACATATTTCAAGCCTCAATTCATCTACATTTTCATCGATATAAAGATTTTTTTGTATTTCACTATCTAAAATTTCTGAACTAATGTAGTATTTTTCTAATTTATTTGATACAAAACAATCAATTGTCTTCCTAATTAACATCCATTTTGCCATATCAAGTCCATCATTTTCATGTAATAGCAAATACAAAAATTCTTCACTTCCACCATAATCTAACAAGTTTAAAATACAAAGAGTTTTCTTAGTTTTTTTAATGAAAAATGGTTTTGTTTCATATGCATTATAATCTAATAGTATATCTATTGCATCTAGAATTTTATTTATTCCAAGTGCTTTTCTTGCAAATTTATCAAATTCATTAAAGGATGGGCATTGTAATAATACTTTACAAATAATCATTGCATTACCAGGTACACTAAATAACTCATTATTATTCAACAATGATAGATATTTATTTGATAACTGATGGTAATAAGAAGTTTTTAAAAAATTATTGACTATTTTCCTTTTAATATCTTGGTTCTTAATTTTTATAATGTCACGTTCAAACATATTAAAATATTTTAACATTTCTTCATCATTGGTTGATATATAAATTTTCAAGTCCTCTGTTGTTTTTGTTGGTAACCAACATAAAAAACGTCCAAAATCTAATTTATCAATTAAATTTATATCATTAATTAGGATTAAGGTTTTTCTCGGTAGTTCTAATTCTTCTAGCCACTTTGCAAATGAAAATATGATACTTTTTCTGATCTCTAATGATGCATTTCCCATATTTGTTTCATCAATTAATAACGTTTTCTCGATACCTATGTCTTCAACGCGCATAAAAAGCAATTCATAATGATTATAAGGCTCTATGCTCATTTTTTTTATTTGCGGAAACATTTCTAACAATTTCTTATATAAATACGTTATTAAGTTGTAACTATTCCATAAATATGAATCTGCTTCTAAGTTTATTATTATTTTGTCAAATTTTTCTTTATTAATCCAGTTGGTAAGTGTAATTGTTTTTCCACTTTCTTTGTCCCCACTCACTATTGTTACGTTGTTACTATTGATAGATTCCTTCAGTTCTTCACTAATACCACCATTATCGATATAAGTTCTTTCTGTTTCTTTAAGGAACCATTTCTGTCTAATTTCATGAATATTTAGCTTTTTAGATATTATTTTTTCTATATACTTTGATAAGTCATTCCTTACATAATCAGCAAATTCTGTTATATTATTGTACTTTTTATATTTGAACTTTTTAGTTATTATACTTTTTAACTTTGCAAGCTTTTCTTTATTATCTACTTCTCTTGTCTTATAATTACGAATATAAAAATTGTGATTCATTATATCATCATAGTTCAATACACCATATGACATCTCTAATTCAGTTAGACTTTTTCCTATAAACTTAGATTTATCCATAAATATATCTTTATATCTTTCCCAAACTGGGTTTTCTTCGTCATCAAGAGTAGTACCATATCGATCTCCAATCATACCAATAAAATATGGTCTACATCCATCGATTGCTTCCATACATAAGGAGGCCACTTTGTTTTCTTTCCTTTTTTCTTCCGGTATTCCCCACCTCAAATCAACAGGGAAAAATGATATTCCATTTTTCTCACATAAAGCCTTAATAGGTGGGAATACTAATTCCTCGAGTGCTTTTCGTTCTTCTCTCATATCAAGAAATGTTGAGCTAATAAACAATCTAATCGCAATTGAATTAAATTCTTCTGTTTTCCCCATATTATCCCCTTCAGATTATTATAGTTTCTTAATAATTTTATAGCTATTGGTAGACAAAATCCATAATATATCATCCATTATTTGGTAGTCATACTTGATAACATCAGTATCTTCTAACGATGCATTCATTATCCTTGCCATTAATTTTCGATAGTCTTTTAGTCCATTAAATGTTGTTATACATCCATGCTTCCTATTAATAAAATCCTTCCCTTTTTTAAGTTTTTCAATTTCTTCTATACTCAAAGGAATAAATCCATTTATAATCATATATGCGTTCCATCTCATATGTTCTTGTATTGCTAGTGTTTGTCGTACACATTTTACTTCAAGATCGTCAAATGTTAAATTTACTTTGTATAGATTATTAGTGATTTCTTTACCTATTTTTATTGGTAGATTTTTTTGATACTGTTCTATAAAATTTTTTTTGCAATCTTCCCCTGTATCATAAATCTTCACAAAATCATATCCAAGTAAATTAAGTTTTAATCTTATACCCAATTGTACATAAATATTAGATTCTCTTTGAACTTGTGTCCATTTTGAATACCATATTTCATGTGCTTTCTCTTTCACTTCCTTTGAATTCATATTGTTAGAACCTGAAGATATATATGCAAGATGGTACATTTTCGCCATTTCTTCTGTTTCTTCACCTGTAATTTGCTTTATATCATAAACTATTTTATTTTCATCCCCAAAAACAATATAGTTACTTGATATTAATTCATTTTTAATTTTCTCATCCTTTACCCTTGCAAATACTTTTGTTTCTTCTAACATATTCCATTCTTTAAGTTTTGTTGTTATCTTTTCAGCAACATCAATGTTTTCTAAATCTTTTCCAAGAGAAATCACGATATAATTAAAGTTTATTCTTTCTTTACCTATATTGTTTTTTTGTTCTTCTATCTTGCAATTAGAAATCGATAATAAATTCCTTTGCAAACAAGAATAGAATTCAGAACTACAAATATCTATCAATGTAAATTCTTCTTTTGATGGTATTGGAGGCAATGGTAAATATTCTTTTCCCAATAAATTCGGTAGGGTTTCCTTATACCTATTATAGTTATGATTCCAGTTTTTACATTCTCTAGTGTTTTCTTTATCATAAAGATAGTAATTTATAATAACTTCTTTATGGGTACTGTTTTCTAATCTTGGCATCTGATTGTTAGCAATCGAAGTTTCTAATATCTTTTTATTAACTTTTCCGAATCCTATCAAGAGTACATTGATATTTACATTGTCTTTTATTGTGGCTCTGAAGTAATCAATATACTTTTCATCCATAAATTTTGTTATTGGATATTCATTTACAAAATTCATTGAAATCAATCTATATTTGTTAATATAATGGATACTTCCTTTACCTATTTCAGCAAACTTAAGAAAAATAGATTCGTACTGACTATCACCATATACATAAATGTTGAAATTCAAGTCATGAGAAATGATTGCTTTATTTATGTCATTTTCGTTAATAAAATTAGACATTTTTTTTAATAACATAATATTAATAGAATCAATTTCAGTATTAATAATAATATTGATATTTCTTTTATATAATGATCCAAATTTCTTTCTTATAATCTTTCCTAAATCATTATTAAAAGAAAAATTGTAATAATTTTTTCTAGCAACAAATATTTCTTCTTTTTGCTCTGAATTCAAATCTCCAAATAGAATGCCTTTTTTATCTTTTCCAATAATCGTGTTTAAAATATGTAGATTATCTTTATTATAACCGATAATAATATTTGTTTCTTTTGAAAACTTAAAAATATAAAAACATTTAATTCTATTTATGATATTTCTGCCAATGAAAGCCATTGTTAGAATAATGGAATTGACTATAACAATGAAAAAACAAATATACATGGTAATTTTATAAAATGTGTTCGCTTCAATAAGGTTTACTATAACTTGATTGTCAAATTTCAAGGCAAAAAGGGAAATACTTTTCTCTAATGCTAATAAAAATGCTTTAATTATAGTTTCACCATTATACTTAATTCCTAAATAATAAAGCGGTATTATTGAAATATATACTAGCAAAAAGGATCCTTTCTTAAAATCCCTTAAATATATATACTTATTTTCATAATTTGGAATAAATAGTTTATATAAAATATAAAAAAAAATACTTACGATAAATATTAAACAAATAGAAATTATCACGTTCACTTTTTATCCCCCCTGTTTTTTCTATTTTTTAATAACTAAAAAAATTGTTTTTAATAAAAACTTCCTTGTTGTTTAGCTTTATCAATGATTTAAATTAATATTGAAAAAATAATTTTATCGGAAAAATAATTATTATTGATAATTAATAGTGAATTATTACTCTAAATAGGAGTAATATTAGTTTAATTATATGACTTTAAAAAAAATATGTCAATATTTTAAAGAAATTCTAATAATGCTTTTTATTTTTTAACGTTCTTTTCAAGATAAAGACTGATAATTGTAAATTTCATTATTGAATTCCTTCCTTGCATCAAGTATAATGTGATTGCCAAATACGATAATAATATATTGAATTAAATACTTTGATTAAAGTGTCTTTAATCAACTAGCTTATCAATTATTATCGTGTTTGGCGACCTATAGTAACATAAGCTAGTTGCTTAAGGACATTTTTTGCGAGGTGCGCTATGATGAAACAAGAATTAGAACAATTATTAAATGCATTATGTGCTGATGAATTAGTTGAACTAAAATCAATATTAGAAAAGAACTTAAATAAGATTGTATCAGCTAAAGATTCTAACCATAAGATTATCAAAAGAGAACGTAAAGTAAATTGCTGTCCTATATGTGGTTCTTGTCATATAGTTAAAAATGGAGTAAGGAAAGACACTAATAGACAAAAATATTTATGTAGAAATTGTAAGAAATGTTTTTCTGATACAACCAATACAATTGCATTTCACTCTAGAAAATCTTATAATACATGGGGAAATTATATCTCATGTCTCCTTAAGGGAATAACCTTAGCGGATACTGCTAAGGAAATTGGAGTATCTGTAACTACATCCTTTGCCTGGAGACATAAAATCTTAAAAACATTATCTAAGTTTAATAATGACGCCAAATTAAGTGAAATGATTGAGTTAGATTCTATTTATTTTCCTATTAACCTAAAAGGAATTAAAAAGGATAAAATGCCAAGACACTCAAAAAAACGAACTAGCAGTGCTTTTAGAGGAATTAGCCATCATAAAGTTTGTGTTACAACAGCAACTGACAGTAATGATAATATGTTATTTCAAATATCTGGATTAGGTGTTGAAACAACTGAAATGCTAATGAAACTAAAAGATAGGTTTAAATATGGATCTACATTAATTACTGATAGCAAGAGAACTTTTGATAAGTTTGCATGTGAAACAAATATGAAGCATGATTATATTCCTTCAAAGTTCTATAAGAGTGATTCTGGCCATACATTAGCATCTTTAAACGGTCTTCATAGCGAACTAAAAACTTGGCTTAGAAAATTTAGAGGTGTATCAACTAAACATTTACAAGGGTATTTGGATTTGTTTAGATACTTAAAGCATCTAAAATACAAAATAGAATATGATAAGAGAATTAACAAAGCATATTGTTTCTCTATTCCATCATATACAACTGTTCTAATTGATAATATATATAATGAGCCGATGCCTATTAATTTACAGGATGCATACAAAGAGTACAATTATGGTATATTCACATAGGCTCATCAGTCTTCATCTTGAAAAGAACGTTTTTTAATAAAAATTGTTTATTTGTTTAATAAAAAAAAGAGAAAGGGGACACTTTCTCTTTTCCAAAGGAGTTTATGAAGAAAATTTGTATGTTTATTTACTAATGCAAATATATTCTAGATTACTACATAATGTAATCACTACTTCGCTAGGGGTGATGCTAATATATTCACTAATATCTTCTAAGGTAACATCCTTAGCAGATATTAATTTACCAGTAATTTTCACTGTTATGTTACCTTTGATTAAGTGTTGATTGCCAATGATGATTAAATATCCATAATCACCTTCAAATACAGAACCTCGAAGTTTTGGATCTAAATTGTTAAAGTAGATATCATCCATATAGGTTGCATTTTTTATCATCGGTTGCACTCTACTTCTAAACTCTAAAGCCTGATAAGCATATTGAATCACTTCATTATTTGGATCAACTTTTATTCTAGTTGGTGCAAACCATAAGATAGAACCTAAGACAATTGCTCGTTCCATCTGGTCGATGAATTCTTTGGCTTCAGGGCTAGAAAGACTAGTTACCTCTTTAGGATTGACCATATTAATTTGAACAAATTCAGGAAAGATATACTTCATGACATTAAAGCATTCATCATATTTTGGACCATTCCAAGTTAAATTTCCAAAAGTATAACTTCCATAAATATCCCCAATGTTTTCTGTTAGGATGAATTTATCTTCTCCATATATTTTTATCTTTTGATGAAGTTTCTCTAAGATATCTAAATATCCTTTATTAAATTCTCCGATATGCTTATGAGAATGTTCTTTTTGGTAACAAGGAAATGGCTCAGCTGAAGCTAATTGATCCAAATAAATTCCTGTTGTCCCATATCCTTTGATTAAAAACTCAGCTGTATCTAGTAGGCGATTTGCCCATTCTTTATCTGATGGACAAGAAACAGTGAAGCTCTTGGTCCCATAGGTTTCAATATAATTGTTCCCTTTCACATCTTTCATTGCCATTTGTTCCCCAATGGTAGGGGAGTAATCACTACCAAGTTCAAAGATTCTTGCATTGATGTATAGGGTTGGGATTCCTCCATTTTGCTTAATATAATCTATGCCACGAACAAAATCCATTGCTGAACCAAGATCCATATCAGGATAGTATTCTGGATAATCCGTATCAAAGCCACCACGATTCCAAGAAGCAATAAACATATGGTTTAATCCATATTTTTTCCCTTGTTCATACATGGTTGGTATATTTTTAAAGGTATTTTGAATGATATTTCCTTGGCGTTTAAAATTGTAACATTGATTTAGTCCCCATTGATCACCTAAATATTCGGGATAGTTATGAAATTGTAAATGAGGAGCTAAATAATCACGATATAATTCTTTCGCGTAATGCCAATCCTTTGTATTAACGCTAATGACATATTCGCCATTTTCATAAGTTTCTTGCTTTACTAAATCATGATACTTCACATAACTTAAACCCATGAAGTTTTGTTTCGCTCCTACTTCAGCTACTACTCCAGTCACAGGAAAACTCAAATCATGCGATCCAAAATATAAACCACTGACCTCATCATATAAATACATGAAAGTCATCGAAGCTAAGCCACAATAATTAATTTGGCGATGGTAAGTGTCATAATTAGTTGGAACAGTTTTCGCACGCCAAAAACTTTGATAATCTTCTTTTTTATAACGTTCTACTGGATTGATTGTTTTCTCTCCTGCATGATGAGGATAGATAAACACATTCTTTTGATAATTAGCACCAAGTTGTAATCCATATAGATTAGGACCAACAATCTCGGTAACACGGAAATTCTTATCGCAATTTTCTACAGCAATTTTAATTTTCAATTGATCATTTTTATTACATACAAAATTAATATCCGCATATACTTCAACATTTCCAAACTTGACATACAAAGAATCTTCTGTGCTACTCAAGGTGATTGAATTACTTTGAATTACTTCATTCTCTAATAAACCTTTAATATAAAACAGTGGTATATCGACTGCATATTTAATATATTCATCACCTGTTTGTTTATTTAACAAGGAAGTAACTCTTAAACTTTTGTAGTCCAATGAAAAAGAGTAAAAATCATTTTCCAAATTAAAACTAGTAGCCATTTTTTTCATAGTTTTTCCACGCTTCATCATTTAAGATTCCTGCATTTGGCATATGATTGGAAATATAAATACTTGGATTTAACCCTTTTGCAATTAATTTCTCCACAACTGCAGCTTGTAAAG
>Ga0265294_10006003_pt1 | contig 14697 bp, 12 predicted proteins | sample MunlanPumphouse3_FD_192504 | JGI IMG/M metagenome (GOLD analysis project Ga0265294, IMG submission 192504) | Groundwater microbial communities from a municipal landfill in Southern Ontario, Canada - Pumphouse #3 | ecosystem: Environmental > Aquatic > Deep subsurface > Groundwater | place... | reverse complement strand
AGGTTGAGTTTCTTGGCGGTGAGCGTGTTGGTGCACATCTCGAACCTGACGCCGTCCTTCTGCAGCGCGGCCACCGCCTCGCGCACGTTATCGACCGCAGCCACGTCCTCCAAGGCGTCGAGGGCGGGCCCGTGGGCCACCAGGATGATGTCCACGTTCTGCGGCCCGCCCACGCCATTGATGTGGTTGCGGATATTACCGAGTACGAACGGCACTTTCTCTGCCTCGGAGACGTGATAGACGATCTTTTGTTTGTCGGCGGCGGTGACGGTGGTAGTTGTCATGATGGAAACGGCGATTGCAAACAATACGGAAAGAAATTTTGGCATCAGTGACTCCTCGCATTCTATGTTGTTGTATCAATCCATTCCAGCGTTGTACTCCCTGACCACATTTGATGGTATATCGCGGCGCAGTGTTGTCAAACCGCGCGGCAACGCATCGGGTCCGGGTACGTGTATGTTGCGGGCGCGCATGTTAAATGCAAAGACGCAAAGGATGCCGAGGGCGCAAAGACAGGAAGCGCGGGTTGGTCTTCCGGCTCCGGCACGCTCCCCGGTCCGTACGGCAACTCGCCCAGGCTGTTGTAATACTCGATAATTTCTTCGCGCCTTTGCGTTGATCGCACTCACGCAGGCAGGGCGGGCTCAAGCTTCTTTCACTCGTGTGGCGGGGACAACCACCACGGAAACAAGATACAAGGGCGGATATCCGATGGTATCGGCAACGCTTTTCCAACATGCGGCACGGCTGCTCGACGCCGTGCGCAACGGTCCGCCGCCGGCGGACAGGCAAATGGAGTCGTATTTCCGCGCCCATCCCAAACTCGGGGTGCGGAACCGGTGGTTCGTGGCGGAAACGGTGTACGGCTGCCTGCGCCGGCTGCGTTTCCTGGAGTATCTCGTGAATGTTGAGTCCGCGCCGGCGGAGGCGCTGATAGCGGCGTATCTGCTCGTCGTGCAAGGTTGGGACGCCGACGCGTTGGAGCGGGCAGGCTATCGGCCGGCGCAGGGGCGGGCGGAGCTGGAGGCGCGGACGTTGGAGGCGCGCCTGCGTTCCCTGGACGGCGACGCATTGCCGTTGGATGTGCAGACCGATCTGCCGCCCTGGCTGCTGGAGCGGCTGGTGGCGCAGTTGGGAGAGGCCGAAACGCGCGCGTTGGCCGCGGCGCTCAATCAGTCCGCGCCGTTGGATCTGCGGGTCAATCCCCTCAAGGCGGACCGCGAGACGGTGATGCGACGGCTGGCTGAAGAGGGTTTTCCGGTCACGCCCACACCCTATTCACCGTTAGGTCTGCGGCGGTCAGAGCGGGTGCCGCTGTTCAAGACGAAGGCGTTTCAGGACGGGCTGTTGGAAGTGCAGGACGAAGGCAGCCAGTTGCTTGCGTTGCTGCTGGAGCCGAAACGCCGTGAAATCATCGTGGATTTCTGTGCCGGCGGGGGCGGCAAGACCCTGCACCTCGGCGCGCTGATGGCCAACACCGGCACCATACACGCCTTCGATATCTCCGCCGGACGCCTGGAAAACCTCAAGCCGCGTCTCCAGCGAGCCGGGCTCGACAACGTGCGTACTCTGGTCATTGAGCACGAACGCGATCCGCGGGTGCTGCGCCTGCGCGGCAAGGCGGATCGGGTGCTGGTGGACGCGCCGTGCAGCGGCACCGGAACGCTGCGGCGCAACCCCGATCTCAAGTGGCGTGCGCCGGACCTGGAGCGGATCACGACGGCTCAGCACACTATCCTGGCGGCCGCGGCGGAACTGGTCAGGCCGGGCGGACGCCTGGTCTATGCGACCTGCAGCCTGCTGCGGGAAGAGAACGAAGACATCGTCGACGGTTTCGTTGCCGCACATTCGGAGTACCGCATCGTGCCGGTGCGCGAGGTGCTGGCGCGCCGCCGCGTGCCGCTGGCGGACGTGGACGAGTTCCTGCGCCTCTATCCCCACCGCCACGGCACCGACGGATTCTTCGCGGCCGTGCTGGAGCGCGCCGGATAGCGCCGTTATCGGCCGGGGCGCAGCTTTTTCGGTGTGGCCCGTGCGGCGGCTACACTTTCGATTAGGAACCAGCGGGCGGTCCCTCCACGGCAAATCCCACGACGTGGTTTTGGCAGGCAGGCGAGGATCATATGGCGGAAACCACGTCGTATGGTGTGCGCATCAGCTATGACGACCGGGGACAGGGCGAGCCGGCACTGATCATGCTGCCGGGCTGGTGCGGGAGCCGGCGGGTATTCGAGCCGCTGTTGAGCCGTTGCGGCAAACGGAGGCGCGTGTTGGCGCTCGATTGGCGAGGGCATGGCGAGTCCGAGCGGGTGACGAGCGACTTCGGCATCGGTCACTTGGTCGAGGACACGCTGAGCGTGATCGAGGTGAGCGGCGCTACGCAGGTGGTGCCGGTGGCGCTGTCGCACGCGGGGTGGGTGGCGATCGAGCTGCGCCGCAGGCTGGGTAAGCGGATCGCGAAACTGGTGCTGCTGGACTGGATCGTCACCGCGGGACCGCCAAACATGATGCAGGTGTTGCAGGGACTGCAGTCGCCTTCGGAATGGGAGCGGACTCGCGATGCCCTCTTCGAGGGATGGCTGAATGGGGTCGAGGTGCCCGCTCTCACCCGCTATGTGCGCGAGGACATGGGCTCCTACGGCTTCGACATGTGGGCGCGCGCCGGCCGCGAGATCGCCGCCGCCTATGCGAACTACGGCAGCCCGATGAATATCATGGCCCCGCTGGGCGAGTCGATGCCCGTACTGCACCTCTACGCCCAACCCGATGATCCCGCCTATCTTGCCCGGCAACAGGCATTCAGCGAAAAACATCCCTGGTTCCAGGTGCGCAAGCTCGCAGCGCGCAGCCACTTCCCGATGCTCGAAGTGCCGGACGAAATCGCACAGGCCATCGAGGACTTCGTCGGTTGATTCCGGGCGGGCGTCGGCTGGGATGCCTGCCGGGGCGCCGCACGACCGCTGGCAGCGAGCAGGTTGCGCACGCGCGGATGGCATCGGGCTCGTGTTCTCTCTCTCCCGCGTTCCGTCGTGTCGTCTCTGTTGGCTTTCCGGTGTTGCCGGCATTGAAACCTTCCCTTGCCGCGGCGCGGCATGGCTACAGGGCAGGGCGGGTGTATGGCATGATACGTGGGGATGCCGGCGCCGGTGTCAGCCGGTGCGATCTCCTGCCGGGCAGGGGACAGGGTGGACGTGGTCCTGCAGGTTCGCGCATGAAGGGAAAAGAACGCTTCGTCATACACAAGAGGCTGGTAACCGGCGAGCAAGGCGCTGCTGCCGATCTCCTGGCCGCAAGCTCGGGCCTTTCGAAAACCGCGGTGAAGGACGCCATGACCAAGGGCGCGGTGTGGCTCAAGCGCGGCACGCAGGCCAAGCGGCGGCTGCGGCGGGCGACCGCGGAGCTGAAGCCGGGGGATCTGGTGGAGTTTTACTACGACCAGAAACTGCTGCAGCGCGATTGTCCCGAGGCGCGGCTGGTGGCGGATAAGGGGCGTTACAGCGTCTGGCTCAAACCTGCCGGGATGCTCACCGCGGGGACGCCGTACGGCGACCATTGCACGCTGGAGCGGTATGTGGAGAAGGCGTCGGAACCCGGACGCGCCGTGCTGCTGGTGCATCGGCTGGATCGGGAGACACCGGGGCTGATGGTGGTGGCCCATGACCGCGAGGCGGCCGCCGCGTTTTCGGGACTGCTGCAGCGCCTGCAGGTGGAAAAGCGTTATCGCGCGGAGGTGAAGGGATGCGTGGCGGCCCGGCTGGGGGAAAGGGGAGAAGTGAACACGCCCATCGAGGGGCGGGCAGCGCGGACCCGGTTTTCGGTCGTCGCCTATGACCCGGAGCTGGACGTCACGACCCTGGATGTGGAGCTTGTCACCGGCCGCATGCATCAGGTTCGCCGCCATTTCGCCGCTGCCGGTTTTCCGGTGCTGGGCGATCCCCGCTATGGCCACGGCAACAAGGACCGGCGCGGGCTGAGGCTGCTTGCCTACCGCCTGGCATTTCGTTGCCCGGTCAGCGGGCAGCCGCAGGAATTCGTGCTCAATCCCGCCGAGTTCGGGTACCGCTGAACACGGCAAAGACGGCGGCCAATCAAGGCCACGGCATCCATGTCCGACGCCGGGCGCCGCGCCTCAGCCGACGGTGCCCGCGGTGCCCAGCAGCGCGTTCAGGTGAGCGGCCACGGAGCGACCCAGGGCGCCCAGGGTATAGCCGCCCTCCAGCACGGACACGATCCGGCCCTGCGCATGCCGATCCGCGATGTCCTTCAGGTGTTTGGTGACCCAGGCGTAATCGCGCTCGATCAGGCCGAGTTGCGCCATGTCCTCTTCGATGTGGCCGTCGAAGCCGGCGGAGATCATCAGCAGTTGCGGTCGGAAGGCCTCCAGCGCGGGGAACCAGCGCTGCTCGATCGCCTCACGAAATCCCGCGCTGCGGGCGCCGGCCTTGAGCGGCACGTTCACGATGTGATCGCTCACGGTGTCCGCGCCGGTATTCGGGTAGAACGGGTGCTGGAAGCTGGAGCAGAACAGTACGCGCGCCTCGTCGCGGAACACGTCTTCGGTGCCGTTGCCGTGGTGCACGTCGAAATCCACGATCGCGATGCGCTCCAGGCCGTGGACGGCGAGGGCGTGAGCGGCGCCGACGGCTACGTTGTTGAAGATGCAGAATCCGCCGGTGCGGGCCCGTTCGGCGTGATGGCCGGGCGGGCGCACAGCGCAGAACGCCGTCGTTATCGGGCCGTCCAGGACCAGGTCCACGGCGCCGATAACCGCGCCGGCGGCGTGCAGGGCCGCATCGAGGGTGAGGGGACCCATGGCCGTGTCGCCGTCCAGCCACGTCAGACCTTCCTTCGGTGCGGAGTTGAAAACCTGGTCGATATACTCGGCGGTGTGGACCCGGAGCAACTGGGCACGGTCCGCGGGCGGCGCCTCGTGATACCGGATCACGAAATCCAGGCCCGAGGCGAGCAGTTGATCGGCGATGGCGCTAAGGCGGGCGGGTTGCTCGGGATGCAGACGCAACGTTTCATGCCGCTCGCAGGCCGGATGGGAAAAGAAAGCTATGGTCATTGTTGTTTAAAAGGATTCGGATGCGTCCCCGTTCATGCGGGGAATCATGATTGTTCGTTATGGCCGTGTGGCCGATTCGTAGCGAGCGCGGTCAGGCGGGCTCGAAGCAGCGGTATGTAGTACCGGTCCAACTCCGAAAAGTCAATGTAATTTTGCCCTGATGCCGGGCGTGGCGCGGTTCGGAAGGGTGCGGGCCGCCGCGGCAGCGGGGACGATGCCACGCGGGGCATGGTGGAGAGGTGAAAACGATGTGGATGCGATTGCTCCTGTCCCTGTTTCTGTTCCTGGTGGCGGTCATGACGGTATATACCGTTGTGCGCTACTTTACTTATGGCGTGAAGATTGCGCTGTAGGATATTGAATATAAGATAGTTGTAGTGTGTCGGTGCGCTCTGGGCGCACGACCGGTGACCGGAGGACGGCGGCAGGAACGGACTCGGGAATTTATGACCTGCTTCATTGATCGCGCCGGGCTCCGGCGTAGAATCCGGTACGGCAATGACACCGTCAGGATTTTGTGAATTCGGGGCGCGTTCCGGTGTGCGGTCGGGACCGGAGATGTCCCGGGCATGGAGGCCGCCGCGAGCACCGACGCGGTGATTGACGAATACAAGGCCCGGAACGCGTTCCGGGGATCCGGACCCCGGTGGGCATTGAGCCGACCGGGGTTTTTTGTTCGCTCCGCGGCTGCAGATGACGTTTGCGGCCGGTGTGGAGGACAAGGGGGCAATGAAACACGAACTGGCGCCGAAACAGGAGATAAGACGCAGGAAGAAGGAACTGATGGTGCGCTACGCGTATCAGTTCCGGGCGTTGCGCAGGAGGGGGTTGGCCGTCCCGCCCGGCTGGCTGGACCTGTTCGAGCAGTTGTGTCATGAGATTGACCAGGCTCTGACGACACGCGAGAAACGCTCGTTCTACTGGACCGACGTCAAGGCGCGGCTCGGCACCCTGCGCATGGCCTGGGCCGGTTATCGCAGTGCGCTGCGGTTGGACCGGGCGCCGGAGGCGATGGGCCGTGACCGCATCGAGGGAACGACCCTGGACCTGGTGACCGCCCTGATCCGAAAGGCGGAAAAGCTGTCGGAGAAGACCTGCCTGTTCTGCGGCCGGCCGGGCCGGCTGCGGGCAGGCATTGGATGGGCCACCACGACCTGTGAGGAGCACAAGGATACGAGCTACGGGTACCTGACGGATTTGTGACGTCACGGATTCCGCGCAGTTCCCCGTACGGAAGGACTACACGATGCGGGAAAGAGGCCGCCGCGTCCCGTCAGCCGCGTCCGCGGTTGGGGTTGTCGAGCTGAAAGAAGTTGCTCCTTCCCCGGCCGGTGCAGTCAGGATTGCCGCGGAGCCAGCGCGGCAAAGAACTCGCGGCGGGAGATTTCCCGCTGCAAGACGCAATCGGCGTTGCGCTCCGCCATGAAACGGTCGCGCCGGGCGATGACCTCTTTCCAGGCGCCGAAGACCTCGTCGGCGCAGGCGAAATCCTGCATGCGCTGGATCAGGGGCTGGAGGAGATAGTGGCCCAGGCGCGGAGCGAAATTGAGGTGGGCCTTCAGCTCGGTTTGCAGGAGAGAAAGCCGTACCGCGGGACCGATCACCACGGGGTCGGCGCCGAGCCGCTCCGCCGCGCTCCAACCGTCAGGAAGCACGATCTCCGGCACCTGATTGGTGACCAGCAGGCGCGCGAGCATCCAGGGCGTGAGCAGCAGGCCCAGGGCCCAGCCCTCAACCTGCCGCACTGCGCGAAGCTCGATGGGCAATGCATGGTTGACCAGCAGCTCTGTGGCGAAATGGCGTCGGTACATGTCGTGATGGACATCCAGCACCGCTGTTTGCAGCGCGGTGGCGTCGTCGATGGAAAACGGGCATGGCTGCCATTGGCGTTTCATCGCGGGCGCACCTCCGGGAACAGGGCCGAGAGTTCGCGGCCGAGCGTACGGTACAGTTCGAGCGTGCCATGCGCGCCGAGGTCGGCGGCGAACGCGGGCACCCACTGGCGCAGATGTCCGTGCCATAACTCCTGCCACAGCTCGTCGCGCTGTTGCGAACCGCTTTCCAGCAGATACGCGGCGCACTCCAGCTCAACCCCGAGATAATCGGCCTGCACGCCATCCGCCATGAGCCCGATGCGTGCGTAGAGCGCCTGGAGTTGCGCGGCCGTCTCGCCGCCCATGCTGCCGTGGCGGTAGGCCGACTCGAAGGGCGGGCATACGGTCTTCGGAAAGCCGCTGACGAACAGGCGCGTGTGTTCCGCCTGCCAGCGGTCGAGGGGCAGGGTCGCCAGTTGTTCGACCGCGGAGCCAAGCCATGGCACATCCGGCACGGCCTCGCGCAGCGCCGCCAGGCTTTCGTCCGTCGGCGCGCCCAGCAGCGCGGCGAGGATGCGCAGGGTGTGAGGATTGATGTCCGCTTTCATGGAGACATCTTCTCGCAATCTGGTATGCCCGAAGGGTGAGCCCGACCTGCGTCCCTATCACCAGGGTCGCGCGTATACGCCCGCGTACAGGAAATAGTGGCGCAGCAGATAGCCGCCCACCAGCACCAGTACCGAGGCGGTGACGATGGGCAGGCGGCTCGACCAGCCCTTCAGCACGCCGTGCAGCTCCAGCGCGAACGGCACCAGCAGGCCGAAGCCGATGAAGCCCACCAGCCAGCCCATATCGGTCCAGAGCAGTTCCGCGGAGCGGTACAATGCCTCCGAGCCTGACTGCATGTAGTGGTAGAAGGAGAACAGGATCACCAGCTCCCCGGCGATCAGCATGAGATCGAGGCGCTCGTAGAACACTCGCACGTCGTGATCTTCGGGCCTGTTCACGATGACGTGCAGCACCAGCAGCAGGTAGGCCATGGCGGTGGAGAAGGCGGATACCGTGAACAGCAGCGGCACGCCGGGGTTGTGCCACAGCGCGACGGCGGGGAAGGACTGCAGCAGCAGGCCCGTGTAGACCGCGGTGCCGATGCCGTTGATGGTGGCGAGCCAGCCGATGGCCTTGTGATACCGCTCGCACAGCGCCGCGATCTTCAACACGAACGGCCAGCGGATCAGGTGCCGGACCAGGGGCAGGCGCTGATAGAACGGCGACTCCACGATGTAGGGCAGGGCGTAGAGCACGCCCCACCACATCATCCAGATGATGAACTGCGTGCCCCAGGCGATCCACGCATCGGGCTTGTAGAACAGCACCAGCGGATTGAGGATGTGGATGACGGCCGCGTGATGGAGCAGGTGCATGAACAGCATGGCGGAGCCGGCACCGAGCATGACGACGCCCGACACCGCGCCCCACATCACCAGGCACTTGTGCTGTTTGAGATACATGTCGGTCAGGAAGGTGACGGTCAGTGTTGCCGCCCCGAGCCCGCCCAGGAACAGGTACACCGCGATCCACCAGGTCCATACGTCCTGGGTAGCGTAGCTCATGATCGGTTCCATCAGCCCCTCCTCTTCAGGTCGCCGATATAGTAGACGTTGGGTTTGGTGCCGAGGTGCGGCAGCAGCGGCTGCGCGATGCCGCTCGCCACGAGCTTCGCCACCGGGTCATCGGGATCGTGCAGGTCGCCGAACATGCGCGCCGAGCCCACGCAGGTCTCCACGCAGGCCGGCTTCAGGCCCTTTTCCACGCGATGGGCGCAGAAGCTGCACTTGTCCATGCTGGGATGCCTGCGCTTGGGCTCGCCGTAGAATTCCGTGGCGGTCTTTACGTCGGCGTAGGTCACTTCGTAGCGCGCATCGTAGGGGCAGGCCATGGCGCAGGCGCGGCAGCCCATGCAGCGCTCGTCGTCCACCAGCACGATGCCGTTATCGAGCTGGTAGGTCGCGCCGGTGGGGCAGACGGTGAGGCAGGGCGGATTGGAGCAGTGGTTGCAGAGGCGCGGGAAGAAGCGCCGGTGCAGGTCCTCGGCGGTGCCGATCTCCTTGTCGTGTACGTAGGTGCGCCACTTGTTCTTCCAGACGGGCGTCTGGTTTTCCATCGCGCAGGCGGCCATGCAGGCGTTGCATCCCACGCAGGTATTCAGATCTATCACCATGGCATAGCGTGTCATGCGTTCTTCTCCGGTTAGCCGATCTTCGCGACGCGGATAGTGAATTCTTGCGAACGGAACCCGCCCACCACCGGTTCGACGCGGTAGGGCACCAGCTTGCTGGTGGCCGTCCCCATGCCGTGGCTGCGGCTCAGGGCCGCGTTTTCGGCACCGAAGGAGGAGTGGATGAACAGGGCGTCGCGATGGATCAGGCGCGTGACATAGGCATGCCCCGTGGTGTGCTGGCCGGTATGGGTATTGGTCAGGCTGATGGCATCGCCCGTCCTGATCCCGAGGCGCTGCGCCCGATCGGGGTGGATCCAGACGCCGGTATAGACACCGCCCTTGAACTGGTTGATGGCCGCCAGCACCGGGTTGTTGCTGTTGGTGGAGGCGTAGGACACGGTGGGCGTCTTGCCGTAGGTGAAGTAGAACTCGTCGTCCGCGAGCGGCGCGCCCATGTCGGCATCCGCGCGGCATTGTGCCGGGATGTGCGTTGCGAGCACGTGGAAGTTGGGTCCCGTCGCGCCGCCCTTGCGCAGCTCGTCGAACAGGCTGCTGTAGAATTCCAGGCGTCCGCTGCCGGTGGGCAACGGCAGCACCCGCGGCATGGCCATGTGTTCCAGGATGTGGTCGCGGCTCTCCTCGGGATAGAGGCCCTTGGTGCGCAGCACGCGATCGACCTCTTCGACGGTGGTGTTGAGGCGGCGGGCGATGAGGTCGAAGTGGATCTCGCGGCAGGCGGCGGCAAATGGGCTGCGGAACTTCTGGCTGCGCAGTTGCAGGTAGCGTTCCTTGATGGGCGCGGCGGGCAGGCCCGTGAGTTTTTCCACCCACTGCAAGAATGGATCGGCGCTGCCGCCGATGATCTCCGACAGGCGCAGCAGGATGTCGGTGACCTCCTCCGTGTCGTAGAGCGGCTCGATGGCGGCATAACGCGTGGTGAGCGCGAGATCGTGGTTGACGCCGTTGCCGTAGATCAGGGGCTCGTCGCGCTCCAGATAGGTGGAATTGGGCAGGATCACGTCGGCGTAGGCGGCGGTATCGGACGGCAGCACGTCAATGGCTATGACGAGTTCCACGTTCGGATGCGACAGCACCTCCTTCCAGCGCGTATCCGGGTAGTAATGGCGCACCGGGTTGGCGGCGTTGATGATGAAGGCGCGGGTGAGATAGGGCTCGCCCTTGTATTTCAGCTTCCCTTCCACCGATTCCTTGAGCCCCACGTCCGCCAGGACGGGCAGCATGACCCAGTCGCGTCCCGCCTCGCGCTGCTGCTGGCTGTAGGCCCAGGCCCAGCCGGGTTTGCCGTGGGCGAAGTTCGCGCCGTCGGACAGGGCGCTGATCACCACCTTGGCGAAGGGCATGCCCGCCACCGCGGCGAAGGGCGGTCCCGGCTCGCGGCCTTCCGCCATGGCCTGGAACATATGGGCGGCCTTGTGGTGGAACTCGCCGCTCATGATCCAGCCGCCCTTGCGGTCGATGCCGCCGGTGAGGCCCTGGATCATGGCCTGCACGCGGCGCAGCATCATGATGTTGCCGTAGCGCGCGCCGTGCCAGCCGGGGTCGACGATGGCGGGGCGGTTGGTGCCGAATTCCCGCGCGATGCGGCGGATGGTGGCGGCGGGCACGCCGGTGGTGCGCTCCGCCCACTCCGGGGTGCAGTGCTTGATCTCTTCCATCTGCGCCTGCATCACGGTCACGACCTCACGGCCGTCGATCTGTAATCCGGCGGGCGCGAACAGCGCGGGATAGAAGGATGCGCCGTTTATGTCCTTGAGGTTGTGGTTGGCGAATGCGGGTACGGTGCGCACCTTGGAGGAGCCTTCCTCCACCACGCGCGGGCGGCCCTGCGCATCGGTGGCAAGCCGCCATTGGCCCGCCTCGTCGCGATAGGCCAGGAACGGCATGTTGGTGTGCTGGCGCAGGAACTGCTCGTCGTAGAGGCCCTCGGCGAGCATCACGCCCATCATGGCCAGCAGGAAGTCGAGATCGGTGCCGGGGCGGATATTGATCCACTCGTCCGCCTTGGAGGCGGTTTCCGACAGGCGCGAGTCCAGCGCCACCACGCGCGCGCCGTTTTTCTTTGCGGTGGCGAAGCGCACCATGCGGCAGGTGGAGACGGCGCCGATGGAGGCATTGTTGAGCACTAACAGGATGTAGCGGGCGTTGTCGTAGTCCGGCAGCACCTCGTCATGGATGTTGAAGTTGCCTGTTACCGCATCGGTACCGAGGTGGCCGGTGGCCACGCAGTGCTGCATGGGTGAGGCGATGATGTTGGGAATACCGTTGGCCATGGCGAACGGCACCGCCCAGTTCATGTAAAAGATGCAGGAGGTCCAGCCGCCCACCATGGTCCATTCCCAGGGCTGGATCTGCGCCGCCGCGCTCTTCTTGGCGATGTATTCCCAGGCCTCTTCCCAGGTGGCGGCGCGGAAGGCGTGCTCGCCGCGCTTGCTGCCTTCGACGCGGATCAGCGGCGTCTTGATGCGATCGGTGTCGTAGGTCTGGCGCAGGCCCGATTGGCCGCGGGAGCAGATCTTGCCGCGGTTGAGGGTCGAATTGGGATTGCCGTCGAGCTTGATGATGCGCTTGTTGGCGCCCTTGCCGCGGGTGGTGACGCGGATGTTGCACAAGGAAGAGCAGAAGTTGCAGATGCTATAGCTGTATTCTTCGAGCTCCGGCTCGGCCGGAGACTGTCCCGTACCGAGTAGAGCGGTGGGCCGCAGCAGGCTCAGGCCTGCGGTGCCGACAGCGGTGGTCTTGAGAAAGGCGCGGCGAGACAGCCGCGGAAAACTCCACGCCATGCAGAATCCCCCTTTGGAAACGTCCTGCGGATTGTTATGTGGCCGTTACGGTGCCCGGCACGGTGCCGACACCTTCGGGCTGGTGGCGGACGATAAGCGCTACAACTTAATGGATGCAGCCGGCGGTTCTCATTGAGAATTGTCGTGCGTGTGGAACACATCTATATCAGCGGAAACTTATGCGCCATCAACCGCGCGGGTGCGCGGCGACGCTCGCGGTCAGCGGCAGGTCGCGAAGTGATAACGGCACCGCCCGCCTTGTTTAGCGGCATACATGGCGGCGTCCGCGACACGCAGCAGGGCGTTGCGGTCGGTGGCGTCATCGGGATACATGCCGATGCCGATGCTGGTGGAGGTGGTGAAGCGCTGGCCGCGTACCTGGATGGGCTGTTCGATGTTGCGCATGATCTTGCGGGCCAGTCTGGCCGCGTCCTCGCGGTAGTGGATCTCGGTGAGGATGATGGCGAACTCGTCGCCGCCGAGGCGGGAGACGGTGTCCTCGGCGCGCACGCAGCGCCGCAGGCGGTTTGCCACCGTGCGCAGCATGCGGTCGCCGTATTCGTGTCCGAGCGTGTCGTTGACGGCCTTGAAGCGGTCGAGATCCAGGTACAGGAGCGCGACGCGATGGCAATGGCGCTTGGCGTGGGCAATGGCGTTGTCCAGTTGGGTGGCGAAGACGAAACGGTTTGCCAGACCCGTGAGCGCATCGTGATAGGCCATCTGGCTCAATTCCGCCTCCGTCCGCTTGATGGCGGTGATGTCGGAGAACACGCAGGCATAGCTCGCGATGCGGCCCTGGGCGTCGGTCACGGCGCTGATGCTCGCCCACACCGGGAAGGCATCGCCGTTTTTCCTCCGTACCCAGAGTTCGCCCTGCCAGCCGCCCTTGCGGCGCAGGCGCTTGAGCAGGCAGCGGTAAAAGCCCTTGTCTTCGCGTCCGGCGCACAGTAGCTCCAGGCTTTGGCCCACGGCTTCCCCCGCGCTGTAGCCGGTGCACAGGGAGAATGCCGGATTCACCGTCAGCAGCCTGCCGTCCTGATCGACCACCAGGATGCTCTCGCTGGTGTTGTCCACCACCGCCGCAAACTGCCGCAACCGTTCCTCGGTGCGCTCGTATTCGGCGATCCGCGCGCGCAAGGCCTCGTTGGCGGACGCCAGTTCGGCATAACGGGCGCGGGCCGCCTGCAGTTCGGCCTGCGCCTCCTGCAGTGCCCGGTTTTGCAGTTCGAGTTCGATCTGTTGAAGCTGAAGACGGCATTGCAGGCGGGCCGATTCCGTTTCGGCGCTGTCCAGAGTCGTTCGCAGGGTCTGGAGCTGCCGCTCCAGCTCGGCACGGCCTGACGCCATATTGCCTCTCCTTGTCGCACGGCGGCCCACCGATTTGCCCGACGATCGGTGCCGCGATGGCTCGCGAGGTTTTTTCGGCCGGGGCGCGAAGAGCCTGATCCGCGGGAAGTTGCGTGGTTGATGCCGGGGCATCGATCTAAGGTTAGTCCAGCGCCACGGAGCCGCCACGGGGCCGGGGCCGGATTCCGGCCGCCCCGGCGCGCCGGTCAGCCGTTCCCGCCGCCCAGCCAGGAGGCAAGCCGTGCCTGGGTGGCCGCGTCCAGGTCGGGCTGCTGCCGGAGGTAACAGGTATCGTGCGGCGCGGCGCGGAGCGTGACGTCGAACTCCATCAGCTCGTCGCGGCGGAACAGGTGCACCTTGATCCGGTCGCCCGGGACGCGGGATGCCAGCAGGCCCTCCAGGTTCGTGTGGGTGGCGCGGAGCCCATCGATGGCGAGGATGACGTCGCCGGCGGATACCCCCGCCTCCTGCGCCGCGCCGCCGTCGAACACGTTGATGACCTTCGCTCCCGCAGGATCGTCGCCGGTGCGGATGCCCAGGGAGGGCAGGGCGGCGAGTTCGGATTCGTCCCGGGCGGCGGGCTTGCCTCCCTTGTCGGTGGCGGATTCGGCCGGCCGTAGATGGAATTCGACGCCCACGTGGCCGAGCAGTTCGGCCAGCGGCAGGTCCTCGGTGCCGCGCAGGGCCTGGTCGAAGAACGGCTGGAGCGGGACGCCGGAGACCTCTTCGATCAACCTTTCCAGTCCCTCCTCGGTGACCCCGATGCCGGTCTTGCCGTGGCGCTCCCACAGGGCGCGCATCACGTCGTCCAGCGAACGGGCGTTGTCCGTGGCGCGGCGGATGGTGAGGTCCAGGGCCAGGGCGATGAGGCCGCCCTTGGTGTAGTAGCTCACCACGCTGTTCGGCGCGTTTTCGTCCTGCTTGTAATACTTGGTCCAGGCGTCGAAGCTCGATTCGGCCACGGATTGCTTGAGCCGTCCGCTGCCGCGCAGCAGGCGGGTGACGTTCTGCCCGAGCAGTTCCAGATAGTCGTCGCGGGAGATGATCCCGGCGCGCACCAGGGCCAGGTCGTCGTAGTAGGAGGTGATGCCCTCGAAGGCCCAGAGCAGGGTGGTGTGGACCTCGCGCGTCAGGTCGTAGGGCTGGAACGCCGCGGGCATGATGCGCTTGACGTTCCAGGTGTGGAAATACTCGTGGCTGCACAGGCCGAGGAAGCGGCGGTACTCCTCGCTCATCTTGCGCGCGGTCCTGCGCGGCAGGTCGTTGCGGCTGCACAGCAGGCTGGTGGAGCTGCGGTGCTCCAGCCCGCCGTAGCCGTCTCCCACGGCCATCACCTGGAACAGATAGCGCTCCATGGGGGCGGGCTCGCCGAAGAAGCGGATGTGGTGCTCGCAGAGCTTGCGCAGGTCCTGCGCCAGACGTTCCGTGTCCGCGTCGTGGCGC
>Ga0265294_10006002_pt1 | contig 14700 bp, 15 predicted proteins | sample MunlanPumphouse3_FD_192504 | JGI IMG/M metagenome (GOLD analysis project Ga0265294, IMG submission 192504) | Groundwater microbial communities from a municipal landfill in Southern Ontario, Canada - Pumphouse #3 | ecosystem: Environmental > Aquatic > Deep subsurface > Groundwater | place... | reverse complement strand
ATATTTATCCTGCAGTTGCTATTGGCAAAGCAATACAAAAGGAATGGTCTAATTCAGAAATATTATATGTAGGAACAAAAAGCGGATTAGAAAGTAAAATCGTACCAGAAGTAGGATTTCCTATGGCAACTATAGATGTTATAGGTTGGCAAAGGAAAATATCAATACAAGCTATTAAGGCTGGTTGGAAAGCAATAAAATCATTTTGGGATTCACGTAAATTAATACGAAAATATTCACCTCAGCTTGTAATTGGGACGGGTGGATATGTATGTTTGCCAGTAGTTTGGGCTGCAGCGACCTTAGGAATACCAACTTTGATACATGAACAAAATACGATGCCAGGATTAACTAATAAATTTTTAGCGAGTAGGGTAAATGGGGTATTGTTAACATTTCCTGAATCTAAAAAATATTTTTCTGCAAAATTAAAAAATAGACTTTATGTAACAGGGTTACCGGTTAGAGCCAGTATTCTTCAAATAGAAAGAGAAGAGGGGCTGAAGCATTTGGGATTTTCTTCTAAAAAGATAACCTTGTTGGGTATAGGTGGATCACGTGGAGCTAAAAGTATTAATAACGCTATGCTTCATGTATGCAAGAAGTTTAAAGGTGATCCTCGTCTTCAAATATTACACATAACAGGACAAGCAGGATACTCAAAGTTTTGCACAAAACTTCGTAAAGCCGGAATAAATGTGGTTGAAAATGGAAACCTTATAATAAAACCTTATCTTAATGATATGGGGTATGCTTTGGCGTGTACTGATTTATGTGTTGGCAGAGCTGGTGCTACCTTCCTATCAGAAATGACGATTAAGGGGATACCAGGTATACTGGTGCCATATCCTTATGCTACTGAAAATCATCAGGAGTATAATGCACGGACATTAGTTAAAGATGGAGCAGCAGAGATTATCCTTGACAAGGAGATTACAGGGGAGAGCTTGCTCGAGGCTATAGAAAATATAATATTTGATGAGGAAAAATTAAAAATCATGGCAGAAAAGAGCAAAAAAGCAGGAAAACCGGAAGCAATTAGGGAAATAATACAAATTATAAAAAAGTTTATATAAGTTAGTTATATGTTAGGGACAAGCTGATCTTAACGGTGGTTAGTTATGTGGATAAAGACGAGGGCTGTTTCAGTGTAACAACTTTTTGGGAATTAGCATATATAGTAAATTATAGGTCAGTATTATGCACAACTCATAAGGTTAATAAGGATAGCACAGACACGGAAGGAGATATATTTAAAATGAATAAAAAAGAGTGTACGCATTTTGTTGGTATAGGTGGAGTTGGCATGAGTGGGATTGCAAGGATAATGTTAGAATTAGGGTATGATGTTTCCGGTTCTGATCTTAAAAAATCGGTGATTACAAAACGGCTAGAAAATATTGGGGCGAGAATTTATTTAGGGCATCATGAAGATAATATAAAAAATGATGTAAAAGCAGTAGTTATATCTTCGGCAATACCTGCTAATAATTCAGAGGTGGTGAAAGCAAAAAGTTTGGGGATACCGGTTATACAAAGAGCAGAAATGTTAGGAGAATTAATGAAGAGACAGAGGGGCATTGCTATAGCAGGTGCTCATGGAAAAACAACGACTTCGTCGATGTTGGCTTTTGTTTTTGAAAAAAGCAATTATGATCCAACTGTTGTTATAGGTGGTGAATTAAACGATATTGGCGGTAATGCAAAGTTAGGTTCTGGAGAGTATATTATTGCTGAAGCTGATGAATCGGATGGTTCGTTTTTAAAATTATCTCCATCCATAACAGTGGTTACTAATATTGAAGATGATCATTTAGATTATTATGGTACTAGAGAGCAGATAAACAAGGCATTTTACGAATTTATTGTAAATACACCTACAGATGGCTTTGCAGTGCTTTGCGTTGATAGCTTGGGAGTTAAGCAGTTGTTACCCCAATTAGAGGGCAAGGTTAAATTAATAAAATATGGTTTATTTGATGGAGCAGATTATATTGCTAAGGATATTTTACTTGATGGATTACAAACAAAATTTACTGTTGAAAATAAAGCAAATATTTTAGGCGAAGTTCATCTCAATGTACCTGGTAAACATAATATATGCAATGCTTTAGCAGCTGTAGCAGTGGGAGTTGAGTGTGGTCTTGCTTTTGATGATATTGCGAAAAGCTTGATGGAATTTCATGGTGTGCACAGAAGATTTCAAAAAATAGGAGAATGTGGTGGGGTAAGTGTATTTGATGATTATGCACATCATCCTTCGGAATTAAAAGCGGCTTTAGAGGCTGCCAATACACTTAAACCGAGGCGTGTTATAGGGGTTTTTCAACCACATCGTTACTCAAGGACAGAATTTTTAAAGAGTGAATTTGGGACAGCATTTGAAAAAGCGGATATTTTAGTAGTAACAAAAATATATTCAGCAGGTGAAAAGCCAATACAGGGAGTTAGTGCACAGCTTATAGTAAAAGAGGTGGAAAAACAGACAGGTAAAAAGGTGAATTTTGTAGCTAACAAAGATGATGTTGCACAAAAATTAGTTAAAATAGTAAAGCCAGGGGATTTGGTATTGACTATGGGAGCAGGCAATATATGGATGGTTGGTGTAAAATTATGTGAATTATTATCAGGAAAGAAACAGTTGGGCTAGTTTTTGGTTATTGGTTAGATGATAGTTTTATTTAAAGGAGATAGATATGGAAATCTGTGATTTTTATCAGTTATTAGTTAAAAATGGATCTAAAAATGTTTTTTTAGATGAACCGATGAAACAACATACTAGTTGGAGGATAGGGGGACCTGCAGATATTTTTTATCGTCCCGATAGTATTGAAGAATGTTCGGAAGTAATAAAATTGGCTCGTATAAATCAGATTCCAATCACTTTTTTTGGTGCGGGAACTAATGTGCTTGTATCTGATGAAGGTATTAGAGGTTTGATAATACAAACAGAGGGATTGTGTGAAATTATTTGGGGAGAAGTGTGTGTTACAGCTGGGACAGGTGTGCTTTTAGCTCATTTGAGTCGTATTGCAGCGGAAAAAGGTTTGTCAGGATTAGAATTTGCTGTTGGGATTCCAGGTTCTTTAGGTGGAGCGACGCTAATGAATGCGGGTGCTTATGGCTATTCTTTGGGAGATAGTATAACAAGTGTTAGAACTCTGAATTTAGAGGGAAGTATAAATATATATTATAAAGATGATTTAAATTGGAGTTATAGAGAAAGTATATTTAAGAAAAAGAAAGAATTAATTGTTGAAGTTGTCTTATGCCTCAAGCCTGGAAATAAAACACAAATAAAAGAAATGATGTCAAAATATTTGCTTTGTCGCAAGGAAAAACAGCCACTTGATTTACCGAATTCAGGAAGTGTTTTTAAAAACACTTCTCAAGGAGCTGGACGATTAATTGAGGAAGTAGGTGCTAAAGGATGGCGTGTTGGAGATGCACAAGTATCTACAAAGCATGCTAACTTTATCGTAAATTTAGGGAATGCAAAGGCCGAGGATATATGTGCTTTAGTGAAGAAGGTGCAAGAAGCAGTTAAAAAGCAATATGGGATTGAACTGGAAACCGAGGTTGTCTTTCTTGGGTTTTAAGCCAACAGGGGGTGACAGTCGTTGGAAAAGTACGTTATTATAGGCGGAAATAGATTGTCTGGAACTGTGAGAATGAGTGGTGGGAAGAATTCAGTTTTAACGATCTTGCCCGCTTGTTTGTTATCTAAGGGAGCTTGTATTATTCATGACGTGCCTAGATTGAGTGATGTGTACGTGATGAAAGATGTTTTAAAATGTTTGGGTGCAAAGGTAGAGTTTACAGATAATACAATGATTGTTGATGCTTCAAATATTACTATGGTTGAATTACCTGATAGATTAACGAGGATGATGCGTGCGTCAAATCTGGTGATGGGGCCTATTTTAGCTCGGTTTCATCATATTATAATGGCTTATCCGGGAGGATGTTCTATAGGCTCTCGCCCTATGGATCAACATTTAAGAGGCTTGAAGATTTTGGGAGCCGAGATTGTTGAGAAGTATGGATATATAGAAGCAAAGACAAATGGATTAGTAGGCAACGAGATATGTTTGGATTTTCCAAGCGTTGGGGCAACTGAAAATCTTGTAATGGCAGCTACACTGGCGAATGGAATTACTACTATTAGAAATACGGCTAGAGAACCGGAAATTGTTGATTTACAAATTTTTTTAAATGCAATGGGAGCAAAAGTTAAAGGAGCAGGGACAGATGTTATAAAAATAGTAGGCGTTAAAGAATTGGGTGCGGCTGAGCATACCATAATTCCAGATAGAATTGAAGCGAGTACTTTTATGGTTATTGGAGCTATTACACAAGGAAATATTTTTATTAAGAATGTTATTGCTGAACATGTAGAAACTGTTATTTCTAAATTGAGAGAAGCCGGAATCGAGATAAAAGAATATGATAATGGAATTCGTGTTAAATGCAATAAACGACCTAGGAGTGTTGATTTTAAAACAATGCCTTTTTCTGGGTTCCCTACAGATGTGCAGGCACAGGTGATGGGATTAATGACGGTTTCTGAAGGCACTAGCATTGTAACTGAGACAATTTTTGAAAATAGATATAAACATGTGGATGAATTTAGAAGGATGGGGGCTGATATTAGAGTAGAGGGTCGTGTCGCTATAATAAAAGGGGTAAAAAGTTTGAGCGGTGCTTATGTAGAGTCATCAGATTTACGTGCGGGTGCTGCATTGGTTGTTGCTGGTCTAGCTGCTGAAGGAGCAACGGTTGTGGATAATATAAACCTTATTGATAGAGGATATGAAGGCTTTGAACAAAAGCTAAGGAGGATAGGTGCTGATATTTTACGAGTGGATGGAGGTAAAGAAAGGCATTAGTCTTTCTTTTTGTATTAATGCTGGACAAGATATTCCTTTTTGTTATAATAAAAGAGAAGGATTTTGATTTTCTTAGATATATGTGTTTAGGGGAGAACAATGTGGATGAAATGGGAAATGTCACATATTTAAGAAGAAAAAGAAAAGGTTGTGCACCTTTTATTGGCTGGGGAATTTTTTTATTAGTTTGTGTTTTGTTTTCGTTATATTTTTTTATAAATTCGGCTTTATTTAATCTAAAATCTGTAAAAATAGATGGTTGCTGTATTGCAACGCATGAGGAGGTTTTGAAGCTTAGTGGACTTACTTTAGGTACAAACCTTTTTAAAATTGATTTGCAAGAATTAAACGACAAAGTAAAAATGCATCCAATTATTAAATCTTTGATAGTAAGAAGGGAATATCCCAATATATTAAATATCACAGTGACGGAGAGATCCCCTGTAGCTTTGATCGTAGGAGATGGAGCATATTTTGCAGTTGATATAGAGGGAATATGTATTAGGAAGGTGCAAAATTTGCAGGAGTTAAATTTTCCGGTTATTAGTGGTGTGGTTGTTGGTGGGAAGGAGCAGAAACCCGGAATGGATCTTAGTACTTCGGGGTTGGAAGCTGCACTTGAATTAATTCATTGTATGGACAAAGTATTTTTGGCAAATATTGCAGAAATAGAAGCGAGTAGTGCTTATAGTCTTACTATTAAAACAATTCAGGGGGTAGAAATACGGTTTGGGGAACCCACAGAATTAGAAAGAAAATTTAAAATAATAGAAGAGTTATTAGTAAAGAATGGTGAAATAATTAACAATCAAACGGTAGAGTATATTGATCTTCGTTATAAATCATTGCCGGTTATAAAAAAACGAAAAATATGAAAAACTCGGGTAAAAAAAAGGATAAAAGCATATGATTGTGGAATAAACATTAGGAAGATTTGTTATGTATTGTAATTGACGAGATATACTATTGATATGATAGAAAGGGGAAAGTATAGATGTTAGAGTTTGAAATGGATATACACCAGTTCGCCCATATAAAAGTTATAGGTGTAGGCGGCGGTGGAAATAATGCAGTTAATAGAATGATCGAAACTGGTTTAAAGGGTGTTGAATTTATAGCAGTTAATACTGATGCGCAAGCATTGTTTCTTTCTAAGGCTGAAAATAAAATTCAAATTGGGACAAAGTTGACTCGTGGATTGGGAGCCGGTGCTAATCCTGATGTTGGACTTAAAGCGGCAGAAGAGAGCCGTAATGATATAGAAGCTGCTTTAAAGGGAGCAGATATGGTGTTTGTTACCGCTGGTATGGGTGGTGGAACTGGAACTGGTGCTGCGCCTGTAGTGGCTGAAATAGCAAAAGAACTAGGTGCTTTAACGGTAGGCGTTGTTACGAAACCGTTTACTTTTGAAGGCAGGAAGAGGTCAAATCAAGCTGAAACAGGTATTGCGAATATTAAATCGAAGGTAGATACGCTTATTGTAATTCCAAATGAAAAACTGCTACAAGTGGTGGATAAAAATACAACGATAAATGATGCTTTTCGTGTTGCCGATGATGTTTTACTGCAAGGAGTTCAGGGAATATCTGATCTTATTGCTGTGCCTGGGTTGATAAATTTAGATTTTGCTGATGTGAAGACAATAATGAAAGATACAGGGGCTGCTCTGATGGGTATAGGAACAGCGTCAGGTGAAAATAGAGCTAGTGTAGCAGCACGTACTGCTATATCTAGTCCTCTATTAGAAACATCTATTGAAGGGGCAAGGGGAGTACTTCTTAATATAACTGGTGGTTCTGGACTTGGCCTTTTTGAGGTAAATGAAGCTGCAGAGATTATTGCTCAAGCTGCGGATCCTGAAGCAAATATTATTTTCGGCGCTGTTATTGATGAAAGTATGGGAGAAGATGTTAGGGTGACTGCTATTGCTACAGGGTTTGATAAAGTTGATAAGGTTAATAGGGTTAATCCTATTAATTCAGATGAGAAATCCTTTGATGATGGAGATTTATATATTCCTCAATTTTTGAGAAAAAACAGAGGAAAATAGAGTTAGCTATTCACTTTTAACGGAAAGGTAGTTGTTAGCCAAAGTTGATTTGCTTTGTAGGTAGGCGTTATTTCTGATGTGGTACATGTAGTGTGTTTAGAATTTACAAGATGATTAAAATTGGTGCAGTTAATGGCTAAGTTTGTGTCCAAATAACCTGTAGGTGCATAGACGATAGCTTGTTGATGTCTAGTGCCTGATGCTATAGTAATCGTGGTAGTATTACCCATAGGGTTTATGTAGCTTATGTTAACATTATAATGATAAATAGCCATTGCTAAGGCGTGGTGTTCGGATGAAAATGGGGTTAATATATCCTGTACAGTAATGTTAGTTATTGTACAGGATATATTTTTGACTTGCTTTGTTGGAATCGTTGAATAAAAATATTTTTCTGTAACTTGATAAACAGAATCTAATACTTTTTTAACGTTGATCGTGTCTATATATTGTTGCGTTGTTGATTGAAATTGTAAAGAGTTGAGAGCGTTGTTAGTAGCAATGTCAAGGTGTGTATTTACCTCTGTCAAGTCTTTAGATTGAAGAGGATAAGCTGGAATTTGCAGATTGACATGCTGTAAAATATTAAATACAACATATTCCTGTACAATAACAAGTAATGTGATACTTGACCCCACATGAAATAGATTATTTTTGTTGGCTACACTTGGTGATGTTAAAGACATGAAGTGACACCTACTTAATAGTGAAGTTGAATAATTATCTAAAAACTTCAGATAAAACTTTAGCCCAGCGCTCATCCCATATTTTTTTATTAAAAGTCATGGCTAACTCTCTTCCTCTATTGCCCATTAGTAATCGTTTAGCTTTGTCCTTGGCAAGTTCTTCGATGGTTGATACCATGTTATCCACCGTTGGTTTAATTAAATATCCATTATAACCTTGTAAAACAATATCAGATAAACCTCCTGTTAATCCAGTAATAACAGGTTTACCGCAAGCCATAGCTTCTAATGCGGCTAAACTTGTACCTTCGGTTGAACGTGAAGGGATAAGAACAATGTCAGCGGTTTGATAAATTTCCGGCATCATTTCAAAGGGCTTCCAATAATAGAAACAGCGTTCTTGTGTAGTAGTCCACTGTGACATGAGTTTTTCTGTATTATCATCATGTCCTCGTCCACAAAAATGAAATTCGATCCAGGGGTAACGTGACGTCAATATTTCAGCAGCTCGCATTGTTTCATTGATACCACGAACTGGTACTAAACGGCGGGGAAAAAGGATACGTATCATGTCACTGCCACTATTGGTATCTTTAGAAGGACAAAAAAGGTTTGTATCCACGTAATTAGGAATGTATTCCCATTTGTGATAAAAGCCTGGCAAAGTAGAGTTGAAAAAGTTTATGGTATTGGTGTCAACTGATACTAATTTTTGTGGTCCTGTTAGGGCGATGTTCATGCGCCTTAACCATTCTTGGTGTGCATCTTGATGACCGGATTGTACGTCAAAACCAGGCCAATCCCAGTAAACACCATGGCTGATAGAAATGCTTTTTTCTCGGGCAAGTGGATAGGCTAATGAGAGAATGAAGTATAGGGCGTAATCAGCTGAAAGAGAATTTTCGTAAAAAGCTAGATTAAGTTCGGGAAAGGTATTATGTTTGCTTTTGCTTATTGGAATACTATGAATTTTAACTCCATCAAATTCTTTGACCCAACCGCTGCCTATTTGCCAAACTTCTATTTGATACCCCATTTTTCTTAAGAGTCGGCAAATGTCTACTTGATAGCGTTCAGCTCCACCCATAATAATTCTTTCATCGGTAGGGTGAAAAAAATTTGTGGTTAATAACGATACTTTTTTTGAACTCATTTAATAATGCCACCTTTTTTTACAGAAATAAATTAGTATTAGATAACCTAACAAACCCGGTTTTAATTGGGTTGTTAGGTTATAGGTATTAAGATGCAGGTGAAGCTTCGCTAACGAAGACGAGATCAACGCTTAGGTCAAGGTCTTCAGTAATGGTGCCTACTGTATCCGGTAAGTTAACAACAAAGGTTAATAGGTCCTCGTGTGTTGTTGTTAACATGCGACCGGCAGCTGGTTTGTCATTAAGCCCCGAGAGAACCCCACTATAAAGCTCGGTAGATGGACTTGCCTCAATATTAATATTTAAACGATCGGCTAAAATTCGTGCCTGGCGTGCTGTTGTTGGACTTACAGCTTTCCAATCTGCAAAAATGGAATAAAATCCAGTTACATCTCCGCTATTGCTTATATCAAGTGCGGGTGAACCTAAAGATTCTCCAGGGACAAGAGTAGCGGGTGAAAACAGGGCGTCTGATGGACTTAGAGTCAGTGCTACATCAGCGGTTCCGGCTGTGTTACTGGTATTAGAAGCACTTATTGTAAAAGCCATATTAAAGCTCCTTTCCTTAGTTAAAATATTTGTTGCGATACTATAATATGCGTTTACTTGTCTATCGGTTACATCCACATTTCAAGTGCTATTTTTTCTGGCGGATAAAGGATACTTTCATAATGTTCACGACTCATATATTTAAATGTAGGATCGCGGTCAATAGCTCGCTCGTATTTAGTTTGGATATCTATTGGATTGGCCCAACCAAGATGCTTAATTCTCAGTTCACTTTCCAAATGAGGTAATTGTCGGTAAGAAAGAGGAAGGCGTCCACAATGAAAATTTAGTTTTGGCCAAGTAGAAGTTAGCTGGGGTTGGTATTTGACGGCGTAAATAGAAAAGCCTCGTAACCAGGGACTCCAGATTCCATCGACACGATAATATTTTTCACTTCCCCAACAATCAAAAAGGCGAAAGCTAATAGCCTGAAAATATTTTTGCTGTATTAAATAAGGAAATTCATGTAATTTCTTTGTTTCCAAAAATTCATCGGCATCAATTGCCAAGATCCATTCAGGTTTATTATCCGTTGTGTAAAACCAGAGTTCTTGGCGCAACTGGGCTTCATTCGTTAAAAACAAGGAGCTTTTGCGACGGTAAAGTTTAACAATTGGGCAACTGAGACAGATATCTGGAGTTGTATCTGTAGAGGCATCATCAAGGATGATTATTTCATCTACAAAATCCAGTAATGAGGTAAGACAACGCTCCAAATAGCGGTGAGCTTCATTACGGACGATCATCATAGCAGTTATTTTTGGCATAAAACAACACTTCCTATAAAAATATTTATCTGACTAGCTAACCGGCGCTAAGCTTGTAGAACGGTTTAACTAATCCTTTGGTGAGGGATAAAGAGAAACTTCCTTCAGTGGTTTATTGAAGGCTAGTTGAACCATTCCAGGAGCTTAGCGTCGCTTAACGCCAGAGAAGTTTTAGCGACGGTTAGCTATTCGGATAAAACTTTTTGATACATTCACTCCATCGTGCCTCCCAAATATCACGACCAAAAGCTTGGGAGGTTGCAAGTGCATTTGCACCCAAGTAGGAACGTGTTGGATGATTATTTATTAAAAAACGTAGTGCTTGAAAAAGGCTTTCTTGAGAAGGATGTATTAACAGACCATTGTATCCATCAATAATTAAATTAGTAAGACCACCGACATTTGTTGCTATAATAGCTTTGCCCATGGCCATGGCTTCTAGGCACGAAAAACTGGTTCCTTCCGAGTAAAGACTTGGTATTACCACGATGTCTGCGGCATCATATACTTTTGGCATGGATTGAAAATCGGGGTGACAAAGAAGGATACGTTCTTTATTAACTTCATTTTCATGCCAAGCCTGAAAATGTTTTAAATTTTCAGGAAAGTTGGTGTCAATAGCAAATTGAAATTCGATGTTGTCATATTCAGCGAGCAAAGGAGTAATAACATTTATTAAAATACTAAAACCCCGTTCGGGGGATATTCGGCGCGGATAAAGAATGCGCAAATGCTTTATATGATCCTTTTTTCGGGGAGAAAATTGCTGTGAATCAACAAAATTAGGGATGACACGAATTTTTTTATCAGCAAGATTGGGATAGATAGCTCGTGAAACGTTTAAAAAATTGTAATCACAAGATACTATTAAATTTGCTTGGTTCAAAGCTGAAGCAACTAAGGTTTCGTAAAATTTGCGAGCAGACGATGGGGTGGAACTGGGCAATTCCCACCAAACTCCATGAGAGATACAAATAGAACCAGGTCTATAATAAACTTGCTGAGCAATTGAAGAATATAATACTCGACCTGTAATTGATTTTTCCATGCGTGTAGTAGTAGCTTGTAAATGATGGGGGTCGGCTTTATAACCATAAATTGGCCAATTCAAATAGGTCGTTTTGAAATCCTTATAGGCGTTCTGATGAAAAGAAACAAAATAATTCATGCTCGTTAAAAGCTCTGCTAAGGCAAGGACGTATTTTTCTAGACCGCCAATTATTGGCTTTTTACCGTTCCAGGTTAATAGGTTTGGGACAAAGATAGCAATTGGGTTGATCATATAAATTAACTCCTGTTCAAAGGGTATTTAAATGGTATTTTAATGAGTACTGTTTATAGTTATGTTATATGCTTTTTTATTTAAAAGTTGAAGGTTTATTTGAGTTGAGCTATGCAGAATAGTTCGTATCCGGTAAAATTTGCCTGAAGATGTGCTTGTAAAGCCATAATTTCCTGAAAAGTCAGTTTTTCATAGAACGCAGAATGTTGTAGACTAGCCTTGATGTCATTAAAAATTCGAAAGGTTTCTTCACGGGAAAAAAGTGCAAGTATATCAAAGGATGGTTTATCAATAAGCAATTTCAAATTTGTTTCCATACACTATTTATCAGATTTATTTTATATTTTTCTAGAGCATAAGAACAAGATGGAGTTGAAGGCTCAATGCCCGTTACATTCCATCCTGCAGATTGAGCCATATAGAGAAATTCGCCTGTTCCTGCACCGATTTCTAGGAGTTCACCCTTTTGGGGAGCAAAAATATTAAGTAACATAGTATTAAATGTAGAGTGTTGCAGAAATGTATTTTGAACATATTTATCTCGCATTATTACCCAGTTTTCGTCATAAATTTCACTGATTATATTTTGTGCGTTTTTTTTGTTTAAGTTATCTTGAAAAATTAGGCCGCAATTATTGCAGCTTAGTAATGTATGTGAATGTCAATGAAAAAAGATCGTATTTACAAAATAAATATATTTTATTTGCACCACAGATTGGGCAATTTGTGGTTAAAAATTCTTTCAAATAGATTCTCTCCTTGTATGAAAATGCTTTAATAATAGCTTATTCAATAAGAAAATTAACGTGCAAATAAAAAAAGTATAGAGTTCGCAGGATATGACAATATTTGGAATGACAATGTTGTATAATCATGTAGGAAACAAAAAAGCCCGAGGTGATTAAGGTGGGCGAAACGGAATATGTTAAGGTTTATGTAGATGTTATTTTATTAGTCAATTTTATAATGGATTATTTTATTTTATGGGCTACAGGTAAAATAATAAATTATAATATTAAAACTTCAAGAATCATTGTAGGAGCATTTTTTGGTGCTACGTATTCTTTAGTAATATTATTTCCAGAATGGCCGCTGCTTACTTCTTTGTTTATAAAAGTGCTTTGTTCAGTTTTTATGATTTGCATAGCTTATGGAATGAGTACAATTGGTAAAATTCTCAAAGCATTGACTTTTATGTATCTTGTATCATTTGCTATGGGAGGAACAGTCATTGGAGCAGTATACCTATTAGATTCAAAACCAAGTTATCTTCAAGCTTTGAATGGAGTTGGAATATTATGGGGCATTAATTATTGGTGGCTAATAATAGCGATAATCGTGGCCATTTTTATTGGTTATGGGGGATTTAGTTGCTTGAAAAAAAATTGGCTTCACCAACAACTTTTTAATATGCTTACTATAAATATTAAGGATAACAAAACGATAATCCCCGCATTACTAGATACTGGAAATCAGTTATCTGAACCAACAACAAAAAATCCAGTTGTTGTTGTGGAAATAGATGCGTTAAAAAAAATCATTCCGGATTATATATTAAACAAAGTAAGAGAAGATGATAACAAAATATATGATTTAGTTACATCCTTAGACAAAGAATGGTCTTCGAGGTTGTCTCTTATTCCATTCAATTCTGTTGGAAAAAATCATGGAATTATGATTGGGTTTAGACCTGACTCGATAGAGATTAAAAGTAAATATCAAAATATTATAGTTAGTAATGTGGTTTTAGGTTTGGTAAATAGGTCATTATCAAAAGAGGGAAAATACAGGGCTCTCCTGCATCCTCAAATATTTCAAGAAAAATCATAGAAGGGAAGGTAGAAAATGAAAAACAAAAGTAGGAAGTTATTTTTACAAAGTGTAGTTAAAGAAATGATGGTTAAATTTCTTCATGTTATTGGTCTTTATGAGGATGTATTATATGTTGGAAACAGTGAGGCTTTGCCTCCACCTCTTAGTCTTGATGAAGAAATTTATTTATTAAATTGCTTGGGAAAAGGTGATAAGGGGGTAAAAGGTACGCTCATCGAAAGAAATCTTCGTTTGGTTGTATATATTGCTCGAAAATTTGAAAATACAGGAGTTGGTATTGAAGACTTGGTTTCCATAGGGACTATTGGTCTGATCAAGGCAGTTAATACATTTGATACGACTAAAAAAATCAAACTTGCTACATATGCTTCTAGGTGTATAGAAAATGAAATACTTATGCATTTAAGACGAAGCAATAAATTAAGGTCTGAAGTATCTTTTGAAGAGCCACTTAATGTTGATATTGATGGTAATGAATTATTGCTTTCTGATGTAATGGGTACTGAAGATGATATTATATATAAAGCATTAGAGGATGAAGTAGATAGAACGCTTTTGGTTTTAGCAATGAACAAATTATCCGGAAGAGAAAGAAGAATTATGGATTTGCGTTTTGGTTTAAGAGATGGAGAAGATAGAACTCAAAAGGAAGTAGCTGATTATTTAGGTATCTCACAGTCATATATTTCACGGTTAGAAAAACGTATTATTGGTAGACTTCGTAAAGAAATTCAACGGATGGAGTAGATAGAGAGTTTGGTTGATGGGATGAATAATTATGCAAAAAAAGATTGTATATTTATTATGAATTTGCTAAAATAGTAAGCGAGATTATTTGTCGTAAAGTTTGGAGGAAATGCAAATGATTATTAGAAAAGCAAAATTATCTGATACTGAGGAAATATTAGAAGTGGTGAATAAATATGCAAAAGATGGGTTAATGTTACCTCGTTCCCGTAGTATGGTATATGAATGTATTAGGGAATTTACAGTAATTGAAAGAGATGGACAGATTATTGGAGTGGGTTCGCTTCATATCATGTGGGTCGATTTAGCGGAGATACGTAGTTTGGCAGTTAAAGAAGATTATCTTCTTCAAGGAGCAGGTAAAAAATTGGTGCAATATTTAATGCAAGAAGCGAGAAAACTTGGGATAGGCAAATTATTTACACTTACATATAAAACTGAATTCTTTGAGAAACTAAATTTTTCTAAAGTACCTAAAGAAAAGATGCCTCAAAAGGTATGGAAGGAGTGCATTAATTGTCCGAAGTTTCCTGATTGCGATGAAGTTTGCATGGAGTGTATCTTAATGTCTGAAAAACTATAGTTAAACTATAGTTAAACGATTGCTGAACCATTGCTAAACTATTGTTTATTGTTAAGCAGTTTAACAATGATATTATCGAAAGAATTGTAGGGATTAACTGGTATACCTTGGGTTTGACAATACTTCAAAAGATGTTCTTTGGCAAAAATAATATCTGCAC
>Ga0265294_10006001_pt1 | contig 14700 bp, 19 predicted proteins | sample MunlanPumphouse3_FD_192504 | JGI IMG/M metagenome (GOLD analysis project Ga0265294, IMG submission 192504) | Groundwater microbial communities from a municipal landfill in Southern Ontario, Canada - Pumphouse #3 | ecosystem: Environmental > Aquatic > Deep subsurface > Groundwater | place... | reverse complement strand
GAGACAATTCATCTACTCCCCAGTCTTCTTCGCCCCATGGATCTATATCACTATAGTCAATATCCTCTTTGATGTATTGTTTATACTTTTTTATCATATTTTTAATTTAATATTTTTTCTCTGTAATATACGACATCTTTAGTGTCGTAGTAGTCCATTAACATCATTATGAATCATGTCTATTAATATAACCAATTCGTCCATATTTCTAGCTAATTTACACAACTGAGGCATATTCCATAATTTAAAATTTCCTGGTATATTTTCATAACCTTCAACTAAAACACAAAATAGTGGTTTTTCAATAAAACTAAGGAGTTCTAATTCGGCATAAGTGCCGGCTCCAGCTACTGGATTTAATCCTAAGAATATGGCGCTTGATTTATTTATTAAATGTTCATCATCTGGAATAATATTTTTAGAAAATGTTTTTCTAAAAAATAATATAGCTTTATCTATATCTTCCTGACTTGTGCCTTTTGTTTTCAAATTTCTTAAATAAGAATCAAAATCAATTTTATTTCTATCGACCTCTTTTCTAACTGGATTTAGTATCATAGGTTTATTATAAAGTCTTTTACATTCTGCTGGATTTTTTAAATAAAGATCTAACATATCACCATCAACAACATATGACGGCTTAATCTCAATAATATCATTTCCTTCATTTCCCATATAAATTTCAATATCGGGAGCATTTTTTAAATTACCAGGTCTATTTACCTCTAATTCATATTCAACAACATTTCTCCATCCAACTTTACCTCCTTTTTTAGCTGCGTCCATACCGCCAGCTAGATATAATGATTCAGCTTTAAATGTTGGGAAATTTTTATGAACATCTTTAAGAGAATATAAATCAAATATATTTAATTTGTCAATTAATTTTTCATAATATTCTTTTTTTCTATTGATTAAATAACCAAATAACTTATCATTAAACCATCTTCTAAATTTAAATTTTAAATTATTTAAAAAATCTATATTTATCGATTCATTCACATCTGGACTATTTAAAGATTTAATCATTTCAGATTTAAATTTAACTATATCTTCAGAAGAAACTTTTAATAATATATTCATTATTTCTGAAAAATCATCATTTTGATTATTTATATTATAATTTAAATTTTCATTCATAAATTTATTAAAATTTGATATTTTTGTCATAATTACAAATTTATTTTTTTTATTTCTTTATTTCCTGTATCGAAAACAGAATATTTTATATTTTTATATTTATTTTTTAATTTAATAAACTGGTCAAGAGCTGATTTGACAAATATGGGTTCATCATCAGAAAATCCATAATTCGCTCTAACTCCAAGTTTTTTAGAATATGTTTGCACAATTCTATTGAAATCGACAAGAGCTACTTTTTTAGCATTTTCAACTGGCATTTTTCCAAAAGTTTTTATAAAAGTTTTTGATTGTACTGTATAAATAGGACAAGACAATAAATATTGGTCTATTAAAAAATCTGGAGATGTTCCAAATAATTGATGATATTTTAAAAGGTTATTAATCATTTGATCTTCTAAAGATTCATATTTATCTACATTATCAATTGGCAAATTTTTAAATTTATCTAAACCATATTCATATAATAACCATTCAAATGCCATTTTTATATTATCTGGTTCATGACCTCTTGAAGTTATTATAGCGAATATATTCCCATTAACCAAACATTCTATGAACTTATTCCAAGATGGTCCGAATTTTTTATTAATAACAGCTTTTTTGAATTGTTTTAAAAACGTATCATTGCCGTTATAATCTCTAAAATCAACAAAAGATTCATCTCCATTTTTATATCTCCAGTTATCTTTATCTTTTCTTACTTTAGCAAACATTTCAGTATTTACAGGTTCATCTATCCATGAATCATTGACTAAATGTTCCATATATATGTTAGCTGGAAGATATAATAAATTGTCATCAACATCAAAAGAATAATAAATTAATTTTTGTATTTCATTTTTATTTTCTTTAATATGATGATAAAATTTTTTAATTTTTGAATTATTTTTCATATATTTGTTTCGTATTTAGTTTTATATATTAAAAATTAAATTTATAATTTAATATATAAAACAAAAAAGTTTAGTGTCAGTGGTAAAAAATTTCAAAATGTTTGAAAATGAGAATATAGTTAAATCTAATCAATATATATTAGGAGTGCCTAGCGGTGAAATAATAGAAATTAATTCTAAAATTTTATTAAAATTGATTGATGAAAATTTAATAAACTATCACGATGTTTATATGTGCTATTATTTCAAAGATAAATATTATAAAAATGTTAAAAGAATAATATCAGAATTTAATGACACAGAAATAGATAAGTATCAAAAAGACTATATTGAATTTAATCTTGATAAATTTGAAATAAAAAATTATATTATAAATGACGATTTAAGTGTTGATGTTAGAGGTGATGTTGATATAAGTGGAAGAAATTTAATAAAAATACCAATAAAATTTAATATTATTGATGGGGATTTTGATTGTTCTAATAATAAATTGACAAATTTAGTAAATTCACCCAGAACAATAAATGGTATATTTAATTGTTCAAAGAATAATATTTATACTCTTATTGGAGGACCAAATTTTATAAAAACGGAATATGATTGTTCTGACAATTTATTAGAAGAATTAGATGGTTATCCTATAATATGCCCAAATATATTTGATTGTTCAAATAATCAAATAAATACATTAAAACATTTACCAAAGATATTAGATGTTGTATTTTTTGATGTTTCATATAATCGATTAAAGAATTTAACTGGGCCAGTAAAAACTAAAAATTTTGATTGCTCGAATAACAATATAACCACTTTAGTCAATGGTATAACTGAATGTGATGGTACATTTAATTGTAATTATAATAAGCTATATAATTTATTGGGTGCTCCTAAAGCTAAAATATTAATTTACGAAAGGGGGAATAACTATAAATGATTAATAGTTTCGATACATTTGAAGAATATTTAAAACACAATCAAGAATATGTAATAGGGATTCCAAGTGGTGAAGTTATATATATAAATGATATAAATATAAAAAAACTAAAATTCACTGGATATATAAAATATGATAAAAATAAAAAGATATATTTTTTTAATGACAGTGATTATGAACCAATTAAAAGAATAATTAATAATAATGAATTGGATGAACAATATATAATTGACTTTTTAGATAAACAAAAATATGTTGAAAAATTTAAAATAAATAAAGGATGTGTGGATGTTATCGGAGACATTATAATTCGTGATATGCATTTAGAAAAAATACCTTTTAAATTTGGAAAAATAGAAGGAGATTTTATAGTTTCGAATAACTTTTTATTTGATTTAGAAAATTGTCCAAAGCATGTTATGGGTAGTTTCGATGTAAGTAAAAATATGTTATTAGATTTATATGGAGGACCTACATATGTTGGAGATGATTATGATTGTAGTGATAATTTTATATCTAGTTTAAAATATATGCCAAGAAGAATTTTTGGAAATTTAAATATATCAAATAATCATATCACTAGTTTTGATGATTCTCCTGAAATTATTGATGGAAATTTAATATGTCAACAAAATGCAATAATTAATTACAATAATGCTCCAAAAGCTCATAAAATAATAAAATAAATATGGTTAAAAATTTTAAATTATTTGAGAATAGTGATTGGGCAGACAATTATATTATATTAATACCTAGCGGCGAAGTCTTATATTATAATAATATTAATATAGAACCTTTAATTAGAAAAAATATAATAATGAGCAAAGTTGATAATATTTACTTGGGTAGTGATATTAATGGTAAAACTATAAAAAATTTTTTGGAAAATGTATCGCATGGAAATTCAAAAAAGATTAATATAATTAGATTTTTAAGTGAATGTGGATTAGAAACAGATCAATATGAAATTAATTCAGATTTATCGGTGTCAGCTTTTGCGGAGGTTAATATGTCTTTTATGAATTTAAGAAAAATTCCAGTAAGATTTTCTAAATGCACTAGTAATTTTATTTGCTCTCATAATGAATTGACAACACTTGAAAATACTCCATATACAGTTCATGGGGTTTTTAATTGTAGTTTTAATAAATTGAAAAATTTAAAATTTGGGCCCAAACTTGTATCTAAAGCATATAATTGTAGTAATAATGAATTAAATTCGTTAGAAGGTTCACCGTTAAGAGTTAAAGTTTTTAATTGTAGTTCCAACTATTTAAAAGATTTGCATGAAGCTCCTGTTGCTGATATATTAATAAAAAATGATAATTTGTTTCAATGATGACATTTGAAAATTTTTTAAATTTTAATATGAATTATGGTGATCATGTAATGATCAAATATAAAGATTCTAAATATTTCTTAAAAACAGGGAAAATAGTATCTGTTAGAAAAGAAGGAGCGTTTGCGGGAGATTGCTCAGTTGAATTAGATTTTACAAGAGAAATAGTTGATTTCTATTACACAAATTTGTTAAAAATTGTTGAAATAATAGAACAAGAAACTGGTGAAATTTTTAGAGTTACTTTTTCAGATTTCCACATTTTAACTGAAAAAGAATATATAAAATATGACACAAGAGGATTTTATTTTTTTGATAATGAACATAGTTTAAAAGTAAAAACATTAACATTATGATAAGTTTTAAAACGTTTGAAAATAAATTATATAGTGATACTAAAACAATTCCAATTGTTGGAGTGCCTAGTGGAGAATTCATAGAAATTAGTATTGATGAATATAATTCATTGATTGATGAACAATTAATATTTTATAATATAACTCATAAAATATTTACATTTAATGATTCATCATATAAAAAAATTATAGATATATTAAAAATAAATAACGATAAAGATAAATTTAATAAAATTGAATTATTTTTACAGAAAATAAATTTAAAAAAATATAGAATATACAGCGATGAGACAGTGGATTCATTTGAAAGTGTTAATATTAAAATAAAAATGAACACATTGCCAATTAAATTTGAATATATAATGGGAGATTTTAATATTTCAAATTGTGATTTAATAACTTTAAAAAATTGTCCATTAACTGTTGAGGGTAATTTTGATTGTTCAGGAAATAAATTATTAGATTTAGTTAATGGTCCATGGGAAGTTGGTAAAGATTATGATGCATCATTAAATGAATTGATTGATTTAAGTGGAAGTCCAATAGTTGTTAGAGGAGATTTTACAGTCAATTACAACAGTTTAAAAACTTTAAGTAATGGCCCTTTAGATGTTATGGGTTCATATTATGTTGATAATTGCCTATTAGAAAATCTAAATGGATGCCCCAGTATTCTTAAAAATTTTGATTGTAGTTTTAATTTCTTAAAAAATTTATTAAATGGTCCAAAAAAAGTAAATAAAGTTTATAATTGTTCTCATAATGAATTAGTATCATTAAAGGGTTATCCTGAAAAAGTTGAAGAATTTATAATTCATCATAATAAACTAGATAATAGAGATAAAAATAATATTGATATTATAAATAGAATGTTATCTATGGGAGTTATAATTAAGAATAAAAATTAACTTTATTATTTTAATATATAAATAAAAATAAAAAAATTTTTTATGGGAATAATAAAAAAATTTAATAATTTTATAGTTGAAGGTAAAATGGAAATGGATAAAATAGATGAACTCATGGATATAATGAGTAAAAGAGAATTGACTTCTGACGAAAAAGATTTATTAAAAAGATTAAGTAAAGGTGAAAAATTACCAGATAAAGAAAAAGTTAGATTGGTAACTAAATCATCTGGTTCTGGTTATGTTTTAGATGATGAAGGAAATCCCATAACAACTAAAAAAGATCAAATCGATAAACCAGATAAACCATTTGTAACAGCAAAAGGTAAAAGTAAGGGTTTTTCTATCGATGTAAAAAATGTTACATCTAGAATATATAAAAATAGAAATTCTGATGAATGCTATATATTTACATTCTTTTTAGATAAATGGGTAATTTATAGAACTAGGATAACTAAAGATCATCCATATGGACAATTCCTAAATGCCGAAAGACTTGATCCTAAATATGCTAGATCTACACCTCAACAAATGTGGAAAATATTAGATATGGATTTTGACTATGGAATGGAATTCGATGAAAAATTAACAAATGATTTTATTGATTTTGTAAAAGAATTTGAAAATTATAAAGAAAGAAAGCAAAAAATTAATTTGTTTAATAGAGAAAATAAAAAATTGACAAATTATATAAACAAATTTAAAAGCCTATTATTGTAAAATAAATTAATAAAAATAATGAGAAAATATATGGTTAATAAAAATGGCATATTGAATGAATCAATTTATGATTTTTACAGATTATATGATAAATCCGGGAATAAAAAAATAGTTAATAAAATAATAGATTATTATCTTGATAAAATAGTTAAATATGGTGAAGGTTCATTAACTAAAAATGAAAAGGACTTGTTAAATAAAGCAAAAATTAATAGACTACCTGAAGAAAAAATATCATATAAAAGAAATAAATTAACAGGTGACATTGAATTAGGAAGTGATGGAAAACCAATTAAGTTAGATACAGATGATGATGTTGTTCCTGGAATTCCTTTTATAACATCAAAAGGAAGAGGTTTTAAAAAAGAAGATAAATTAGAGGCTAGATGTTATTGGGGCATTGACAATAATGTTAAATATTATTATGTATTTTCTCCTTTAAATATAAATGATAAAAATGCATATGGACTAATAATATGGAAAACAATATCCAATAATGAAAGACCATTAGGAGCTTTTATTGTTCCTAAAAATGAATTAAATTTACCCCCAAATGAATTATGGGACAGATTAAATGCAAAATATGATAAGGGAATTATATTAAGCAAAAAAATGTATAATAAATTCATGTTGTTCTATGATTTATATAAAAATGATAAAAAAGAAGCTGATATTTTGAGTTTAAATAATCTATATATGGAATTAGTAAATTATCCGAATTGATGAATTTTACATATCAATTAAATTACTATCAATAAAACACCATATTATCAATTGATTAATGGTGTTTTTTATTTGACGCCGCAATTATTGCGCAAAATGTTTCTTTTTTCATAAGAAATTACAACAAAAATACATCATTTTATTTGATGCCCATTATTTGAATACATATCTTTCATTTTGTTAAAGATATTCTTATCCTCAATCTCTTTCTTATCTTTTCTTATCGCTCTATTAATACTATTATAGAGTCATTTATTCATACTAGTATCTTTCATAGAGCATCTCTTCTTAAACAATTCAAACATTTCATCAGGCGCCCTTACTTTAATCGTTCAAATCCAGGCAACGGTGAAGAAGACGACCTGGTGGCTATCCTCGAAAGAGTAAATAACAAGAACTCCTTGCCTATGGGAAAGTCATTTGAGTCCAGTTCTCTAAAAAGAGGAAAAGGACTATATAGCCTAATCTTCTTACTATGCTATGGGGATATTATGTTCTACTATATCGTTTCTAAATCTTTCGTTTTTAATATAATTCTCCCTTATGAAATTTATAAAATCATTTTCATTTAAATTTCTAAATAATTCTCTATCTGGAATTATTCTAAAATCATCGAAAAACCCGTGTAAAGTTTTTTCTAATTTTCCGTAATTTTTAATTCTTAAAAAATATTTCATCTCTGGTTTGAAAAAACCATAAAACTTATCAGTATTAAGAGTAATCATTCTATTTTGATAAGTTATCCCCTTGCCTATTTTAACAGTATCTGGATATATTGTTGTGGCAAAATAAACATCTCCCACCCCATCGATATTTTCATTAACTTCTATTTTTTCATCTTCTAAAATTTCATCAACTTCTGTTTCTGAAATGGGAACTTCATCATCAAAAGAATTATACTTCATTCCATCTTCACTCAGCGACCAAGTTATTGGCGATGTTGAACAATCTCTATTAAAAAGAGCTGGGTGTAATGAATATAATCTACTAAATTGAGCAGATAATTGATTCTTTACTTTATTTTCAGTTCCATATTTAATGATTCTTTTTTCTAATTCATCTGGGTGTTCATCCAAAAATAAATCTGCTATTTCAGACATTGAACATTGTTCGTTCTCACGAAGTTTTTCTATAAGATAATCTAATTGTTTCATAGTTATTTAATTTGAAATACAAAGATAATATAATTTTTTCAAAATAAAAAATAAGTTATAAAAGTTGTAAAAAAGTTGTAAAAAATACAATTTTGGACTGAAATTTTTAATATATACGATAAACTAATTATATGTTTATTTATATAAGAAAATAAAAACTATTATGGAAGATTTTAAGAAAAAAAGAAGAATTAAAGTTTTCTTTACTATGGAAGAAGATGTGAGTAAAAGATTTGAAGAATATGTCGAGAAAGAAAATATCAACAAATCCATACTTATTCAATATCTAATAGATAAACACCTAAAAGAGTTAAAAAAATAATTTTAAAAATAGATGAAAAAATTTGATAATATAAAAGAACTCATTGATTATAGCCAGGATTTCGAACATTCAAAGGCACTCTTCAAAGAAGAGGGGATTGTTTTCACAGATAAAGATATATGTAATATAATCATAAATAGATTAATGCCATCAATAGATGAAAAAATATGTGAACCTTCTGTTGGTAAGGGCTCTTTTGTTTTTAATTTATTAGAATATTTTTTGAAGCAAGGTCATATTATTAAAGAAATTGTGAATTTTGTCGAAAATAACTTATTTTGTTTCGAAACAAACAAAAACATATTTAATGAGTTTAAGTTATTATTATCAAATTATTTTGAAATCTATGAATATGCTCATGATTTAGATATGAAAAACATATTTAATTCTGATTTTTTAGAAACTAACAATAATTATGATGTGAGCCTGGGAAATCCGCCTTATATAAGAATACAAAATCTGGATAAAGATTACCTGGAAACTTTAAAGAAACAATTCAAATCTATATCTATTGGTAATGTTGATATATATTATGCTTTTTTAGAAAAATGTTTAAAAAATTCTAAAAGAATAGGATTTATTGTTCCAAATTCTTTTTTTAAAAATAAATCTGGTAATAATTTAAGAGATGTTCTCTATGATAGAATTGATTATGTTTATGATTATGGAACTTATAAAGTATGGAACAAAGTATCGACATATACCTGTATATTAACATGTCAAGAAAAGAAAATAGACAAATTAACATATGAAAATAAAAACAAAAGAATTGATATATCAAAAGGAGAATTAACACACAATAAGATATGGATTTTTAACAAACAAGAAAAAAATCATAATAAACTAGATGATATGATAATTAGTATAAGTGGGGGGTTAGCGACTTTAAAAGACAACATTTATAAAATAGATAGTTTTGACGATAATTATTGTTATAAAGACGGATTTAAAATTGAAAAAGAAATATGTTCAAAATGTGTGAAAGCCACAAAAACAAAAGATTATAATTATAATTATATAATATACCCATATATATTTAGTGATATAATAAAAGAAGAAGTTCTTATTGAAAAATTTCCAATGTGTTATAAATATCTTCTTTCAAAGAAAACAGATTTATCAAAAAGAGACAAAGGAAAAACTGAAAAATATGCGACTTGGTATGCCTATGGCAGAAAACAAGGATTATTAAAAAAATATCAAGGGACAAGATTTATACTTCCTCTGATGTTTTTAAAAAATAATGGAATTCATATTATAGAAGTTCCTAAAAATGATGAAGTTTTAGTCCTATCTGGTATAATGATAGAAATTAAATCTGGTTTTGAACAAGAATTTAAAGATACTATTAGTCAATCTAGTTTTTATGATTATTGCGAGAATAATAATAAGGTTCTAAGCGATAGCGCCAAAAATGAAGATAGTTTGTGGATTAGTTTAACGACTACAAGTATTAGAAATTACTCTTATTAATCTAAAATAGATTTGAAGGTATCGTAGAAAGATTCATACTTATCAGTTAAATTAACTTCAATTTTTTCAAATTTAGAGTCAAAATCTTCAATTTTTGATATGAATGCTGTTGCTGTGGCATTGCTTGGACCTGGCGTCCAATTAACGTCTTTTTCAAAATTAACTGAAAAATTAACTACCCCCATATAAAACCCATCAATAAGTTCTTTATCTTCTTTTAATAAATCATATGCTTTATGTTTCCTGGTTGGAACTTCCCACGTAAGAATTGACCCGTCTTTTTTACAATTAGGGCAAGTGTCTCTCAAAAAATAAGCGTGATACACTTTATATCCAACCTTTTTTAATTCCCAAGATTCTGCTATTATATTTCTATAAGAATTATGATAATTCTTATTAAAAGATGTCATAGGAAATTTAACTAAAATAACGGTTTTTTCATCGATGAAAATATCAACTTTTAAAGAATCGATAGTTTTTAGAGTCACTTCGACTCTAATTTTAGAATCGGGGAACATTAAGGATACGCATTCTACTATACTAGAATGTAATTTATCAACTCTTTTAGAAGTTTTGGAGCCCTGTTTAAGAAAAATCTCGTAAGATTCTTTAATACCTTTTTCTAGAAGGGTTTTTATTTTTTCTTTCATTTTATATTAAGATTAGAAATACAAAAGTAATACAAAACTATCTAATAAAAAAATTATTGGAACTCTTTTTTATATGTGTGGAATAAATTATTTTACCCTTTTTTATATGTGGGAAATAAATAATTCTAAACGTTCTTGGACACTTCCTTTTCAACCTTTTTTCTAACAGGTTTCTTAACCTCTTCTTCTTTAACTTTCTTATCATCGTTGGCGTGAGTCCAATCTTTAAAAGTTAAACAAGATTTATGATTCCAAGTTGTTGGTTCATCCGCATCATTAACTATATTTTCAAGAAATGTTTCGTAATTCATAATACTATATATAAAACTTTTTTATCAGTTTTTAATGTATTCCAACATATCATTTGAAATTGATGTCTTATTATTCGCTACACTATGAACATAATCGAATAAAGTGTTTATATTCTGTTGAGTTGCTTGCTGTATTTTTGTAACTGGTGTCCCACTCTCAACCTGTAAAGTTATAAAACTACGTCTTGCCGTATGACTACAAATAAGTTCATATCTTGGTTTATACTCTTTGATTTCCTGTTTCATTCGATAATGTATATTCTCACAATTTTTAGAAAACGACGGCATCTCTTCGGAGTATTCCTTTAACATCTTATGTATGAAGTCATTATATCTTGCTAATGACATCGTGGCAAGATTATAGTTATTATCTATAAGTATATCTGCTACAACTTGGTTCATATCGACATCACACCACCTTTTAGTTTTTTGGTTCAAGTATCTTATACGACCATCGTCTATTATATTTGTTTTATTTATAGCGAAGGCATCACTTTCTCTTGCTCCTGTAAAGATTTGAAATAAGAATAATGATAGTGTCCTTTTATATTTTATCCTTTTGTCTGTATAGTATTTATTCATAAGAAAAGAAACTTCATCACGTGTAAGTGTTTGCTGTGGGCGTCTATACTTCCTTAGATTGTCTTTCATAAACTTCTTCCAGTTGATTTCGTGGGTTTTAATGAATGTTCTATCCTGTGCCCACATTATGTATTGCTTTAACTTTTCGAGTGTTCCTCGGTTAGTATTATCAGTATAACCCCTATCTCCGATGTATTGCTGGAACTTTTCTACGAAGTTATCATCTATTCTATTTAAGTCATTTAATAATGGATTCTTATCTAAAAATTCTTTTATTCTTTCACCTATACTTATTCTACCAGCCATAGTAGATTTACTTATATTGGTTTGTTGTTCTAAAAATAATTTCCATAGACCAAGTATATCTGTATCACATCTACGAACTAAGTTCATTTCACTTAAAATATATTCCTTTGATGGATAAGTGTTTTCTTTGGAGAAGTAATCTACAATAACTCTATTCATATTGTTTTGTAGATTTTCTATTATCTTCTTACCATTTTTTGTGTCTCTTTCACTATCTGGGACACCAGTGGATACTCGCACTACTCCGCTTTTATCTTTATGATAATTATGCGAGTAATAAATATATACCATATTTCGCAGCACTATCTGTTTTGCCAACCTATTCTTCACGTTTCTATTCTTTTTCATAATGTCGTTCTTTTTGATTTATATATTAAATCACTTTGGGCCGACGCAAAAATTGCGCAAACTTATTAGTTAAAAATTGAACAAATGGTTGAAAATTTGTTTTTGTTGTATTTGTATTCTATTGGTATTCAAGGGAATTAAACAAAAATTATTCTAATGGTTGTGTATAAGGTAATTACATATCAATTAAATCAAAATGATCGCGAGCAAAATATTTTTCCAATTTCATTGTATTAAATATTAACGGATCTTTATAAAATTCCACTAATTTATTTATATCTTTACAATTGTCTGTTAAAAAATTTTTCAATTTAATGCTTTTACCTTTAGAAGCGTCATTTATGAATTTTTTCCATAGAAAAACAGAATAATTATTTTCTAACATACTTTTAGCTTTTCTTTGACCAGGTTCGTCATTATCAAATATAAATTTCATATCTAAATTTTCATTATTAAACATTGATATATCTGTATCTAGTCCAACTAAAGATATTGGATTCGGAAAAAATATACTATCTAAATACCCCTCAAAAACATAAATAGTGTTATCAAAATCAACATTTAATATATTAAAAATGGATGATAATTTATTATATGATACAGCTTCAATTTCATCTATATTATCGTTTGGATGCATCATATTATATAATTCTTGAAAAGATACAAATTTATAAATTCTTTTTTCTTTTTGACTTTTTAAATTTCTAAGTTGTAAACCCAATAATTTATCTGACGTTCTATTTAAAATTATAATAACCGGTTCTAACCATTTATCTGTTATTTTATAAGTGCCCTCCCATATATTATCATAATTATATATTTTTCTTTCATTTAAATAATACCATTGAGCTGATCCTTCTCTAATTGGTCTTACATTAATTAAATATGATGGATGTTCTTTTATATAATTAAAAAAATCTTCAAAATTCAATAATTTATCCATATTATCAATGGCAAAATCATCCTTTGATGTATATTTCCAATTATTATCTAAATAATTATAAATTAATATTTTTTTTTCTGGATCCATATCTATATTAAAATACTTACATAATCTAGAAAAAGACATTGAATCGTTTTCTCTTTCATTATAGCATACATAATAAAGATTAGATAAATGCAAATGTCCCCTTTTAATTGTCATCTTATGAGCGCTATCTCCACAAATAGGACACGCGAAATTTAATTTAGTTGGATTTTGTTCATTAGGATATTTCTTAATTATTTTCTTTTCAGGTATAGTATGCGCTTTATTCAATATTTGTTGAATAATACTCTCAATATATTTAATATCCAATTTATTATTTTCAGCCATCTATCTTATAATTTTTATAATAATTTTATATTTTTTAATAATAAAAGTTTTTTTTAATATCATAAAAATAAATTTTAAAGTTTTTTAAACCAAATCTAATTTAAAATATAAATATAATGAAACAACATTAAAAAAATTAAATAAAATAATATGAAAAAAATTGCATATATAACAGAAAATAAAAAAATAAAAATGATATGGGATTTACTTACAGATATTTAACTAAAAAATTAATCATAGATTCGATAGATTTTAGTGACATTGATAAATTTAAAAAAATTTTTATTACTGAGGGATTAGCTTTAATGGATGATTTTTCTATAAAAATTTATAATATGTTTTTAAAATCAAAAAACGATATTGATATAAAAAATATAATGAGAATGTGCTTAAATGAAAAATGACATTTTTGACATTTTTATTTTAATATATAAAAATAAAAAATTATGGAAAATTTAAATGTTAAAATTTTAAAAGATACTCCTTTAAGTGAGAATGAATTAAATAATCTACGCGAAAAATTCAAAATTCAATATTCTTTAACAAAAGGATGGGACCCAAATAACTTATCTCCTGAACAATTAAATGAAATATTTTCTGATAAAAGATGGAAATCACCAGGACTTTTATTATCATAAAAAATAAGTTGAACAATAATTAAAAACAAATTAAATATTTTTTTATATAATAGAAAAATATTATATTATGCCAGTTGATTTCATTGATTATGAGGATTTTTTTGGGTTTGAGCCAGAAGAACTTAGTTTAGATATTAATTTTACTTTTAATAGTAAGTTTAAAATTATAGATTCTAATGGGTATAAATTACATATGCATAAAATATATAAAAGAAGTTTATCTAAAAATAATTTTCAAATATTAGATAAATTAATATTGGAAAATTTTCCATTATTTATAAATGATGTTTCTGGTTTAGATATTAAAGATTTCCATATTAATAAATTATATGATGGTGTATTTGAATTATCATATTTTATTGATAAAACATTCGATATAAATTTCGTGGGTTTATTAGAAAAAGTATAAACTTTTCAATTAAAATTCAGAAATATTTTTTTTATCCACATGAATGTGTTAATTTTATATCATTATATGAACTACACACAAACTAAAGACTGATGTGTTTCAGGTTTCATAGACTCATCTAACAACAACGCCTCCACCTGTTTTTGTTTTAAGTCCGTTGATCAGTCCCTGATCCA
>Ga0265294_10005999_pt1 | contig 14704 bp, 14 predicted proteins | sample MunlanPumphouse3_FD_192504 | JGI IMG/M metagenome (GOLD analysis project Ga0265294, IMG submission 192504) | Groundwater microbial communities from a municipal landfill in Southern Ontario, Canada - Pumphouse #3 | ecosystem: Environmental > Aquatic > Deep subsurface > Groundwater | place... | reverse complement strand
ATGCCGGGGTAGATATTCCCACCTATCCTCAGTACCAAGATATGAACGAGCAGTTTCTAAGCGTTATTCGGGATGAAGCTTGCTGTGAAAGTCCTTTTGATGTAAAGCTTGATTGCGCCCGGATTGAAGAACTTGAGGCGCTTGAGACAGTTGCAAAGGCTTATAAGGAAAAGTGTGGGGAGCCTTTGAAAACCCGAATCTGCGTTACAGGGCCTACGGAACTTTATCTTAAAGAGTTTGGAGGTAGGGCTTATACGGATATTTATACCCTTTTTGCCAAAAGTGTGAATAAATTTGTCCGAAAGGCTATGAAATCTGCAAAAAATTTTGAAATTGCCACCGTCTCCCTAGATGAACCAAGTATAGGGTTAAATCCTGAACTCTCCTTTGAAGAAGAGGAAATTATCTCGGCTCTGACCGAAGCTTCAAGAGCTGCGAGCAAATGGGGAGCCGATGTGGAAATTCATCTGCACTCCGCTCTTTACTTTAACCTTGCCTGTCAGACTCCAACGATCAACGTAGTCGGAGTTGAGTCTGCAGGGACTCCTTCTTACCTTGATCTGCTCGATAAAAAAAGCTTTGAGGAAACGGATACCTTCCTGAGGCTTGGAATCGCAAGGACCGATATCTACGGGCTTGTGGGAATCCTAAACGAAAAACACAATACCAATGTCTGGAAGGAGCCTGAGTATCTTTCTGAGCTCGTTACTGAATTGGAAACCCCTCAAGTTATTACAAAAAGGCTCAGGCTTGCTTACCGCCGTTTTGGAAACCTGATTAAGTATGCAGGGCCGGATTGCGGGCTTGGCTCCTGGCCAAACCAGAAAATGGCTTTCAGGCTACTTTCCAATGTGGCTCAAGGTATCAAAGCTTTTGAAGAATCTCTTTAAAATATATCTTTAATCTTTAGAATAAGCTCTTCTGCCCGAAAGCCAAAGTCTGAGGGCCAGGAGGCTTCTTTTTTAAAAAATTATTCTTTTTTTTGTGTTTTTCTTTTTTTGCCTTGTTTAGAACTTATCTTTCCAGTCTTCCGTGCCTCAAATCCACTTCATCCATTCTATCTAGTAGTTTGCGAATGGCTGTGCGAATAGCATCCGATTGACTGACAAACTTTTTATTATCTCCCACGTGCTTGTTTAGGTCATCTAGGAGTTCCTGAGGAATTTCAACACTTACTTTTGGCATTATATCTTCCTCTCGGGCAATCTATTTCAAGGTTTTTATCTACCTAAAATTATATCTAATAGTTTTTTTCTGCCTAAGAATTATCCGAAAAATTAAGTGAACTAGCCTCGAACCTCAGGGCTCTGCCCAAAAAATGAGTTAAAATAGCTTAAGATTACTTTTTATTTTTCAAAACAGCTTAAAATATTCAATCTACTCAATCTATTGGCGGGCCCGAAGGGATTTGAACCCTCGGCCTACGGATTAAGAGTCCGTCGCTCTGCCTGACTAAGCTACGGGCCCACACATTATTTTTTCGTTTACAAAGGCTTTTTTTACTTTTTGTAAAGGAAAACTCTTGTATAAAACCGATTTTTTTAGAAAAAGTTTAGCGATATGGCGGGCCCGAAGGGATTTGAACCCTCGGCCTACGGATTAAGAGTCCGTCGCTCTGCCTGACTAAGCTACGGGCCCACTCATTGTTTATCTCGCTTTTGAACGACTTTCATATCGCAGAACTAATATTTAAAATTTGCGGCAAAGGGTTTTTTCGCTAATTTTTTGAAAAAAATTCTCCTTCAAGGAGAAGTTTTAAATTGGGGTTTCTTTGAATATTTTTCCTTACTTTGTAATGGACGCCAAGCTGGACCTAGGGCTTAGCTTGCCTCAAGTGAAAAACGAGGAGGGAAATGGGTTGGGTCAGGCTTTCTTTTTTAGCTTGAAGCCGGGTTTTTTCTTCTCCTCCCCTTCCTATTTTGGGTTTTAGCTCTCTTTTTTGTTTTGAAAGAAAAAACTTATATATATGCTTGTCCGAATATGTCCAATGATTAACTTATCTGAAGCTCTGCTGGGGATCAGATATAGGAGTTGAAGGCGTACTTTACGAATCAGATTTTTTGAGTTTGGTTTTTTCGAGTACTGTTTTGAGGCTTTTCTGGTTTAAATAGAGCTTTTTTAAGTTGATTAATTAACTTAAAGGAATGGTCTTATGTTTAGAGATGAAAATCGCTCTGTACCCGTCGAAGAAGGCGAGGTTTACGACGTAACAATTCAGGATATTGCCCGTCAGGGAGACGGTATTGCGCGTATTGAAGGTTTTGTAATTTTTGTCCCCGGTACCAGTGTTGGTGACGAGGTTCAGATCAAAGTCGAAAGAGTACTCCCTAAGTTTGCATTTGCAAGCCTTGTCGAATAATTTCGAATAGGGTTCATGAAGATAATTTAATAAAGGAATGATTTTAATGTTTAGAGATGAGAGTCGTCCTGTTCCTGTAGAGGAAGGCGAAATCTACGAAGTAACAATTCAGGACATTGCCCGCCAGGGAGACGGAATTGCCCGTATTGAGGGTTTTGTAATTTTTGTTCCGGGTACTAAGGTAGGAGATGAAGTTAAGATTAAGGTTGACAGAGTGCTTCCTAAATTTGCATTTGCAAGCCTTGTCGAGTGAATTTGAATTCGACGCTTAACTCTTCATATTTGACTAAAGGAATGATTTTAATGTTCAATGATGATAGTCAGTCTGCCCCTGTCGAAGAAGGCGAAATCTACGAAGTAACAATTCAGGATATTGCCCGCCAGGGAGACGGAATTGCGCGTATTGAAGGTTTTGTAATATTTGTCCCCGGTACCAGTGTTGGTGACGAGGTTCAGATCAAAGTTGAAAGAGTACTTCCAAAGTACGCTTTTGCCAGTCTGGTTGAATAAGCGGACTGAAAAATTGTAATATAAGAAGAATAAGACCGAAAAATTTTCTCTTCGATAATTTTTCAGTCTTTTTTTCTGTTTTAGTCTCTTATAATTTTTTGTTTTATTCTTTCTTATTTTTCTTAGATGTTTTCTCGCTTTTTCTTCTAGGAAAGCTTTTTGAGGAAAGTTCTTGTTTAAAAGGAGAAAGAGAGCTTGGCTTAAACCCTAAAAATAATATAAAGTATTCGATGCTGTTATATATTAAGGGAATAAAAATACTCTCCGAGTTTTGATCAATAAAGTTTTTTCCTCTCAAAAGGGCCTTGTAGCTCAAAAATCTGGGCCTGTATTCCGGAGTGATCTAATGAACTGGCGTTTTATCAAATATCATACCCAGTCCAATACTTATGTAATTGAAAATAGGGCCTATTTTGATGAAGCCCTCGTACTTGATGGAAATGTAATTGTAGGCTCAGAAGTTACTTTTTGGAAAGATCTGAAAGTTGAGGGAAAGCTTGAGCTGGGAAAAGGGGCCACAGTCCGAGGGAATGTAAAAGCTAATAGCGCTCTGCTCTGTTGCAGGGCCAGGATTTTTGGAAAGCTAGTTGTTAGTTCCGAGCTTTCTCTTCTTGATTACGCCAAGGTTGGAGCCATATACTGTCAGGGGGATGTGCAGGTTCGTCCAGGTTGTTTTATTGGTTTTATAAAAATAGAAGGCACGCTCGAGCTTATAGGCAAAGCTAAAATTCGGGATGTTGAGCCCATGACAAAAGTTATTGTGCGAGCTGAAGAGTCTTCAGAAGCTTTCTCAACTCCTACTTCTTCAGAAGCTTCCCCTACTTCTTCCAACCTTTCTTCTAATACTATTTCAGAAACGGTTTCCAAGTCTGTTTTTGAAGTAGTCCCGAAGGAAAAAGAGGTTGCTAAGAGGCTAGAATCCATATCAGATGAAATTTTAGAAAAGGATCCCCTTAAAATATCCAGGATCGCTTCGGAAACTGAATTGAAAATCGAAAAAAGCATAGAAAGACAAGAAATAAATTAATAGCCCTCTTTTTCCTGATATTAATATTCTTGTAAATGAGGGCTTTGCGAATCTAAATATTTTTTTCTAATGTTTTATAGAATTCCTGCTTTTAGTTAGTGGAAGTAAAAACAAAAATTAAGGAGCCTTATCTGCTCTTGTGCAGTAAAGCTAATTTTTAATAAAATGGGTAAAAACAGTATTGGGAGCAGCAATGTCCGTTGATAACAATATAAAGTCAATTCTTGCAGAAATTGGAGACACAACTCTTGTTTGCGTCAGCAAGACGGTTGAGCCTGAAAGAATAAACGAAGCTCTTCGAGCTGGAGCTACCATCCTTGGGGAGAACCGGGTTCAGGAATTTGAAGCAAAATGTGCACAGCTTTTGCCCTGTGAATCCCATTTTATAGGTCATCTGCAGACGAATAAAATCAAAAAAGCCGTGCAGCTCTTTGATGTAATTCAATCGGTTGATTCTCTGAAGCTAATAAGGAAGATCGATCAAAGGGCCCGAGTCCTTGGCAAAGTACAAAAAGTTTATCTGCAGGTTAACATAGGCAACGAACCCCAAAAATCCGGCTTCAGAGTGGAGGAAATAAAAAAAGCGATAACTGAGATTCCTTCTCTTAAAAACGTTTGCGTAGAAGGCCTTATGTGTATTCCTCCCTTGCTTTCCCCTGAACAAACCCGCCCCTACTTCAGGAAAATGAAGTATCTTTTTGAAGAAATGAAGCAGGAAAATCAGGATAATATCAATTTCTGCGAACTTTCTATGGGGATGTCAAATGACTATCGAATCGCAATCGAAGAAGGAGCCACAATGGTACGCATAGGTTCTGCAATTTTTGGAAAAAGGCAGCTTTGAGCTTTAAGCGAGGCCCTTTTCGGGCTCTGGGCTTTTTAAAATCTTCCCCATTTTATTAAAAGCTCTGGATTTAAAACTTTCTTTTCCTTGTAGGGAATTTCTTAATAAGCAGGAAGGCTGAAGTATTGATATGGCCAAAAGACAAGTTGAAAGCGTGCTTATTGAAATTCCAAAGGGGAGCCGGAACAAATACGAGTATGATAAGGAAAAAAAAGTGATCAAATTCGATAGAATGCTTTTTTCTTCAATGGTTTATCCTTGCGAGTATGGCTTTTTTCCCGAGACTCTGGCCCTTGACGGGGACCCTCTGGACGCTATGGTTTTGACTTGGGAACCTACTTTTCCGGGCTGCGTAATTGAGGTTCATCCAGTTGCACTTTTTGATATGCAGGATGATAAAGGCCGGGATGAAAAGCTTCTTTGTGTTCCAAAAACCGATCCTCTCTGGAACTATATCGAGACGCTTGAACAGGTTCCCCCTCACCTCTTAAAGGAAATTACTCATTTCTTTGGAACCTATAAGAGTCTTGAAAACAAAAAAGTAGAGGTCTTTGGTTGGAAAGGGTTTAAAGTCGCAGTCAAAACCCTTCAGGAAGCCAAAAACCGCTATCTTGAGCAAAACAAAGCCCTAAAATAAGGGCTCTAATAAGAGCCCTCTTTTTAAAAATATATCTGAAAATAATAATAAACAATAAATAATAACTCTAAAAAGTAAGAATGATATAACTTAAGAGAAATAATAATTGGAGGCTATAAAAGAAAAAATAGGAAACAAAAAAAGGGAAGGAAAAACAGGGAACAAAATCTAACAAATTACCCAACCCGGAAAACCGGAGCAAGGATATGCAGGCTCAAATAGAAATCCTAAAACTTTTTTCTTGCTTGCCTTTCTTGCTTTATGCCTCTTATTCAGATCTAAAGCACAGAAAAGTTTCAAATAGGGTCTGGAAAGGCATGCTTGCAGCCCTTTTTGTTTTTGTGCTCTATGAAGCTAGCCATGGGGGGCTTCCTTATATAGTCCAGCTTTCCTACTCATTTTTTGTTATTTTTATTCTTGGTTATCTTTTTTTTTGTCTTGGCTTTTTTGGAGGGGCTGACGCAAAAGCCTTAATCGTACTCTCCTTGCTTATTCCGGTTTATCCTGATATCCAACTTTTGAGCAAACATTTTCCTCTCTTAGGACTTCCTTTTCATGGGCTTTTTGCCTTTACAGTCTTTGAAAATGCCCTCCTTTTTACAGCCTGTGTTCCTTTCGGGCTCTTCTTTTATAACCTCCTCCATTTTTCAAAAGATATGCTCAGCCGACCTTTCTATATGTTCGTAGCCTTCCAAGTTGATATCCGCAGCTTAAGAGCGATGGTCGAAAAAGGGCGAGCTCTTCGGCTTATCGAACGGTTTGAATATAGAGAAGGAAAGCTCAAGTCCGGGTTTGCAGGGCGAGGAATAGTCCTTTCCCCAAATATCCTTTCAAAGCTTGAAGCTTGCAGAAAAAAAGGTTTGCTCAAAGAAAACCTCTGGATAACCCCTAGAATTCCTTTTATTCTTCCTATTAGTTTGGGTTTTCTCTTTGCCATTTTGCTGGGAGATCTGGCCTTGTTCCTCCTTCTAAAAGTAGCTTTTTGATTCTTTAAGGCTTTGAATTCTGTTCAATTCATCCGATTCACTCAGTCCTCGGCTTGCATAAAGAGAAGCGCTCGAACAAGTCGGATTTCTTCTTTCGAACAGCTTCCTTTCATTTTTTGAAAGATACGGGCATAAAACTCCTCTTCGATTTCGGTGATTGCTTTTTTTATTCTCTGTTGTTTTCCGGGACTTACAAGCTCGTCAATTTGTTTGAGCTTTCCGGCAAGGATTAGTTTTTCAAGCTGTTTGCAGACAGTTTTGGGACTCTGGCCGCTTAGGTCCGCAATTTCGTAAATTCCGAGGCTCTGTTTGGAAAGGGAATAAATTTTATCAAGGGAGGCTTCCGACTCAAAAGAACGAAGGCTCAAGCTTTGTTTTCCCCTTAAGTTTGGAAGTTTGGGTTGGCTGCTCCAATCCTGAATACTTGTATCTAGATACCTTCGCTTTATTTCCGGAACTGGCCGAGTTTTTTCAATAGCTTCAGTTCCGGGTTTTTCTGGGGTTGTACTCTCAGGAGCAGGTACTCTTTGAACTTTTTTTTCCGGAATTGAGCTTTTAGTAAAAGCTCTGCTTTCCTTACGATAGTTTGCGATTTCCTGTAGAAACTGAGCTCCATACTTCCGGAGTTTATGGTCTCCTACTCCTGTAATCTGATGGAATTCTTCCTGGGTTTTGGGGCTTTTTTCTGCCATTTCCCGGAGGCTTGTGTCGGAAAAGATGATATAGGGAGGCAGATTCTTCTTTAGGGCAATTTCTTTTCTAAGCCTTCGCAACCTCTCAAAAAGAAGGGGATCATATCCTGCATCTGTTTGCTGGGGAGAGGCTTTCAGCCCGGATTTTTGAATCGAGGAAGAGGGCTCAAGCTCAGAAATCCCTGAGCCTTCAGGGTTTTTACGGGCGGTATTTTCAGCTTTTGCTCCTTTTAAATTCGTGGAGTTTTCAGAATTTTCAAAATCTTTCGAAGATATGGTCCCAAATTTTATTCTCTCTTTCCTATTCTCCAAGGCTTTTCCATACTCTTTTCCGGCTTTCTCAATACTATAGCCCGGCGGCTGCGCAAGTTCTACTCTTTCCTTTCCTCGCAGGATCTTTCTACTTTTGGCATTGAGCTTCAAAAGAGGATAACGCGCTCCTCTAACCTCCAGGATTCCGGAACTGGTCATTTCACTAACAAGAGCTTTCCATTGATCTTTTGTAAATTCTCTACCGCTGCCGTGAGTTTTTAGGTGGTCATGGCGGTTAGCTTTTATTTTTTTATTTCTAGAGCCATAAAGGACATCGATTACATAGTTTGTTCCGAAACGCTGTTTGAGTTCTTGAACACAGGTAAGTAGCTTCTTTGCAGCTTCGGTCCCATTAAAAGTAGCTTTTGGATAAAGACAGGAATCACAGTTTCTACAATTTCCAGTAGTCTGCTCCCCAAAGTATTCGAGTAGAATTTTCCTTCGGCATTGCCTGCTTTCGCAGTAGGCCACCATCTGCCGGAGCTGGACAAGCGCCAGATCTTTTTCTTTTTCGTTTTCCTTTTGCTGAATAAAATACTCGATTTTGAAGCGGTCTCCTCGGCTGAAAAAAAGAATACATTCGCAAGGTCCCCCATCCCGGCCTCCACGGCCTGTTTCCTGGTAATAACTTTCAAGGTTTCTTGGAAGATCATAGTGGATGACGAAGCGGACATTGGATTTGTCAATTCCCATCCCAAAAGCAATTGTTGCAACAATTATATCCACATCATCTTTGAGGAATCGGTCCTGATTTCGGGCCCTTTCGGAATCATTTAGGCCTGCGTGGTAGGGTAGGGTTCGAAAGCCTGCTCTGAGCAATTTTGCAGTCAGAGCCTCCACATTATTTCGGCTCTGGCAGTAGATGATTCCGGCCTCTCCTCTATGCTGGCGTAGATAATCGGAAATTTCAGAAAAGGTTTCTTTTTTGGGTCGGACTTCATAGTATAGGTTCTCTCGGTTAAAACTAGCTACATATGGCCCTGTTTTGGGGTCAAGGGAGAGCTTGAGTTGGGAGATGATATCTTTTCTAACCCTTTCCGTTGCCGTTGCCGTAAGTGCAATTACTGGCACCTCTGAAAAGCCTCTGATAGAATCTCTTAAGAGTTTTAGTTTTCTGTACTCGGGTCTGAAATCGTGTCCCCATTCTGAGATGCAGTGAGCTTCATCGATTGCAAAAAGACTGACTTTCCCTCTTTTTAGAAGGGATAGAGTCGAAGGCATCATAAGGCGTTCGGGCGCTACATAGAGGATCTTTATCCGGTTTTCAAGAAAGGCAACTTTCACATCTCGTATTTCTTTAGCCTTCATTGTACTATTCATACAGGCCGCAGCAATGCCGCTAGCCTCAAGCCCGTCTACCTGATCTTTCATAAGAGAAATCAAAGGCGAGACTACCACCGTGACTCCTTCTTGTAAAAGGGCAGGAAGTTGGTAGCAAAGCGATTTGCCTCCCCCTGTTGGCATAAGGACAAAGACGTCTTTTCGATCCAGGACATCCTTGATGATTTTCTCCTGCAAAGGTCGAAAAGAGCTGTAACCAAAATACTGCTGAAGCACTTTATACATGCGAGCTTTTCGGGAATTTTTTGAAATTTCAGAAGAGGGAGGTGCGGATAATCTGGATAATCCGGGTAATTCGGAGAATTCAGATAATTCGGAAACTTTGGATAAATCGGATGCAGAAACTGGGGATTCCTCTTCCCATTCTTTTAAATATTCCGAATCCACAAACTCTTTTTCATCGATGTCATCTGCCAGCTTCATGCTATCCCTGATCTACCAAACGCAAAAAGAAATCTTAGAAGGAGCTCTTAAAAAGGGTATAAAACTAGATAAATCCTCTAAGCTCCAATACGATTACAATGCTGTCATGTTTTAATTCTTCTTATATTTAAGTTGTAAGAGCAGGGTGAATGTATTCAGAGTAAGAAGTTGATTGAGAAGTAGATTAGAAGTAGATTAGAAGTGGATTAGAAGTGGAGTAAGAAGTAGAGAGAAAGTGAGTAAAGATTGCAAAAGAAATGAAAACGGAATAAAACAGAATAAAAACGGAATGAAAACGGAATGAAAACGGAATAGATAAAGCCAGAAAAGCTAATAAAAAGAAACAAGCAGCTCAAAAATTGAAAACCGGAGTCTCTTCTCCGGCGCTTTATTCCTCTATCTCGAAGCGTTTTTTTAGGTAGTAGCCTGAATAAAGTGCTCCTACTGGGTTGTGAGCCAGCACTCTGTCTTTGACCACAAAGGTCGTTACAGGAGCGGTTGAGTGCTGTGTAAAAAGGATGTCGTGCCCGATACAGAGCCCGAGGATAAGGTTTAGCTCCGTCTTTTCTTTGTTAAGTGCTTCAGCCTGTCCGAGGGGGTTGCAGGTGGCTTCAAAGCCTTTTACGTACAATTTTTCAAGTCCGAACTTTTCCTTTTCAAGCCCGCAGACCTTGCAGCAGACCGAATGAACCTCAAAATTCCGGGCAAGGATTCGATGAAGGGTTTTTGCCTCTTTTTGAAACCCTATGCAAAAGGCAATTCCGAGTTTCCGGTATTTCATTTTCTGTGCATAGAGGATTATTTCTTCAAGTCTGGTTTTTTGCATGTAGTAACGGGCTTCGATTTCAGCCGAGATCTGCATGGATCTGAGGGCTTCGTCTTCATAAACGATTTCTTCTGAAAAGTCGGTACAATCTTTTCCTGTATAACAGTTTTTTTCTTCACAAAGGGCGCATTTCATGCTGAGAGCTCCAGTGGAAACAAAGGGCAATCTCCATATTTTAAAATTATGTTTTAGTCTCTTGTGAACTACTTCTCCCTACTTTCTGATAAAAGCTAGGAAGGCTCTAAAAGCTCAGATATCATATATTAATCGACTGTCTCTAAAAAAAGGTAGCGAAATTTGGGAATTGAAACCCTAACGCTTATCCCTGCCTCAAAATCATGAAAAAAACAATAAGTAGCCCCAGAAATAAAAAAATCATGCCTGCTATCCAGAACCTTAGTGCTTCTAAACCCTCTTCTGACATTCCTAAAATCCCCCCTTTCAGGTTCAGAGGCCGAGAATTTAAAAACTTAAGAATAAGTTTTCAGAATCTAAATCTATTTTTCCAGCCATTTCTGTGTTCTTTTAAAATGTGGGTTCTCAAAGGAGTTTCTCTTTTTTTCTAAACTGGTTTTTGCTCCCCAAATTCTTTAAATTTTCCGAAAAGGGACTTTGGAATCCCCAAATCCGTCCCAAGCTTTATGAATAATTAAAGAGAATTAAAAAACGTTATGATCAGGATTAGGTCTCCATCCAGACTGCATCTGGGCCTCATTGATATGAACGCCGAGTCCGGCCGAGTCGACGGAGGTTTAGGAATCGCTCTGGAAGCTCCGGGTATGGAAATCTCTGCGCAAAAAGCGGATTGTGTAGAAGTTCTGGGGGATTCCGTATTTGCGGAAAGGATGAAAAAAGCGGCCTTGGCCGTACTTCCGAAAGGAGAGGGCATAAGCCTTCAGGTCAATGTGGATATTCCGGACCATGTAGGGTTTGGCTCCGGAACTCAGTCTGCCCTTTCGGCCGCAGCGGCCGTAAACAAACTTTACGGGCTCGGCTTGAGTGTACAAGAACTTGCAACCGCGGTAGGAAGAGGAGGGACTTCCGGAATCGGGGTTGCGGCTTTTGAAAGCGGCGGGTTTATCGTGGACGGGGGACACAAGTTCTCGGAAAAAGGTTCTTTTTCTCCTTCTTCGGCAAGCCGGGTTCCCCCGGGCCCGGTACTTTTCAGGCGAGATTTTCCAGATTGGCCAATCCTTATTGCAGTTCCAGCTACTGCGGAAGGAGCCCATGACCAAGAGGAGGTTGACATTTTTAAAAAGTTTTGTCCAGTTCCGCTTGCCGAAGTTCAAGAAACTTCTCATCTAATACTCATGCAGCTTCTCCCAGCTCTTCTTGAAGAAGATCTGGAAGCTTTTGGAAAAGCCATTAATCGAATTCAGGCTCTGGGCTTTAAGAAACGGGAAGTCGGACTTCAACCTTCTTTGATTCGGAAGACTGTACAATATCTGAGAGAAAACGGAGCTTACGGTGCCGGAATTAGTTCTTTTGGCCCCGTCGTCTTTGGGTTTGTAAAAGATCAAAAAAGCGGCAAAGCCCTTGGAGTCGCTGTTCAGAAAATGCTTTCTGAATCGGTTGGAGGAGAGGTCTTTCTTACCTGTGCTCGAAATAAAGGGGCTGAAATTTCAGGGGGGAGATTTTGAAAGTAGAAGGCTGGTTTGGAACCCTTGAGCTCAGCCCTGAGGGGGCAGTTCTTGCATCCGTTCTTTATTCAAAAGATCCGCGGGAACTTACAGAGCGTTCTTTTACTTTATCGGAGACAAAAAGTTTTCTTCCGCCTCCGGGTTTTGATTTACGCAAAGCCTCTCTTGAATACGGAATTTTTGAATCTGGAGCTGAATATGATTCTCTTTTACACGAGCTTACACTCCGGAAAGCCAAACTCCAGGTCTCAAAAGCCCTTTCTGTAGATCAGCGGATTATTCAGGCCGTAGAGGCTCTAGATGATATCAATGAAACTACAAATTCTCTTTCGGAAAGACTTTTTGAATGGTATGGCAACCACTTTCCCGAAACCGGACTTACCGGAGAGCCTCTTGCAAGTTTCGTTGCAAAATACGGCAACAGGGCAAATGTAAGCCCTTTTGATCCCTTATACGAAAAAGCCAAAGTATCAATCGGAGCCGAACTTCCAGAAGCTGACGAAGCGCTGATCAAGGCTTTTGCCGAAAGCCTTTGCAGCCTTTATGCCCGGCGGAAACAGCTTGAAATTTATATCGAGAAGAGTCTGGACACTCGGGCTCCGAATCTCACCCTGCTTGCAGGGCCGATGCTTGGAGCTCGGCTGCTCAGTCTTGCGGGAGGTCTTTCGCAACTTGCCCGTTTTCCTTCAAGCACCATTCAGGTCATTGGGGCTAATAAAGCTCTTTTTAAACATCTGCGGGCAAGAGCGCCTTCCCCCAAACACGGAATAATCTTTAGTCATCCCTTGATTAATACGGCTCCTTGGTGGCTTCGGGGTAAAATTGCAAGAGCTCTTGCCGCAAAACTTTCCCTTGCAGCTAGAGTTGATCTTTATTCTGGAGAAAAGCGGCCTGAGCTTCTGGAAAAGCTCGAAGCGAAGGTCGGGAGGATAAAGGCTTTGTATCCGACTCCTCCCCTTAAAAAATCTGGCATAAAAGCCGAAAAAAGCCGCAGTTCCGAAAAAAGAAAAGGACCTGGAAAAGGAAATGGTAAAGCCAAGGGAAAAAGTTGGGGGCAGGAAAAAGCAAAGAATAAGTCCTGCAGAGAAGGTAAATTTTCTTCCGATACAAAGCCGGCTACAAATTCTATGAAAGGGAGGGGATGTTAAACTGACTGAAATCAGAGAACTTTCCGATGAAATTTTTGAAATTACAAAAGGTAAAAAACAGCTTTCCACAAAAAATCTGGATCCTGGGCACAACGTTTATGGAGAAAAATTGCTTTTTCTGGAAGGAATTGAATATCGGATCTGGGATCCTCGAAGAAGCAAACTCGGAGCCATGGTTTTAAAAAAGTTTGAAGTTCCTTTGAGGAAAGATTCAAGAGTTCTTTACCTTGGAGCTGCTACCGGAACAACAGTCAGTCATGTCTCGGATATTGTCTCTGAAGGTGCGGTTTATGCGGTTGAGTTTTCAGCTCGCAGTATGCGGAATCTTCTGGGACTTGCCGATCGCAGGAAAAATATTCATCCGATTCTAGCTGATGCTGGAAGGCCTGAGCGTTATGCTCACCTTGTGGGAGCTGTGGATGTGATTTTCCAAGACGTGGCCCAGCCCAATCAGGCGGAAATCGCTGCTAAAAATGCGGCTCGTTTTTTGAAAAAAGAGGGTTTTCTTCTGCTTTCTTTAAAGGCAAGAAGTATTGATACAACAGCTTCTCCAAAGCAGGTTTTCAAAAACGAGGTCAAAAAACTAGAAGAAGCTTTTGAGCCAAAGTTTGAGATTTTAAAAGCTCGTGAACTTGCGCCTTTTCATGAGGACCATCTCGGATTGATTGCGAAAATTAGAGTTTCCGAAAACGAAAAGATTTAAAGAAAAACCTTTATGTTTTTTCTGCCTTTTCCTTTTTTACATTTACAAAGAGGCGTTTTTTGGTTACGGGAACCAATTTTTTCCATTCCACAATTGCATCTTCGTCAAATCTGAATTCGTCCACGGTTTTATCTGGAGACTTTCCGTTTACTTCGTAAAGGTAAAGCCCTTTTTCCCCATCCGTTGAGATTACTTTTGTCATGGAGCCGACTTTTGTAATTTCAACTGCAGCCACGGCTTTTAAGGCTTCCAGAAGGTTTGTGCCTTTCTCGACTTCTAAGACACTGTTTTCCGCAAAATGGTCCAGCAGGGAATAGACATTGTTGAGCTTAATACCTATCATGTGCAGGTTTCCAAACTTTTTCCTCTCCACAAGTTCGGCTTCCTCAAGGATTTTCACATGTTTGGCGGCCACAGGCACAGATATTCCAAGTTCTCGGGCAATTCCTGAAATATGAATCTCGCCTTCGCTTAGGCGTTCAAGGATGGAAAGGCGGGTATCACTTGAAATTGCCTTAAAAAGTTTTCCACCATTTGTATTTATTTTGTTATTCGTAATATTTACCAGCATGGACCATATACTCTTTTTTTCTTTTTTTCATTAATTTTGGACACTTATGAAAGTTTATTTTTCCTAAAAGCAAGTTAGCTTTAACACAAGTGTACTTGATTTAGTTGGTATATATAAATACATTTTGGAGGCTTTTCCAATTTTCTAAAATTGGAATGTAACTCTCTTTTGCATTTTCTCTCATTCTTAGACGATAGTAGATGCTTTTTTTTTCATATTATCCGAAAGGCTAATAATTGTTATCCAAATCCTGCGATTTTTATATTAAACTCCTCTAAATGCTGAAGGGAAGGAAAATGGACAATACAAGCTTAGTTGTTATAGGAGTCCTTTTAGGGATTCTGATCTTCGGTGTAAAAACGGGTGTAGGATGCGGCTTTTCAAATCTTAAACCTAATGAAATTTTTGCGATAGCTGGAAGTTATTTTATTCTGTCTTTGGTCCTCGGTACTTTTGTTGATTTTGTGAATATGGATAACTTTCAGAAAATTTCCTCGATGGGAATGAATTTCCACGTTTTTCTCTCTCTCCTTTTGATTGGGGCTGGAATTTACACTCAAAAAAAATGGAACAGTGGACATGATGTTTCCAGAAAAACTTTTCTTATAATTTCTATGCCCTGCCCGGTCTGTCTTGCGGCCCTGGCAATTTCTTGCATGTTGCTTGCCTCAAGTCTAGAAATCGG
>Ga0265294_10005998_pt1 | contig 14707 bp, 27 predicted proteins | sample MunlanPumphouse3_FD_192504 | JGI IMG/M metagenome (GOLD analysis project Ga0265294, IMG submission 192504) | Groundwater microbial communities from a municipal landfill in Southern Ontario, Canada - Pumphouse #3 | ecosystem: Environmental > Aquatic > Deep subsurface > Groundwater | place... | reverse complement strand
TAGACTCGGATGCACTTTCATTTGAACTATGTGCTAAAATTGCATTTAAAGAAGCTTCAAGAAAGGCAAAACCAATTCTTTTAGAACCAATTATGTCTTTAGAAGTAACAACACCAGACACTTATTTAGGTGCAGTAACTGGAGATTTAAATCGTAGAAGAGCAATTCTTGAAAGCATAACGGCTAAGGTAGGTATTCAAGCGGTTAAAGCGAAGGTGCCACTTTCTCAAATGTTTGGATATGTAACTTCATTAAGAACTATAACTTCTGGACGTGCAAATTCTACAATGGAATTTTCACATTATTCTGAAGCTCCAAAAGATGTTACTGAATCTGTATTAAAAAAATAATAAGAAAACTAATATAAAGACAAATAACGTGAGTCAAAGAATTAGAATTAAATTAAAATCATACGATCATAACTTAGTAGACAAATCTGCTGAGAAAATCGTAAAAACTGTAAAATTAACTGGAGCAGTTGTTAATGGACCAATTCCACTACCAACCAACAAAAGAATCTTTACAGTTAACCGTGCAACTTTCGTTAATAAGAAAGCAAGAGAGCAATTCGAATTGAGTTCTTATAAGAGATTGTTGGATATTTACAGCACTTCAGCAAAAACAATAGATGCTTTAATGAAATTAGAGCTTCCAAGTGGAGTTGAAGTAGAAATTAAGGTTTAACAGAGTTGGCGATAGCTTAAATAATTTATGTTAAACAATCAGCCTATGCATTAAGGCATGCTGAGTATTTATTAAAACAAAAACAAGAAATGTCAGGTTTAATTGGAAAAAAAATTGGAATGACCAGTATTTATGATGCCTCCGGTAAACAACAACCGTGCACAGTTATTGAAGCTGGTCCTTGCGTAGTAACACAAATCAGAACCTTAGAAAAAGATGGTTATACTTCTCTTCAGCTTGCTTTTGAAGAAAAGAAAGAAAAGAATTGTACCAAACCAATGAAAGGTCACTTTGCAAAAGCAAGTACTACACCTAAAAGACATGTTGCAGAATTTTCACGTTTTGAAGATGGTCATAAAAAAACTTTTGGAGAAACTTTACTTTGTAATGTGTTTGGAGAAGGGGAGTATGTTGATGTTGTAGGTATTTCTAAAGGTAAAGGTTTCCAAGGTGTTGTGAAACGCCATGGTTTTCATGGAGTAGGTGATAAAACTCATGGACAACACGATAGATTACGTGCTCCTGGTTCAGTTGGAGCGTCTTCTTATCCATCAAGAGTATTTAAAGGCTTAAGAATGGCTGGAAGAACAGGAGGCAAGAGAGTTAAAGTTCAAAACCTACAAATTCTCAAAGTAATTGAAGAAAAGAATTTAGTAATAGTAAAAGGATCTGTTCCAGGTCCAAAGGGTTCAATTTTAAAACTTGAGAGATGGAGCTAAAAGTTTATAATATAAATGGAAATGACACTGGCCGAACAATTGAAGTTAGTGAATCTTTTTTAGGAGTTGAGCCAAACGATCACGCAATTTGGTTAGATGTAAAACAATTTCTTGCAAATAATCGTCAAGGTACTCACAAATCAAAAGAACGTTCTGAAGTTTCTGGATCAACCAGAAAATTGAAACGTCAAAAAGGAACTGGTGGAGCCAGAGCTGGAGATACAAACAGTCCAACAATTGTTGGTGGAGGTAGAGCATTTGGCCCAAGACCAAGAGATTACTCTTTCAAATTAAACAAGAAAGTTAAAAAATTGGCTCGTGTTTCTGCATTATCATATAAGGTTAAGGAAGAGAAATTAATAGTTGTTGAAGATTTTAATTTTGACACTCCTAAGACTAAAAACATGATGAAAGTAATTGGCGATTTGAATTTAGGAGAAAAAAAATCACTCTTTGTGTTGAATAATCAAGATAATTTTGTAATTTTGTCGGCTCGTAATATAGACAGTGTGAGCGTAACTGATGCAAAATCAGTCAATACATACGATTTATTACGTGCAAACAATGTAATTTTTTCTGAAACAGCAATAAAGGAATTGGAAAATTTAATCTCTAATTCTTAATTTTGTAAGAATAATTAACATTTAACAAGATAAAAATGGAAATCATAGTTAAGCCGATTATTACTGAGAAAATGACAAAAACGACAGAAAAGTTTTCAAATCGTTTTGGTTTTATAGTTAATAAACGAGCAAATAAAATAGAAATAAAAAAGGCAGTAGAGTCTTTATATAATGTTAAAGTTGATAGAGTAAATACTATGAACTATAACGGAAAAAATAAATCTCGCTATACAAAAGCTGGATTTATTAAAGGGAAATCATCTGATTTTAAAAAGGCTATCATAATGTTAGCAGAAGGTGATACAATAGATTTTTATAGCAATATTTAAGAATAGAGACAAATGGCTTTAAAAAAATTAAAACCAACAACGCCAGGACAACGTTTCAAGGTAGCAAGTACTTTTGATGAAATTACTGCTTCAAAGCCTGAGAAATCTTTAGTGTTTGGTGTGAAGAAAAGTGGTGGACGAAACAATCAAGGAAAAATGACTATGCGCTACATTGGAGGTGGTCATAAAAAATTATATCGTCTTATAGACTTCCGTAGAGAAAAAGATAATATTCCAGCAGTTGTTAAAACTATAGAATATGATCCAAACAGAACAGCTCGTATTGCACTTGTTTGTTATGCTGACGGAGAAAAAAGATATATTGTTTCCCCCCATGGACTAAAAGTTGGTCAGACAATTATGTCAGGTATCGGAGTTGCCCCGGAGATAGGTAATACCTTATTATTAAGCGAAGTACCATTTGGTACAGTAATTCATAATATTGAATTAAACCCTGGTCAAGGAGCAAAGATGGCTCGTAGTGCAGGTTCTTATGCTCAATTAATGTCTCGAGATGGAAAATATGCAATTGTAAAAATGCCATCAGGAGAAACTAGAATGATTTTACAAGCTTGCCGTGCTACTATTGGAATGGTTTCAAACATTGAACACAATCTGGAGGTATCTGGAAAAGCAGGAAGATCAAGATGGTTGGGTAGAAGACCAAGAACTAGAGCTGTTGTTATGAATCCAGTTGATCACCCGATGGGTGGAGGTGAAGGCCGCGCAACAGGAGGGCATCCACGTTCTAGAAAAGGTATCCCTTCTAAGGGTTATAAAACTAGAGCTCCTAAGAAACATTCTAGTAAGTATATTGTAGAAAGACGTAAGAAATAATTTAAATCATAGGTAGAAATGAGTCGTTCATTAAAAAAAGGACCTTATATTCATTATAAGTTAGAAAAGAAAGTTTTAGCTGCACAAGAGCAAAACAAAAAGACTACAATTAAAACTTGGTCTAGAGCATCTATGATTTCACCTGATTTCGTAGGTCAAACAATAGCTGTACACAATGGAAACAAATTTATTCCTGTTTATGTTACTGAAAATATGGTAGGCCATAAACTTGGTGAGTTTGCTCCAACTCGAATGTTCCGTGGTCATGCAGGACAGAAAGATAAAGGTAAGAAATAATATAATTCGCCGAAAAATGGGATCAAGAAAACATATAAGTGCTGAGGCACGTAAAGAAGCTAAGAAATCTCTTTATATTGCTAAGTTAAATAATAACCCTACTTCGCCTCAAAAAACAAGATTGATGGCTGATGCAATTAGAGGTTTAGAAGTAAATAAAGCGTTAGGTATTTTACAGTATAGCCAAAGAGAGTCTGCACCAAAATTACGTAAGTTATTACTTTCAGCTATTTCTAATTGGCAAAATAAAAATGAGGGTAAAAGAATAGAAGATGTTGATTTATACGTAAAACAAATCTCTGTTGATGAAGGCAGACAATTAAAACGTCTTCGTACAGCTCCTAGAGGTCTTGGATACAGAATCAAAAAACGTTCTAACCATATAACCCTTGTTTTAGGAAGTAAGGTTGAAGAAAAAAATGCTGGGACAGCAAAAATAAATGCTGATAATTAATAATTTGTATAATTAGTAAATGATATATTCAGGATGGGACAAAAAGCAAATCCAATAGGCAATAGATTAGGAATCATCAGAGGATGGGATTCTAATTGGTTTGGTGGGAAAAAATTTGAAGAAAAATTGGTTGAAGACGATAAGATAAGAAAATATCTTAATGCTCGTCTTGCTAAAGCTGGTATTTCGAAAATTTATATTGAAAGGACTTTAAAACTTGTTACAGTTACTATCAATACTGCAAGACCTGGTCTTATTATTGGTAAGGCTGGTCAAGAAGTTGATAAACTTAAAGAAGAGCTTAAGAAACTTACAAGCAAAGATGTTCAAATTAATATCTCTGAGGTAAAAAGACCAGAACTAGATGCAGTTTTGGTTGCAGCAACTATTGCTCGTCAAATTGAAGGTAGAGTTTCTTATAGAAAAGCCATCAAAACCGCAATCACTTCAACAATGAGAGTGGGAGCAGAAGGAATTAAGGTTTCTGTTTCAGGTCGTATTGGAGGAGCTGAAATGGCCAGAAGGGAGCATTATAAAGAAGGAAGAACCCCATTACATACTTTAAGGGCTGATATTGACTATGCTCAAGCTGAAGCTCATACAACATACGGTCGTATTGGTGTTAAGGTTTGGATATGTAAAGGTATTGTTTATGGTAAACGTGAACTAGTTCCTTCTACAGTTGGTGGAAATTTAAAAGAAGGAGGACGTAGTGGTGCTCAACGACCTTCAAATTTAAATCAACGACCACGTAGAAAAAAATAATAGATTAGTTAACAAGTAAAATATCGTACGATAATGTTACAACCTAAAAAGACAAAATTTAGAAAACAACAGAAAGGTAGAATTAAAGGAATTGCTTTTCGTGGTCATGAATTAGCTTTTGGTAGCTTTGGAATAAAATCTTTAGAGACATCTTTTATTACAGGCCGCCAAATTGAAGCTGCTCGTCAAGCAGTAACTCGTTATATGAAACGTGAAGGGCAAATTTGGATTCGAATATTTCCTGACAAACCTATAACTAAGAAACCCGCTGAAGTTCGTATGGGTAAAGGAAAAGGTGCTCCTGAATACTTTGTAGCACGAATTATGCCAGGAACTATCCTTTTCGAAGCTGAAGGCGTACCAATGGAAGTTGCAAAAGAAGCTATGCGTTTAGCTGCTCAAAAACTGCCAGTAACAACTAGGTTTATAGTTAGAAGAGATTACGTTGAAGAAGTATAATAAGAATTGAATATGAAAAGCAATGTAATAATAGAACTCTCTACTCAAGAGTTACAAGAAAGATTAACTGTTGATAAGATGCAGTTAAACAAAATGAAAATTAATCATGCTGTTACACCTTTAGAAAATCCAAACAAAATAATGGAAGCTCGAAAAGATATAGCACGAATAATGACAGAATTAAGAAAAAGAGAATTAGATTCTAAATCTGTTGATAATAAATAATACCTAAATTCAATTCATAATGGAAAGAAATTTAAGAAAAGAAAGAGTAGGTCTTGTTATTAGTAATAAAATGGATAAAACTATTCGTGTGTTCGTAGAGCGTAAAGTGAAGCATCCAAAATACGAAAAATTCGTTAAGAAAAGTTCCAAATTTATGGCTCATGATGAGAAAAATGAATGCAACATTGGTGATGTTGTGAAAATAATGGAAACAAGACCATTGAGTAAAAATAAATGTTGGAGATTGGTTGAAATAATAGAAAGAGCTAAATAACATGGTACAACAAGAATCAAGATTAATTGTAGCTGACAATAGTGGTGCAAAGAGTGTATTATGCATTAGGGTCCTTGGTGGAACTAAAAGGAGATACGCTTCAATAGGGGATAAAATTGTAGTTACTGTAAAAGATGCAATACCATCAGGTAATGTTAAAAAGGGTATAGTATCAAAAGCAGTTGTTGTTAGAACTAAAAAAGAAATAAGACGTCAAGATGGATCTTATATTCGTTTTGATGACAACGCATGCGTCCTTTTAAATGCAAATGACGAATTAAGGGGTACTCGTATTTTTGGACCAGTAGCAAGAGAATTGCGTGAAAAACAATTTATGAAAATAGTTTCATTAGCTCCTGAAGTATTATAAAAGCAAAAAAATATTATAGATATGAAATTGCACATTAAAAAAGGTGATATTGTAAAGGTATTAACAGGCGACTCAAAGGGTAGCTCTGGAAGAGTACTTGTTGTATATCCAAAAAAATGCCGAGCAATAGTTGAAGGAGTAAACAAGGTAAAGAAACACTCTAAACCTAGTTCAAAAAATACTCAAGGAGGAATTGTTGAAAAAGAGGCATCAATCCATATTTCTAATTTAGCTGTTATTGACTCAAAAGGCAATACAACAAGAATAGGAAGAAAATTGGATGAGAATACTAATAAATTAGTTCGTTATTCAAAAAAATCAGGGGAGGTAATTAAGTAATGCAATATACACCAAGATTAAAGCAGAAATATAAGGAAGAAATTATATCTGCACTAACAAAAGAGTATAATTACAAAACTGTAATGCAAGTTCCTCAGTTATTAAAAATTTCTTTAAATCAAGGTTTAGGGAAAACTGCAATTACTGATAAAAAAGTTATTGATAAAGGAATTGAAGAAATGACAACAGTAACTGGTCAAAAAGCTGTTTCTACAAAATCAAAGAAAGATATTTCTAACTTTAAGTTAAGAAAAGGAATGCCAGTTGGAGTAAGGGTAACTTTAAGAGGTGATAAAATGTATGAATTTCTTGATAGATTAATTTCTTCTTCAATTCCTCGTATTAGAGATTTTAGAGGAATTGACGATAAAGGATTTGATGGAAGAGGAAATTTTTCATTTGGTATTACTGAGCAAATTATATTTCCAGAAATTGAAATTGATAAAATTTCACATATTCAAGGAATGGATATTACATTTGTAACATCAGCAGATACAGACAAGGAAGCATTATCATTATTGAAAGCTTTTGGATTCCCGTTTAAAAATCAAAACAGTTAAAATAATATGGCAAAAGAATCAATTAAAGCGAGAGAACGCAAAAGAGAAAAAATGGTTGCTAAATATGCTGCAAAAAGAGCAGCATTAATTGAAGCTAAAGATTATGAAGGCTTAAAAAAGTTACCTAAAAATGCTTCTCCAGTACGTTTACACAATAGATGTCATTTAACTGGTAGACCAAAAGGTTATATGAGACAATTTGGAATTTCTCGTATAAATTTTAGGGAGATGGCTTTATCTGGACTAATTCCAGGTGTAAAAAAAGCAAGCTGGTAATTAAATTAAAGTCAAAGCAAACAAAAAAATAAATAGAGATGTTAACAGATCCAATTGCAGATTATTTGACTCGCATAAGAAATGCATCATTAGCTAAGCATAGAGTTGTTGAAATTCCTGCTTCTAAGATAAAAAAAGAGATGACTAAGATTCTCTTCGATAAAGGATATATTTTAAACTATAAGTTTGAAGAAGATGTATTCCCTAATCAAATTAAAATAGCATTAAAGTATCATCCAATGACTAAGGAGTCAGCAATGTCTAAATTAACGAGAGTTAGTAGTCCTGGTTTAAGAAAATATGTTAATGCATCAGAACTTCCACGTGTATTAAATGGTTTAGGAATTGCTATAATTTCAACTTCTAAAGGCCTTATGACTGATAAAGAAGCAAGATCATTAAATATTGGTGGTGAAGTAATCTGTTATATTAGCTAATAAAATTAAAGGAGATATATAAATGTCAAGAATAGGTAAATTACCGATAAGCCTTCCAAAAGGAGTTGAAGTTGCAGTTAATGACAATAATGTTGTGACTGTAAAGGGAGTCCTAGGAAAATTAACTCAAAGTGTTGATCCATGTATTACTTTAAAAATTGAAGGTGATACTTTAACATTAGAAAGAGAATCTGACCAAAAACGTCATAAAGCTATGCATGGATTGTATAGATCTTTACTATTCAATATGGTAAAAGGTGTTTCTGAAGGATTTAAATCTGTTCAAGAAGTTATAGGTGTTGGATATAAAGCTCAGGCTAATGGTCAAATATTAGAGTTAGCATTAGGTTATTCACATAACATATTTTTTGAATTACCTAATGAAATAAAAGTAGAAACAGTAACCGAAAAAGGAAAAAACCCTCTAATTATCATGACAAGTTATGATAAACAACTTTTAGGGCAAGTTTCAGCAAAGATTCGTTCTTTAAGGAAACCTGAACCATATAAAGGAAAAGGGATTCGCTTCCAAGGTGAAGTTATTCGTAGAAAAGCTGGTAAGGCGGCTGCTAAGTAATTTCGTGTACAAAATATAATCCGGAAAATAGGATGGCAAATAATAAAGAAATAAGAAGATTGAAATTGAAAATGAGGATTCGTAAGAATATTTACGGAACAGCACAAAAACCTCGTTTAACAGTTTTCAGAAGCAATAAAGAAATATATGCTCAATTAATTGATGATGATAACAATGTAACCTTAGCATCAGCATCATCAATGGAAAAATCATTTACCAAATCAGGGACAAAGATTGATCATGCAAAGTTTGTTGGTAAATTAATTGCAGAAAGAGCTATATCAGTAGGTATTGATTCTGTAGTATTTGATAGAAATGGTTATTTATACCATGGTAGAGTAAAATCATTAGCAGACTCAGCTCGCGAAGGCGGCTTAAAATTCTAAATAAGATATGGCAGACTTAAATGTAAAAAGAGTTAAATCAAGCGAGATTGAATTTAAAGATCGTCTTGTAAGTATCAACAGAGTTACCAAAGTAACTAAAGGGGGTAGAACTTTTAGTTTTTCAGCTATTGTTGTGGTAGGAAACGAAAATGGAGTTGTTGGATATGGTTTAGGTAAAGCAAAAGAAGTAACCGCTGCAATTGCTAAGGGAGTTGATGATGCTAAGAAAAATCTAATTAAAGTTCCTGTTCTAAAAGGTACTGTCCCACATGAACAAACTGGAAAATATAGTGGAGCAAGAGTTTTTTTGAAACCAGCAGCTCCAGGAACTGGAGTTATTGCAGGTGGAGCTATGCGTGCTGTATTAGAGAGTGTTGGTGTTAGGGACGTGTTAGCAAAATCTAAAGGGTCTTCCAATCCTCATAGTGTTGTGAAAGCTACTATCAATGCATTAATCCAAATGAGAGATCCCTACACAATTGCGAAATTGAGAGGAATTGACATGGATAGAGTTTTTAATGGATAATAAAAGAGAAGACACAATGAAAGTAAAAGTTACACAAATTAAGAGTGGAATAGGTAGAACCCTAAGACAAAAACAAACCTTAGCTTCTTTGGGATTGCGAAAAATGAACCAATCTAGAGAACATGAATTAACTTCTCAAATTCAAGGAATGATTGCTAAAGTCAATCATCTAGTTAAGGTAGAAGAAATATAATTAATAACACTATTAAAATATAATAATCATGGATTTAAGTAATCTTAAACCTGCGGAAGGCTCAACAAAAAACCGTAAGAGAATAGGAAGAGGTCAAGGTTCTGGAAGAGGTGGTACTTCAACAAGAGGCCATAAAGGAGCAAAATCTAGATCTGGTTATTCTCGTAAGATTGGTTTTGAAGGAGGTCAAATGCCGTTATATAGACGTTTACCAAAATTTGGTTTCAAAAATATCAATAGAGTTGAATATTCAGCTATTAATTTAGATGTAATAAATGCTTTAGCTGAAGAAAAAAATATTACTGAAATTACTTTAGACGTTTTAAGAGAGAATGGTTTAATATCTTCAAAAGATAAAATAAAAGTATTAGGGAGAGGCGAACTTAATTTTAAGGTTAATGTTTCTGCTAATGCATTCTCTTCATCTGCTCAGGCAGCTATTGAAGCAAAAGGTGGCGTTGTAACAATAATCTAAATTTGAATAATGAAAAGATTTATCAATACTCTTAAAAATATCTGGAACATTAAGGATCTAAGAACAAGAATCCTATATACATTAGCATTAGTACTAATTTATAGAATAGGATCTTTTGTAGTACTACCGGGTATCAATCCAGGCGATTTATCAAACCTTCAAGCACAAACTAAAGATGGAGTATTAGGACTATTAAATATGTTCTCAGGTGGAGCATTTTCTAATGCTTCAATTTTTGCATTGGGTATTATGCCTTACATCACGGCTTCAATTGTTGTTCAATTGTTAACCATGGTTGTTCCATATTTTTCTAAAATGCAAAAAGAAGGAGAAAGTGGTAGAAATAAGATAAATCAAATTACAAGATGGTTGACAGTTGTTGTTACTCTTTTCCAATCTTTTGCATATTTGGCAAATTTAAGATATCAACTTCAAGGGGCTACGATTTATAGTATTACTGGTAGTGATAGTTTAAATTTTATTAATTGGACTTTGCCAATATCACTTATGCTTACTTGCGGAACATTGTTTGTTATGTGGCTTGGTGAAAGAATCACTGACAAAGGAATTGGTAATGGTATTTCATTAATAATTATGGTTGGGATTGTTGCAAGATTACCATTTTCTTTATTTGCAGAATTTGCTTCAAGAATGGAAGAACAAGGTGGTGGTCTGGTAATATTTTTTGTTGAATTATTAATGCTGCTTTTTGTAATAATGTTGTGTATCCTTTTAGTTCAAGGAACAAGAAGAATACCTGTTCAATATGCAAAAAGAATTGTTGGGAATCGTCAATATGGTGGTGCTCGTCAGTATATTCCTATTAAGGTAAATGCTGCTGGAGTTATGCCAATTATTTTTGCTCAAGCTATTATGTTTATTCCTGTAACCTTATTTGGGTTTTCAGATTCTGAAAATATGCAAGGAATAAGAGCGGCATTATCCGATTTTAATGGCTTTTGGTATAATTTAATTTTTGCTGTTGTTATTATTGCATTTACTTATTTTTATACTGCAATTGCAATTAATCCAAAACAAATGTCAGATGATATGAAGAAAAATGGTGGTTTTATTCCTGGAGTAAAACCAGGAAAAAGAACAGAAGAATTTTTTGATAATGTACTTTCAAAAATAACTTTACCAGGTTCAATTTTTCTTGCAATTGTTGCGATTCTTCCTGCCGTTATTAGTTTGTTTGGTGTTAATTCGCAATTTGCTCAATTTTATGGCGGAACATCTTTATTGATTCTTGTAGGTGTAGTCTTAGATACGTTACAACAAATTGAGAGTCATTTATTGATGCGACATTATGATGGATTAACAAAATCAGGCAGAATAAAAGGTAGATCTCAAATGTAGTTTGAAGATGTTTAGAAACACTATGATACATAAAAGAACTGCTGAAGAAATTGAAGAATATAGGTTAAGCTCTTTATTAGTTGGTGAGACATTATCTGAGGTAGGTAAACATATTAAACCAGGTGTTAAGACATCAATGTTAGATAGAGTTGCTGAAGAATATATAAGAGATAATGGTGCTATTCCTGCCTTTAAAGGATATAATGGTTTTCCAGCTTCCTTATGTATATCAATCAATGAAGTTGTTGTTCATGGGATACCTGGAAATAGAGAAATTAGAGAAGGTGATATTGTATCAATTGATTGTGGAACAGAATTAAATGGTTGGATTGGAGATTCTGCTTATACTTTTGCCCTAATTGGAGTGACTCAGGAGGCAGAAGATTTAATTAGAGTTACGAAAGAATCTTTGATTTTGGGAATAGATAAATGTAGATTGGGAAATAGAATAGGAGATTTGAGTTTTCAGGTTCAAAGTTATTGTGAACAACATGGATATGGAGTTGTTAGAGAGTTATGTGGGCATGGTGTTGGGAGAAAGATGCATGAAAATCCTGAAGTGCCAAATTACGGAAGATCTGGAACTGGGATTAAATTTTTGGAGGGTATGATAATAGCAATAGAACCTATGATTACATTGAAAGACAAAGCAGTTGTTTTTGAAAATGATGGTTGGACTTGCAGAACACGTGACTTTTCATATTCGGCTCATTTTGAACATGATGTTGCAATTACAAAAAGCGGACCTATTATACTTTCCAGCTTTGAAAAAATTGAAAATACAATAAAACAAAATAATAACTTAGTATTAGTTTAATATGGCAAAACAAGCATCCATACAATTAGATGGAACAGTTATCGAATCTTTAGGAAATGCAATGTTTAAAGTTGAATTGGAAAATGGACACGTTATTATTGCGCACATTTCTGGTAAGATGAGAATGCATTATATTAAAATTTTACCAGGTGATAAGGTTCAAGTTGAAATGTCCCCTTACGATTTAACTAAAGGAAGAATTTCATATAGACACAAATAATATAAATAATAATAAATAACATTTTACCGACCATGAAAGTCAGAACATCAGTAAAGAAAAGATCTCCGGAGTGCATAATTGTACGTAGAAAAGGGGTTGTTTACGTTATTAACAAGAAGAATCCTAAATTTAAACAAAGACAAGGGTAAATAATTTAATTTAACAATAAAAAGTTTATGGCAAGAATTGCAGGTATAGACTTACCAAAAAACAAAAGAGGAGTAATCGGCTTAACTTATATCTATGGTATAGGTAGAAGTCTATCATCTCAAATTTTAGCAAAAGCTGAAATTAGTGAAGATAAAAAGGTAAGTGAATGGACCGATGAAGAACAAAATGCTATTCGTACTATTATCGGTGACGAATATAAGGTTGAAGGATCATTACGTTCTGAAGTTCAAATGAACATTAAACGATTGATGGATATCGGATGTTATCGTGGTATTCGTCATCGTATTGGATTACCTCTTCGTGGTCAAAGCACTAAAAATAATGCTCGTACACGTAAGGGTAGAAAGAAAACAGTTGCAAACAAGAAAAAAGCAACTAAGTAATATTAATTACTAACAGATGCGGATTACCTTTTAAATTTTATTTTGGAGCGTCTGTATTTATAAATTAAACAAAGGAGATTAAAAGAACATTATGGCAAAAAGTTCTAAACCAACCAAAAAAAGAGTAGTAAAAGTTGAGCCACAAGGAAAAGCGTTCATTTTTGCATCATTTAATAATTGTATTGTTTCGTTAACAAATAACGCGGGACAAGTTATCTCATGGTCTTCAGCAGGTAAAATGGGTTTTAGAGGATCAAAGAAAAATACACCTTATGCTTCTCAAATGGCTGCAGAAGATTGTGCGAAGGCAGCTTACGATTATGGCCTAAGAAAAGTAAAGGTTTTTGTTAAAGGACCAGGTGCTGGACGAGAATCTGCAATCAGAGCAATTAATACATGTGGAATTGAAGTTATGGAAATAATGGATGTAACTCCTGTTCCTCATAATGGGTGTCGTCCTCCAAAAAGAAGACGTGTATAGTTATTTATTATTTGATTAAAAAGAAGAAATAGTTATGGCAAGATATACTGGTCCAAAATCAAAAATAGCAAGAAAATTCAGAGAACCAATCTTTGGTGCTGATAAATCTCTTGACAAGAAAAATTATCGTCCTGGTCAACATGGACAAAGCAAGCGTAGAGCAAAACAATCTGAATACGGAATTCAATTAATGGAAAAGCAAAAAGCTAAATATACCTATGGTATTTTAGAAAGACAATTCCGTAATATTTTCGATAAAGCTTCTCGTAAGGGGGGTGTTACTGGGGTTGTATTATTACAATTAATTGAATCTCGTCTTGATAATGTTGTTTATCGTTTGGGTATAGGCAAAACAAGAAATCAAGCTCGTCAATTAGTATCACATCGTCATATTTTAGTAAATGGAGATTTAGTTAATATTCCATCATATATGCTAAAACCAGGAGATGTTGTAAGTGTACGTGAACGCTCAAAATCATTAGAGATTATCACTGATTCTTTAGAAGGAACAGTTAATCGTTTTTCATGGTTAGATTTTGATCGTTCAGCACTAAGTGGTAAATTTATGAGTTACCCAGAACGTTCTGATATTCCAGAAAATATCAATGAACAATTAATCGTTGAATTATATTCTAAGTAAGATTTAAAAATATATAAAATGGCCATATTAGCTTTTCAGCAACCTGACAAGGTTATAATGATAGAGTCGGATGATTTTCACGGAAAATTTGAATTTCGTCCACTTGAACCTGGCTATGGAATGACAATAGGCAACTCTTTACGTCGCATATTGTTGTCATCCCTAGAAGGATTTGCAATTACCTCTGTTCGTATTGAAGGTGTTGAGCATGAATTTGCAACTATACCTGGGGTTATGGAAGATATGACAGAAATCATCTTAAGCCTTAAACAACTTTGTTTCAAACGTCAAATTGATGATGAAGAAAGTGAAACAGTTAGTTTTACTTTCACAGGGAAGAATGTATTTAAAGCAGGTGATATCAACAAGCATCTGAATAACTTTCAAGTAATAAACACAGATATTGAGATATGTCATTTAGAACCATCAGTTAGTTTGAACATAGAACTTAATATTGAAAAAGGAAGAGGATACGTTCCTTCTGAAGAGAATAAAAAGCCAAACGATATTATTAATACTATATCAATTGATTCAATACATACTCCGATTAAGAACGTTAAATTTGAAGTAGATAACTATCGTGTTGAACAAAAGACAGACTACGAAAAATTAGTTATAGAATTAACAACAGATGGTTCAATATCCCCAAAGGATGCATTAACAGATGCTGCTTCAATTCTTATTCAGCACTTTATGCTATTTTCAGATGAGAAAATATCCGTTCAAACCGATGCTAAACCTTTAACTGAAGAATTTGACGAAACAACATTACATATTCGTCAAATGTTAAAGACAAAACTAACTGATATGGATTTATCTGTTAGAGCTTTG
>Ga0265294_10005997_pt1 | contig 14709 bp, 13 predicted proteins | sample MunlanPumphouse3_FD_192504 | JGI IMG/M metagenome (GOLD analysis project Ga0265294, IMG submission 192504) | Groundwater microbial communities from a municipal landfill in Southern Ontario, Canada - Pumphouse #3 | ecosystem: Environmental > Aquatic > Deep subsurface > Groundwater | place... | reverse complement strand
TGTTTTGTATCTTTATTTTTTGTCATATCGGATTGATTTCTTTTGCTACGGATATTCACTGCAAATAGTTTGCCAAAAAAGAGCGCATCGCTGAAAACAGCTTTTCAGAGAAACAGCTCACACCACCGGTCAAACAGTTCCACCTGATGTCCGCCATGTCGGCTTAATCCCTGACGGATCTTCTTCAGCGGCTTTTCCTTACCCAGTTGCGACTTGGAATAGAACTTGTCGGCAAAACAGATGATCTGTTCCTCAAGGCTTATCGGACGCATATCCCTGTGGGGAATGGGCAGCTTGCGGTTAATGATGGTCTCCAGACTTAACCCTGTCCCGGTATGGCGCTCACACACCAGTCCATGCTTCGGATATCCCTCTTCTGTCAGCAATTCCCGTCCCAGGTAACCATGACAGATGTAGGGATAGCTCCCTTCACAGGCAATGTGCGGAGCTTTGGTAAGAAAGATACCGATATCGTGCAGCATCCCTGCCTCTTCGATGAATCGCACATCGACTGCCAGCTCCGGATGCTTTGCCACGATGGAGAGTGCCTTGCGGGTCACGTCAGTGGTATGTGACAGATAGATGTCGTACAGCTTGGTACCCTTTTGGTAATATTTCTCAATAATCGTTTCGGGATTCATAGATCACGATTTTCCATCAGCACACAAAATTACGATAAAAAGTCCTATATTTGCACCGTCATGATGGGTTATCTGCAAAATAGCGCAAAATGGTTCTGTCTCTCCCTGTTTATACTCTATATAAGCGGGATTACCCTTTTCACCCATACCCATGTCGTCAACCGCACACTCCATGTGCATTCCCATCCCTTCAAGTTCGGAGAGAAACAACAGCACGACCATACCGAAAAGGAGTACCGTGTGCTGGATCACTTCTACCGGACTACTCTGACACCTGAGATCATCCCGGAGATCGGGGTAACAGGTGACATCCCCAGCGTGATCTTCACTTACCCTGCCCTTTATGAGCAGTTACACCTGATCCCTTCCACCTCTTCACATCAGTTGAGGGCCCCACCCGCTGCAGCCTGACCTTCCGTCACCTTTTTGAGGAGGCACCTGCCAACCGGCAGTGCCCCACGATCAGATTGCATCCATATTCAATCAACAAAACAATGAAAAGAATCATACTTCTTGTCACACTATACCTGTGTGTCCGGATCTCTCTCGCACAAGCGGAGGGGGAGAAGAACAGACGCACCGACGCCAACATCTACGGACACGTCCTGGATGCGAAAACCGGCGAACATCTTCCCTATGTCACCCTCAGGCTGAAGGGTACCACCATCGGCATCACCACCGACCATACCGGACACTATTTCCTGCGTAACCTGCCGGTGGGAGCCTTCACGCTGGAAGCCTCCATGATCGGATACCAAACAGCCGAACGGATGGTCACCCTTGTAGCCAACAAAACCCTCGAGATTGACTTCTCGCTTACCGAGGAGAGTGTCTCACTCGATGCCGTGGTGGTATCGGCCAACCGCAATGAAACCACGCGGCGCATGGCACCTTCACTGGTGAGCGTACTAAACATGCAGATGCTGGAGGTGACCAACTCGAAGACACTCTCCGACGGACTCCGCTTCCAGCCGGGACTACGGGTGGAGAACAATTGCCAGAACTGCGGCACCACACAGGTGCGCATCAATGGCATGGAGGGCTCCTATTCACAAATACTGATCGACTCACGCCCCCTTATCGGCGCACTGGCAGGAGTATACGGCCTGGAGCAGATCCCTGCCAACATGATTGAACGGATAGAGGTGGTTCGCGGGGGGGGATCGGCTCTCTTTGGTGCCAACGCTATTGGTGGCACCATCAATATCATCACCCGTGAACCGATCCGCAACAGTGGTGAGTTCGCCCACACACTCACCTCCTTCGGGGGAGGAACGATGGAAAACAACAGCACCTTCAACGGTTCACTGGTGAACGAAAGCCGCAAGGCAGGAATCATGCTGTTCGGACAGCACCGGCATCGGGGGGGATTGGACCTGGATGGCGATGGTTTTACCGAACTCCCACTGCTAAAGAATCGTTCACTCGGTTTTCGTTCCTTCCTCAGAAATAACCCCTATTCGAGATGGACAATTGAATACCGGCACATGCATGAGTTTCGGCGCGGTGGCGACCGGATCGACCGGCAACCCTATGAGAGTTACATTGCCGAACAGGTGGAACATTACATCCACAGCGGATCATTGGGCTTTGATCACTTCAGTACAGATCAACGCCATCGCTTCAGCCTGTATGCCGCCGCTCAGCATACTGACCGGGAGAGCTACTACGGTGCCGGCGATCCCTACAGCGACGAGATACCCACACCCTATCCCGGCATGACGGAAGAGGAGGTGGAGAGAATGGAAGCCATCCTGGAGAACAACATGCTCCGCAGGAATGCTTTCGGGCACACCACTGAACTGACTTACCAGGCGGGGGGCCATTACATCCACTCGTTCGGACAACTATGGTTTATGCCAGCCGACCTGACCACAGGAGTGGAGTATACGGGCAGCCACCTGGAGGATGCGAGTGGCTACCGCGATCTGGGAATTTCGCAGCTGAGCAGAAGTGCCGGCACTTTCCTGCAAAACGAATGGAAGAGTGACAGGTGGAGCATCCTGCTGGGAGGAAGAATTGACAAGCACAACCTGGTGGAGAAAGCGATTGTAAGCCCCCGTTTCAACCTGCGTTACAACCCGTCACAAAACATCAACCTGCGGCTCACCTACAGCGGCGGTTTCCGCGCCCCACAACTTTTCGACGAGGATCTTCATGTGGATATCGCGGGGGGCAACCAGGTAATCCGCCGTCTCTCTGACAACTTGCGGGAAGAGCGATCGCACAGCATCAGCGGATCGGCCGATCTGTACCACCAGGCCGGGATCACCCTCTTCAATCTGCTGATTGAAGGATTTTACACCCGCCTGGATCATCCTTTCACCGGCGTGAAAAGGGGCAACGAGATCCTGATCGGGAATGCGGAAGATGGCGCAAAGGTCTATGGGGTAAACCTGGAAGGAAGGGCTGCCATCGGCACAACAGTCGACTTACAGGCGGGAGCCACGCTGCAGCGCAGCCTCTATGATAACGAGCGAAAATGGTGGGACCCGGAGCCTGGCGAAGAGGAGGCACTGGATCGTGTTACCCCCACAAGACGGATGATGCGCACACCCGACAACTATGCCTATTTCGTGGTTACCTGGAACGCTACGCCGGGATTCAGTGCCACCCTCTCGGGAAACTACACCGGCAGCATGCTGGTACCACATGAAGCAGGCTTCGGCAGGGAGGGTCTGGATCGTTTCTCACCGGTGAACACCACCGAAGAGTCCCCCTCATTCCTGGAACTGAATGTCAGAGCATCCTACACCATCAGTCTCAATGAAGAGACCTCGTTGCAGCTCAATGCGGGGATACAAAATATCACAAATGCTTTTCAGAAGGATTTCGACACCGGGGCAGGAAGGGCATCCAGCTACCTTTATGGGCCAGGCACTCCCCGCAGCTTCTTTGCCGGTTTCAAACTGATGCTGTAACAGCTCAGAGAGGCACCACATACTTTTTCATCGCCTCATCCTGCAGTGAGCGTGGCACCGCCGCTTTTACCTCATCGATAAGGATGTTGAGCAATCGTTCACGAAAGTACTCCTTACGGGTAACCAGGCTGACCTCCCGTACAGGAGTACTCTTTCTGAAGGGTCGCACATTTTTGCGTTGGATCTCGCTCAGGTGTGGAAGGACCATCTCCGGGATCACTGTCAACCCCTCATTCTGATCCACGATGTTGATCAGGGTATCGATGCTGCCTGCTTCGTAGGAGAAGATCGATTTGTTGTCGCGTCGTTTCTTCAGATTACAAAGATGGAGGATCTGCGTGCGGAAGCAATGCACCTCATCGAGTAGCCACAGTTTGGCAGTAGTCAGATCGCTCTCGTCGAGGGATGTTTTGGCATAAAGAGCCTTCTCCTGAGCGGAGACATAGGCGAAGAACTGCTCATAGTAGATGGGATGCTCGGCAATAGCGGGTTCCTTGAGTGGTGTGGCGAGGATACCACCGTCGATGGAGTCGTTCGCCAGCCCTTTGAGTATCTGATCGGTGGTAAGCTCGGAGATCACGATGCGGATGTCATATTTGTTGTCACGGTGTATCTGCATTAACCTGGGCAACAGATAGGGAGAAATGGTGGGAATGATGGCCAGGCGGAAAACACCTTTCACGACCCCTTTTTCCTCCTGGACGATCTCCCTGATCAGATTCACCTGGGAGAGTGCCTGCCGAGCCTGGTTAATGATCCGGGTACCGATCTCGGTAGGCTGCACCGGTAGTTGGGAACGATCGAATATCTTTACCCCAAGCTCCTCCTCCAGCTTCTGTATCATCATGCTGAGTGTGGGCTGTGTGACGAACGATGCCTCCGCCGCCTTTGAAAAATGACGGTAGTTGTCTACCGCAATGATATATTCCAGTTGTTGTATGTTCATCTTTATCTTTTTAAGCTGTCAGCGAATCTGCTCATCATCACTGCTTGTAATCCGAGAAATATTTCATGAACTGCACCCGTTCGTATAGTGAGGGGTTCTTGATATTGGCATAACTGAGCTTACCCCTGAATTCATCGAGACTGTCGTAGTTATTCTGTCCCATCCACTCCTCGATACAGGTGAGCATCTCTCCGATTACAGGCGGATCCTGCTGGTAGAGCAGACTGCAAAGCTGAACCCCCGCCGCACCTGCAAGGATACCCTTCACGGCATCCTCCCAGCTGTGTACCCCGTAGGAGCAGGCAATGTCGAAGTCAGGCACGCGACCCGCCACGATGGCTGTCCAGCGAAGTGTATCGCTGAAGTCGGCAGGGTTGCTGAAAACGGGGCCGGAAACAACCTCCATGTGGGTGATATCGATATCGAGCTGATAGAAACGGTTGAAAAGTACCACCCCGGCAGCGCCGAGTGCCTTAAGCCGCCCCACCAGCCCCGGCAGGTTGCTGATGTTCTTCGCCATCTTGATCACCAGGGGGATGGAGAGATTCCTCTTCAGCTCCCTGACAATGTTGACGTAGGACTCCTCCAACCAGGTGTCGCCATACTCACCGGCATTCAGCAGGAAGAGGTTCAGCTCGAGGGCATCGGCACCGGCATCCTGCACACTGCGGGCGAAATCGATCCAGCGGCTCTGCTTGTAGCAGTTGATACTGGCCACAACGGGTACCTCACATTCCGCCTTGGTACTGCGGATCAGATCGAGGTACTTCTCCATGTGGTTCATCTCCACATAGGTATTGATATAATCAGCCGCTTCGGGATAATCGGTGAGCTGCGCGAGTTTGCCTGAATGACTCTCAATCTGCTCTTCAAAGAGTGACTTCAGTACCACCGCTCCGATACCGGCATCTTCCAACTCCTTTATTTTCTTCAAAGAATTGGTCAGCCCGCTACTGGCGGCTATCAGGGGATTTTTCAGCTGTAATCCCGCAAAGGTTGTTTCCAGAGTAACCATGTAGGTGACGAATGTTTTTCAAATGATTGTTTGTACAAATATAGATAATTTTTATCGACCATCCCGATATCTGACCGAAAAAGAGATCCAGAGGAGCTGCCCACTTATCGCTCTCCGAAGATGAGCGTGCCGAGGCGAATCAATGAGCTGCCCTCTTCCATGGCAATCGGATAATCACCCGACATCCCCATGGAGAGCTCCCGGAAGGCGGAATCATCCGCAAAATACTTTGCCTTGCTCTCCTGGAAGAGCTCCCTGAGAAGGCGAAACTCACGGCGTACCTGCTCCCGGTCGTCGGTATAGGTTGCCATGCCCATCATGCCGGCGATCTGCAGGTGAGAGCACTCTTTCCAGCTCCCTTCCTCCAGGAATTGGCGACATTCGTCGGGCGAGAAACCTGACTTGGTCTCCTCCTCGGCGATGTGTACCTGCAACAGGCAGGCGATCACCCGCCCACAGGCGGCCCCCTGCTTCTCGACCTCCCGCATCAGCCTTTCGCTGTCGAGGCTGTGGATCAGTGTCACGAAGGGAGCGATCTGCTTCACCTTGTTACGCTGCAGGCTGCCAATAAAATGCCACTCAATATCCACCGGCAGCTTCCGTTGCTTCTCCACCAGCTCCTGCACACGACTCTCACCGAAGAGCCGCTGACCGGCACCATACGCCTCGCGGATCTGTTCTATGGGATGGAACTTCGACACCGCCACCACTCTTACCTGTGGTGGCAGCGACTCCTTCAGGGCACGTATATGCAAAGCGATGTTCATTCCTTCTCCCTGGCTGTACTATCTCCGGAATAGGGAAAAACATCCATGATGGCTGTCTCAGCTACCGAAGCGATTGCATAGTCGATCATGGTCTTCTTCATCTCTGCCTCAACGATCTCCACCGCCTCTTTCAACTCGGACGCCTGTACCAGCATATTGACCGCCGTCTTCTTCTCAGCACCGCTCTTTTCATCGAGGGTAATGAAGTAAAGCCGTGCCTTGTAGTAGCGATCACCCGTCTCATTGAAGAAAGATTCGGCATATTTCACCCGCTTGATATCGGAGACAGAAAAGTCCCCCGAAATGAAGGGGCGAATTTCCTCAATGATGCGTGCCTCCGCCTCGGTGAAGGAGAGGGCATCTACCAGGTAGGGCTCGGTCACGCTTTTCTGCATGCCGGTCTCCATCATCTTGTCATACTTTATCTTGCACTCAAACCAGTTGTACATAGCTGTTTCTTTAATTCTGTTCCGTTTGTTTCCGAAAGTACAAAGATAAAAATTAAATAGCAGTTTCGGGATGATTGGGGTAATCGCTTTTCGGAAAAAGAGACACTACTAAAAGGAGATATGCAAGAGTCGGACAGCAATCGTTCTCATTTTTTTTCATACTTTTGCCTCTTGATAACACGATTCCTGATGATTGGAACCCTTGTAAATACGGCTGCCGTAATTGGCGGCGGAGTGATTGGCCTGCTGCTGAAGAAGCGGATGCCGGAACGAATCACCACCATCTACTTTCAGGCCATCGGCCTTTTCACGCTCGCCATCGGCGCCTCCATGGCGGTAAAGATGGAGCATATCCTGATCGTGGTGAGCAGCCTCGCACTCGGCTCGCTGCTGGGTGAGTGGATCGATATCGAGCGGGGTGCCGAGCGGCTGAGCGATCGGCTGAAGCGTCGTTTCCAGATCGGCAGCGAGAAGTTTTCCGAGGGGCTGGTCACCGCGTTTCTGCTTTTCTGCGTGGGATCGCTCACCATCCTGGGTACCATCCAGGAGGGTACCGGTGGTTCTCCTGACCTGCTTTATACAAAATCGCTGATGGATTTCTTCTCTGCCATCCTGCTGGCCTCCGCCTTTGGGGTGGGTGTCGCCCTCTCGGCTGTACCCCTCTTTCTCTTCCAGGCATCGCTCACCTTGCTGGCCGGATATGCCGGTAGCTTCTTCACCGAAGAGATCATCCTGGGACTCACCAGTGTGGGTGGCATCATGCTGATAGGACTTGCCTTCAATATACTGGATATAAAAAAGATACGCGTCATGAACATGCTCCCCTCGCTGGTGGTAGTGGCACTGTTGCTCTGGTTGTTTGCATGAAAGCAAAGGATGGCAAATTGGGATTAAGGCTGCTGCTCTTTGTGGCCCTGGGATCGATGATCGGATCGGGGATCTTCAACTCCCCCAGGGATCTGATTGCCGTAGCCAACCCTCAGGGTGCCTTGATTACCTGGGCTATCGGCGGCTTGGGAGCCCTGATGCTTGCCTTGGTGTTTGCCTATCTTGCTGCACGCAAGCCGGAACTGAAAAGTGGTGTGTTTGCCTACGCACGCGACGGTTTCGGCGACTACATGGGTTTCAACTCCGCCTGGGGATACTGGTCGGTGGGATGGCTCGGCAACGTCAGCTACCTGGCACTCTTCTTCAAGACACTGAATGATCTGCTGGGAGAAAAGGCATTATCGCCACTCACCGCCTTCCTGATCGGGTCGGCAATCCTCTGGTGCTTCCATGCGATCCTGGTGACAGGCATCCGGGAGGGAGCCATCCTCAACTTCATTGTCACGGCTGCCAAACTGATCCCCATCCTGTTGATCATTCTTCTGGGATTCGCACTGGTGCGGAGTGATCTCTTCCTGGTGGGGGGGTGGCAGCAGCGGCTGGCCTCCACTGGCGGGGCCACCACACCCCGGCTGCAGGTGAAGGAGGCGATGGCGGTAGTGCTCTGGTGCTTCGTCGGCATCGAGGCGGCGTCGGTCCTCTCGGGAAGGGCAAAGAGCCAGCGCACGGTGCGGCTCACCATCATCCTCTCGTTGCTGATCGTGCTGGCCATCTATATGCTGGTCACCTTTGTCGCCATGTCATCGGTACCGGCGGATGAGCTGGTCTCTTCCGAGACGCCACTGGCGCTGGTGCTGGAGCGAACGGCGGTGGGTGCTGCCGGTGGCCTGGTCATCAGGCTGGGCATCATGATCTCGGTGCTGGGAGCGAGCATCTCCTGGATCCTCCTATCTGTGGAAACGCTCTATGCGGCGGCACGTGAGGGTGTCCTACCCCGTGTTTTCCAGAAGACCAACCAGAAGGGTACGCCGGTGAATGCGCTGCTGCTGACGCAATGCTTCACCCAGCTTTTCCTGCTCTCCATTCTCTCGCCGCGGCTCAACGAGACCTACCTGGCCGCCATCACCATCGCCACCACGCTGGTGCTGATACCCTACCTGCTCTCGTCGCTATATGCGGTGAAGACCGCTCTCTCCCTCCGCGGTCAGGAATCGCCCCACCACCTTGCCATCGCGCTTCTGGGCACTTTTTACTCCCTCTACATGATCTACGCCGTGGGGCTACGCTACCTGATCCTCTCGGTATTCTTCTACGGTATCGGCTCGCTGCTCTTCCTCCGCGCGAAGCAGGAACAAAAGAAACAGCCCAATCCGTGGGAATGGGCTGTCATCGTTCTGCTGCTGACCATATCGGCTCTAATCACCGGTCTGTTACTATCCGGCAGGATGATGCTTTAACCTTTTTCCTTATCTGCTGATGGTATAACGGAGGGTCGCTCCCAGACGGGTGGGATATCCGCGCTGCACGAACTGGTTCACCTTGCCGGTAGTCATATCCGATGCTTCGAACAGGAAAGAGTGGTAATCGGTGTTGAACAGGTTCTTCACCCAGAATTCGAGGGAGAAAGCACCCTTTTCAGCAGCTACGCTGCCGTTCACCAGTCCATAGAAGGGTTGATAAAGCGCTACCCCCTCATCTCCATCCTGTGGTGTTGTTTTGTTCGACTCTGTCCAGTAGATTCTCCCCACACCGGAGTACTGAATGTTGGTTACCAAACGGTCGATGAGCGACCTGTTGCCAAAATGATGCACGTAGCTGGCTCCCAGGGTCAGGGTGTGTCGCGGTGCAAAAGGAACATGATTCCCCGAGTAATCCACATCTTCCGCTGCCTCATAGTCCACGAAACGGGCATCGGCGAATCCATAATCGGCATAGAGCGACAGGTTCTGCAAGGGAACATATTTCAGGCTCAACTCAAACCCCTTGCTCTCCGATTGACCGGCATTCTGTACCGTACGCCCCGATGTTCCCTGATCTTCCAGTTTGATGATCTGGATATTGTTCACGCGGGAATAAAAGAGCGCATAGTTGATTGACAATCTGTTCTCCAGCATCTGGTAGCGTCCGCCCAGCTCATAGGTCCAGCTGGTCTCCGGATCATAGGAGAGCTGCTCTTCGAGCGGAACAGCTTCAGTTGATCCCGACCCGCCCGGCGCACCGGTTCCCCCACCCGGCATGCCACTCATGGCATTGCGCATGATGGAGGCTGCAAGGGCACTCTGTAGGATCTTGGAAAAAGCCTGCTCATTGTATCCACCTGTTTTATACCCTTTGGAGGCAGAAAGGTAGATAATGGAGGTGGGCGAAAACTGATATTTGAGCGCAAATTTGGGAAGCAATTCCCAGAAATCTTTGGCATAGTTCCCTTTTAACAAGGTGTCCCCCTCTACAAATACGGGAGGCATCGGTCTGCCGGGTATGTTGAACACCAGGTTCACATCGCCTCCCTCACTTTCGGTAGAGAAGTCGATTCCGGTATGCTCATAGTCAAGGCGCAGTCCCGCAGTAGCAGACAACCCTTCCAGCCCGAACAGATCCGTCAGGGTAGACTGATGGAAGAGTGCGGCACCCCGTGATGGTTTTGTATACACACCGGGGAGATCAATTCGCTCGTTGGCATAGACAATTCGCAACGGAGCGCCCATTCGCTCCATCGCCGCATCCAAGTGTCCCTGCATGGCATCCATTCCATCCTCCTTGATGGCTACCGGTGTATCGATCACCCGGTGATCAGAAAAACCAAACGCACCCAACACCCAGCGGTAGCGGCGGCTGTTGTCCGACTTCACCGTGAACTCCTGGCTTACCGAATGCTGCTCCTGCATCTGTCGTATGGAGAATACCGATTTCGGCGAGTAGTCCTGGTCCATCTTCATCTCATCCTTCAGGTACTGAAAACCGGTGGTGGAGTGCACGCTGTAACCGTTTCCGGTATAATCGAGCGACAAACCGTTGGTAAACAAATGACGATCGTAGGAAGAGGGTTCATTGAAGCTGGAGGCGGTGGAATCCTTGTGCATATAGGGGAAAGCGCCTCCGGAAACATAATCGTAATTTCCGAAAAGCAATGCTTTAAAAGAGGGAGTCATCTCCCATTCAAGCTTCACCCTTCCCCCGGCATTTTCAGAGGCATCTACCTTCTTACCGGTATGGTTGTTCATGAAATAACCATCGTCGCGTTTATAGTATCCACCAATGGAGATTCCGAAGTGATCACCCAGCTTGCTGTAGTTGGATGCCTTGGCTGAGAGCTGGCCGTGATTTCCACCCGTTACCGACAGGTTGGTCCCCTGAAACGCGAGGGGAGAGAGGGTGTAGAGGTTCACGATTCCCCCGATGGCATTACGCCCATAAAGGGTTCCCTGTGCACCGCGGAGTACCTCAATGCGTTGGATATCCTGGAACTCGAAATCGAATGCCGATGGGTTGAAGCTGGGCACGTTGTCCACGTACATGCTCACCGTTTGTGCACCCAGCCGTGCACCGATCCCCCTGATGTAGATCGGAGTGGAGACTTTGGAACCATACACCGGTATAAAGAAGTTGGGGATGGTTGCGCTCAACCCGGGCAGCGATTCAATCTGCGTGTCCCTCAGCTGCTTCGGTGATACCACAGAAACGGCGGTGGGCATATTCTTCAGCTCATTGGTTTCCTTTACGGAAGAGGTAACCACCACCTCATCAAGGTAGTAAACCTTTACCGTATCTTTGGGATTGGATTCTTTTTCTGTCATGACCTCTCCCGCGGAAGAGACAATTATATTACAAAACAGGGCAAAAACAAGGATCTGCAATTGTTTCATCGCAATCAATTTTTAGGGTTTTTTGTTGAATGCAAAGAAACAGGATAATGCAACACCCGTCAATCACTACAATTAGTGATTTTTTTCCCTATTTGCATTCAATCATCCCGATTGGATCTGTATACGTCAAAAAGAAGGAATCAGTTTTTGAAAATGAAGTAGACTGCCAACACCAAGAGCGCGAAGCCGATCAGGTGATTCAACCGCAGTTGTGTTTGAAAAGCAAGAGAAGAGAAGATGACGAACACGGTGAGGGTGATCACCTCCTGTATTACTTTCAGTTGCAGCAGGGAGAAGCTGCCACCGTTACCCTCAAAGCCGACGCGGTTGGCCGGCACCTGGAAGCAATACTCGAAAAAGGCGATGAGCCAGCTGACCAGGATCACCCCGATGAGCGGCAGTTTGCTGAACCAGCTGTTCTCAGCCAGCTTCAGGTGGCCGTACCATGCCAGTGTCATAAAGATGTTGGAAACGACCAGCAAGCCGATCGTGAACAGATAATTCATACCGATATATCAAAAATCGGATGCAAAAGTAGTACATTTCCACATACAATAAGTACATTTCCACATACAATATACTACTGCATGAGAATTATTTTTCATTGTTCCGCTCCCTGAAACAACCAGCTGTATGACTTTCCCTGTCAATGGCATCTCTGCTGCCGTTTGAACATGGGACCTGTTCTTTTGTTATACTGCAATATGGAAACAATAAAGGAAAAAACAAAAAAAGCATTGCTTGTCGTGGACGTGCAGAACGACTTTTGCCCGGGGGGATCTCTGGCGGTGAAGGATGGCGACCGGGTGGTGCCGGTGATCAACCGTCTCATGGATCGGTTCGAACGGGTGATCTCGTCGCAGGACTGGCATCCACAGGAAACGGTTCATTTCGAAAAATGGCCCCCCCACTGCATCGCCGGCACAGAAGGTGCGGAATATCATCCGGCGCTCAACAGCGATCGGATAGGGTTGCGTCTCTTCAAGGGTACAGAAAACAGGGATGATGGCTACTCTGCATTCGAGGCAACCAACGCCTCACTCACCGACTATCTGCATGCAGAAGGCATACAAACGCTCTATGTCTGCGGACTGACCACCGACTACTGCGTGAAAGCCACTGCCCTGGATGCGCTGCGTGAAGGATTCCACATCTGCGTGATCACCGATGCAATAGCTGCGGTGAACCTGCAACCGGGCGACGACAGGAAGGCACTGCAGGAACTCTACGCCGCCGGATGCCTGTTGATGGAATCGGGGGAGATTGGATGTTTATAGTGAGGCATCATGCTCTACCAAAGTGCAGGGTCTCCGTCGGCTTTACGCCGATTCCCGGCTCTCCGGAAGCAATGATTTTCCCCTTTTCCAGCTTTGCACCTTCAAAGCAGTCGTTACCGATCAGCAGCGCCCCGTCCAGGTCGGCAAAATCCATCCCTGCATACAGCTGTGCGGCGGCTGAGATAGCACACGAGGTCTCGGTCATGCACCCCATCATCACCTTCATCCCCAGCTTCTCGGCCAGCATGCGCATCTTCCAGGCCTCATGCATGCCGGTGCACTTCATCAGCTTGATATTGATCCCCGAGAAGACACCTCTCAACCTTTCCACATCCTTCAGGCGCTGCACCGATTCATCGGCGAAGATGGGCAACGGACTCTCTTGTGTGAGGCGTGCAATTGCCTCCAGGTCTCCCTTTGGCAGGGGTTGCTCCACCATCACCACGCCCTGCTCCTTCATCCAGCCGATCATGTCGAGAGCCTGTGAAGGTTCGCGCCATCCCTGATTGGCATCAACTGCCAGGGGCAATGAGGTCACGGAACGTATCGCGCGAATCATCCGCCTGTCGTCCGGTCCACCCACCTTCACTTTCAGGATATTGAAACGACCCAGCGCTTCACGAGTCTTCTCCCGCACCAACTCATCACTATCGATGCCGATGGTGAAAGTGGTGTCAGGCACATTCTGCTTATCCAGGTCAAGCACCCTGTACCAAGGCTCGCCGATCATCTTGCCTGCCAGGTCGTGCAGGGCAATATCGACTGCTGCCTTGGCTGCCGTGTTACCGGGGGCAAGCCCATCCAGATAAGCCATGATCTCCTCCAGCTGCTGTGGATCACGGAATGGGGAGAGCTCCACCTTTTTCAGAAAAGTGATCACCGACGCCTGCGTCTCTCCCAGATAGGGTGGTAGCGATGCCTCGCCGTAACCGGTGAGCCCATCATAATCGATACGGGTCAACACCACCGGTGTGGTCTTGCGGGAGAAACCGGAGATGGTGAAGGTATGGTTCAATTGCAAATCATAGGGTGTCCAGGAGAGCCTCATCTTATTATTTTTACTGTTCACTGTTCCGCGGGCGGCACTCATGGGAAGGGAGGGCACTGCCAGCAATGTGGCAGCCACGACCGTATTCCTGATAAAATACCTGCGGCTCTGTTTCATTGTTACTGCATGCTTCACGGTTGTATCTGTAAGTCAATCAGTGATAAAAAGCATTGCTGAGCAGCTCTTCCATACCCTCACCCTGCTCCTCTCCGATCATCCTCCTGGTGTAGAGATAACGGTTGGTGTTGAAAGCGTCATACAACGGATCGGCAGGATCAAAACTGTTGATGCGGACATAATCGGAAGCATGGATAAATTGCCTTTCTCCGAGATAAATCCCCACGTGTACTACCTTTTCATCTTCCCCTTCGGTTGCTTTGGAACCGAAGAATAGCAGATCACCCGGGAGGGCATCGCTGAGTTCTCCGCCCTCATCCACCAGCCTGCCATAACATGCCTGCTGTGATGCATCCCTGGGCAGGATGACACCATGCATCCAATAAACCTGCTTGGTAAAACCACTGCAGTCCATCCCTTTCACGGAAGTCCCGCCCCATAGGTAGGGTATACCCAACAATTGCCTTGCAGTCTGCACGATGCTCTCACCCGTCAACTTGACACCTTTCAACCAATCGGTTACCTCCTCTGCATCCGTTTTTCTCACGTAAGCGTTACGGCCGTCGGGATAGCGGACGCGATAATAACCCTCATCGGCTGAAATAAGCTCCAACATATTGCCGGCCACCAGATCGGTGACAGGCGGTGCCGTCTCATCCGCTTCTGCATAGGATCGTGTATGCAGGAGAGTGACAATCACCTTTGCCCCTGCCAGGTAGTGTTTCCGTCCCGCATCTGCCAGGGGATGTACCGAACCGCTGATCCAGCCGAAGTAACCCTCGGGAGTCTCAACCCTGCGCCACCCCCCTTTCTGCTCGAGGATCCTTACCGGCATGC
>Ga0265294_10005996_pt1 | contig 14711 bp, 4 predicted proteins | sample MunlanPumphouse3_FD_192504 | JGI IMG/M metagenome (GOLD analysis project Ga0265294, IMG submission 192504) | Groundwater microbial communities from a municipal landfill in Southern Ontario, Canada - Pumphouse #3 | ecosystem: Environmental > Aquatic > Deep subsurface > Groundwater | place... | reverse complement strand
ATAAATTAAATAAATGTGTTCCAAGTCCTAACTATGAGCAAGAGTATGGAGATTTAACATTAAAAATAGTTAAAACAGGAGAATACATAGAACTATTGGAAGCATTTATTGAAATATTGGAAAGTGAAATAGAAGAACATATAGCAAAAGATAATGATATTAGATATAAAGTATTTAAGGGATATTATATAGAGAATAAAACATTGCTAGAACTAAGTAATGAATTAGGATATAGTTATACATACATACAAGAAATAAATAGTAAATTATTGAAATAAAATTAAGGAGAAGAAGTATGAAAAAGAACTGGTTTATATGGGTTATGTTGATTATTATATTATTGGTAATGGGGTTGTCTATTTATAAGTCAAACTATGATGAGAGAAAAAGAACAAAAGATTATAAGACAGCGGAAGAATGGTCAGTAGAAATAGTGAAAGAAAATTTTTTCTATATTAGAGAAAGTAATGAAGTTTATTTATACACCATAGAAGAAGTTTATGTAGGTAATTTTTATGAAGGCGATTTTAGTAAAGACTATGGTAAATATTTTAAAGCGTTTAAAATTGTGATGATGGATGATTTTGGATATAGTGAAACATATCTCGTGGCAATCACATACAATAGAGATAATCACTTTAAGACAAACCTCAAAAGATTCTTTGGATTGACTAAAGAAGAAATATTTGGAAAAGAACATATCGTTTGGGCTGACTATGATGAAATATAGGATAAAGAAGCTACAATACGTGTAAATAAAAAAGATTTGATACAAATTAGAAATTAATTTAATAAAGTTGTTGACAATAAATTCCAGTGTATGTTATAATATATACGAAGATAAGTTGCGGACTACTTTAGTGTCTTGTACGAAGTATATAAATTTCGGCAATTTATATATGGATAACTAATGCCAGAAAGAATCAAAATTCATGACGTTTTTGTTATGTTATTTCTTTATGGCATTTTTTTGTTTAGACACATACCACATTATCTTAATTTATGAAAAGGAGAAAGAGACACTATGGCAGCTACAAATCCAACAGGAAAATTACTTCCGTTACATGATTTGAAAAACGTTAATACCGTTCTCGGGTTATTATATGATGAGAACGGAGTGTACCGTGCTGCGTTTGAGCCAAGTGTGTTTTATAACACAATCTTACTTGACTCATTAAAGTACGGTGAGGAAAACTACGTACACTTAAAGTACGCTGAAAATTTATCAATTAGAAAAGGTGAGACTACTGCACGTTTCAGACGTTGGGCAGGTATGACACCTACACTTAGACCTCTTAAGGAAGGTATTCCACCAGCACCAGATAAACATGCTTATGAAACAATTGAGATTGGTAACGTGTTTAGCTTCGGACGTTGGTCTGAATATACTGACCGTGTTAACCTAACAGTAATTAGTGATATCATTTCTGAAAGAGCTGTACAATATGGTGAGGTTGCAAACCAAACTAAAGAATTGTATGCTCGTAAGACTTGGTTAAGTTCACCAAATGAATTCTTTGCAAACTTCAAAGACTTTGCATCTATTGGATTCGGTGACGAGATTTTACTTGATGACTTACGTTTCTTAATGGCACGTATGAAGAGAATGCAAGTTAAATCTATCGGTGGTAAGTTTAATTATATTTGCTCTACTGAGTTTATCAATGGTTTAATTGATGATCCAAGAGTTGCACAATATATGAAGATTGAACAAACTACTGGAAAACTATGGGGTAATGGTGAGCCATTCGATATGTTCGAGTTATCATTCATACCTACAATGTTAGATGAGTTCGCATATCCTGATACAGAGTATCCTGGTGTATATGAACTTGCTGATGGAAAAGAAGTTATTAGACTTTATGCGATTGGTACAACTGCATACAATGCTACAGATAGCACTTATGATACACCTATCTACTACATGGATGTTCATCAAGACTTCGCTGTTAAGACTGGCGTTACAGCTAAGAAGACTACTTCTGGAACATCTTACTTAAAAGATGGTACTGCTGTAGAAGACCATGAAGTATGGGAAATCCCTGTTGATGCTTCTACTGTAGTAGCGTATGTAGCTGCTTCTACAGACCCTGTTGTTGCTGAAGTTCCTGGTGTTGCTACATCTGGTACTCCATCTGCTACAAAGTTAATCTTTAGAAAATCAGTTAAGTCTGTAGACGTAAATGGAAAAGTATCTTATACTGTTATTAGTGCTGGCTATGCATCTGATGGTGCTACTGCAGGTTTAGCATTAGTTAATACACTAATAGATGCTGGTGCATTCATGCAACTTCCAGTTCATCGTGGAATTTTATTCGGTGATGAAGCTATGGTTAAGTTAAATGTTGAAGGAGTTTCTGATGCACCTCAAATCATAATCAAAGAATTAGGATCTTCTGGTGTGGCTGACCCAATCAACCAAAGACAATCTGTAGGATTTAAAGTTGATGGATTTGGTTTAGCAATTAAACGTCCTGAGGCAATCTGTGTTACTTATGGCATTCCTAAGTTTGCTGAGCTTGCTGCTCTTACAAATAAAGTTATCACTGGAGACTACATCTTAATGGATGGACATATGCTAGATGATTCTTATGAAAACCACATCGGTGATGATGGAGTTCAAGCATTACGTGTTGATGGTGTGAACAACCCATTAAATCAAGTTAATGCAAATGATCCTAACGTGTCTGGTACTACTGACTATCCTAAGTTCAGTACTGCTAAAGACTATGTAGTAGGAGACAAAGTACTATACAATAAGAAACCTTATGTATTCGTAGTTGCTCATTCTGCTGGCGCTTGGGATATTACAGATGTTAAACCTGCAAGTGACTTCAATTTCTTAGAAAAGAATCCACTTGACAACGGTGGAAACGACACAGAATCTAATGTTCGATAGTTTCTTACATACATAATATTCCCTCTTTAATAAACCTTGGTAGGGGTACAGGTTAAACTACCAATCTATAAGAAAGGAGGCAGCACTCGAATGGCAGTTGACACATTTGAACTAACATCCAATTTAATTAGAGGTATAGCTGATAGAGAAACTAAAGCGAGAATGAATGACATTAAGTTGTTCCAAACGCATACAAAGAAATACGCTATATCACCTCTATATGCACGTTACATAGGCGATACTGTAACGATCGCATTCAATGGTAACTTTAAAAAGTTCCCTGTTAATGGTGAAGAGTTTCAACTTTCTGAAGGGCATTACAATGCTTTGATGAAATACTTACATCACATTGACAAACAAATTAAAATCGCAAAGAACAACGCTAAGTTCATGGACACTCACGTTAGTGGCGATTTTAAAAGATTATAAAATACACATAAATTTCCATTATGCATATAGCATAATGGATTTTTTTATGGTATAATAAGGTAATATTTGAGATGGAGGATATTTTACTGTGGCTATTTTGAAACCTGTTAAACCTTTTGTGCAATACAACAATCAATTAGATCCTGCTAGGCTGTACAGCAGACCTGCATTACCACCATGGTACCAAGGTATGAACGGCTTCGGTCAAGCACGTGCATATGCTAATAAACAATTTGAATATACAATGCAACAAATGGCTGTGTCACCTTTTTCTGTCAACAGTCGTGCGTACATGGAACGTATACGTAATGAAACTGGTCTCGATGACACAGGTCTTTATGATGTTTTTGGTACAATAGGTGGTGTAGTTGGAGCTGGTGTCGGTGCTGCACTTGGTTCAGGTTTTTTAAAATTACCTAAGTATGAAGGTGGATTTAAATTCTGGAAAGACGGTAACTTTAAAAAATGGGACACTGATTTATGGACAGGTAAATTTAATCCTAAACGTACATCTATACATAATACAGCTTTTAAATCTGTACGAGACATTCAAACATATAATAAGAATGTAGATGTGTATAACAATAGCCTTACAAAATTAAAAAATTTAGAAAACTCTTTAGGTAATATGCCTAGTGATGTTGTCAAGGCTGCTAAAGATTTCAATGAGGCATCTGCTACAAGAGATCTACTTGCTACTGAACTGTCTGATTTACAAACGAAGTATAACAAAGCTAAGTATCGTAGTAGGTCAAATCCTACAAGAGTAAACATAGAAAATAGAATCAAAGAAGTTACTAAGTCTATTGATGATGCTAATATTAAAATGGCAGATGTAAGTAAATATGGCGACATTACAAAAGTTACAGACACTCTAAAAGATATTGATAGAACTAGCGACGCTGTAAAAACTGCCACTAATACTTTAGATACATCTGTTGAAGCGTTACGTGCATCAGGTGTAGCTGTAGATGGTGTTACTACTGGTGCTAAGATATCTACTAAAACTGCTGGGTTTATACCGTGGGCTGGTATAACATTAGATACAGCTAGTCTTGGTATATCTACAGCAGGACTAGTACAGAGTATAGAACAAGGCGATACATTTAATATCGTATTTAATACACTTGCAACTGCAGCAGACGCAGCTTCTGTTGTAGGAGATATTTTAGAATTTACACCTGCTGCGCCTATTGGATCTGCTATATCTATAATAGCTGGTGTAGTATCTATAGGCATATCTGCTTTACAAGGGTGGCTTGTAGGTAAAACTGTAGGACATTCTTTATCACCTGAAGGTATGAAAGCACAACAAATGTATGCGGAGAATTTATATGCTAGTATGATTCAACGTCCTATTACTTCGCTTGCTACCACTGCATCTATAGTTATGTTACCTCTGACATTCAATGCACTTGCAGGTGCTAAAGATACTAACATACTGTCTAAGATAGGACTGCGCTGGGTAGGTAAACAACTTACTGATAGTGCTATTGGTAACCAAGTACGTGCAGGTGTATCTATGTTAACGTTACAAGGCATATCAAGTATGACCTCTAAATTAGATGAGGCATTACCTTGGGCGCCTGAAGATCCTGAAGATGTGAACTTTGTATCCGCTATATCTTTATATGGAGATATTAACGATAATATATATGGTGCAACTAGAAACAAGTCTATACTAGTAGGTCTATTATCAGGTGATTCATCTGCTATGACTAAAGCATTAGCACGTTCATGGGGGTACAGTGACGAGATGTACAAGTCTGTATCATTCGATGATGTACGTGAAGCAGCTGGACTTGAATTATCACCAATAGGAAATTCACTATTCTCTACTTTGGGAGAAATTTTAATCGACCCACAAAATTATGCAGAAGTTGCACAGAAGATAAGCATGGATAGAGTTACTGGAAGTTTTGTAAAAGTTTTTAATAAATCCTTAGACATCGCAACAGGTAAAGCATACATGCAAGATGGTATAGGTATCAAAGGTACTCTAGAAGAACTAGTAGATGTTAATGGGCTGTTCTATAATATGCCTAGCAAAGACCGTGCTAGAACAATCTCAAGGTTATTCACTTCTTATTTAGAAGGAGGTAAAGAACAACTTCAAAAAGATATAACAGCTTTAGCAATACATAGAGGTAAAGGAAGTCGTAGTAGAAACCAAACTACTGTACTAACTTCGGTTGATGCACAGTTTGATATACTTGCTAAATCGTTTGACGATATTATTAAAGGTGACTTTAGATATATGATAGCATCTGATGGTGCTAAGACTGAATTACTCAATTCTGTTAGAACTTATGAAATTATAAAGCGTAAGATAGCGAATAAGGAAAGATTATCTGATGAAGAGTTCAAAATAAAAGATAAACTTCTCACAGCGTTCTCACATATGGAGAAAATTTATGGAGTTGAAGAGACACCTGCATTCGTTAAATCATTTATTGAGGACTTAGACCTTAAACTAAGTAGTGAACATGTTAGAATGTTATATCGTGACTTCACACAACTACAAGATCATATGGGTATCTCTGACTTTTTCTCAAGAGCTATTATTAATATAGCTAATCCTAATGCATACCTTACACGAAAATCTATATCAAGTGTAAGAAAGTTTTTTGAACACTTACGTTATCGTGCTTCATCAACTGCTAAGAAAGCTAAGACAATTCTTAAGTTTCAAGAAGTTAAAGATAATTTGCCTAGGTTAATTACTACTGAAGAAGTTAAAAATATTTATAAAGGATATTCTGAAGGTAATAAATCTTTTGAAGATGTAATCAATACAGCATACAAGAGTAATGAAACAATAAATAAACTAATGGATCCTGCATTTGAAGAGCGTATAGAAGGTCCACGTGATATTCATACTGAAACAAGTAAACAAATCGCGTCTGCTAAAAAAGCTTTAGATGATACCATACAAACTAAGAAAGATAAGCAACAACTTGTGTACATTCCTACTAACACTAAGTTCGCTGATGGAGAAACTGTGTATGTAGACGAAGAAAAATTACCTAAACTTGAAGAAGATATTATTAAAAAATATGAAACAGGTTTAGATGGTAAACCTTTAACAAGAGAACAAGTTAGAGCTAAGTACAACCGTGATATACATAGTAGAGTAGAAGCTATTCGTAAAGAAGCTAGAAGGTATAAGCGCACATATGATGCTGTCATAGAATACAAGTACCATAATATGTATTATGAGTTACTATATGACCTGTCAGCACAACTTCATGCTAGCATATCTATAATGGATATTGTATCCATAGCGGAGAACGAAGAGTATACAAATGTACTACGTACATATACTTTGTTAAAAACATTTGTAAATAGTCGTAGAACTATTACTCGAGCTGAAAAGATTGCTTTAGATATGATACGTGTAGAGGATCTAAAAAAGAAACATGAAGATAGTGTTAAAGCCTTAACTAAATCTATAGATAAGTTAAAGGAAAAATTAGAAACTGCTAAGGGTGTAAGACGTTTAGATATAAATAAAGAACTTATAACTTTTGAAAAAGACTTAAAGAACTCTAAAAAATTATTAGAAAAATATACAAAAGAATTTGATGCGTTAACTAAATCAGCAACTAACGTTAAAGAAAATGAAAAGATACATGTAGACATCTATGACTCATACAATTGGGATATGTTGACTGATGAAAACTTAGATGTATTTGAACTTACATTGAGACGTTATGGAATTGATTTAGTTGTATTTGATAAAGATGGAAACCGTGTTAAAACAGACAACTTAAAAAATACTGTTAAAATTTTAAAAACAAATAGAGATTTAAAATTACAGTTAGCACTTAAAGAATCTGTTAGACAAATTGTACAAGGTATTATATTTGAATATTTACCTATAAGTGATACTGAAATATTAATGCATGCTATAACTAATTATCCTATAGCATTTACAAAAGAAGAATGGTTAAAAATGAATAACCTAGAAAAGTTTGAAGCATTGGAAGATTATCTAAATAGTTTACCATTTGATTCAAGTATTTTAAAACATGCAGATAAAGATGTAATGTTAAAAATATTCACACAAATAAACAAAGCTATCAGTAGTGAATCTACTAAAGTAAGATATGTGCAATTAGAAGATGTTGATGATACAGTTATTCGTAGAGCTGTTATGTCTAAGTTCTATGATATGAGCGATAAAGATAGACAGACTGTGAAAGTACGTAGTATAGTAGACGCTGCAATCAAACAATTAAAGCAAGCATCTGCAAATTACAATACACTACTAAGTACTCCTGAGTTAAACGATAACGCAGAATTTCTTGATGTTCTTAATAATTTAATCATGCGTGTAAACTTTAACCTTACATCTAATACAGCATACCAATTCTTTAAATCATACTTCTATCCTTCATTTAAAAAGGATACAAAGAGTGTTAATATATTCTTATCACCTTTTGTTAAGCGCGAAGTGTTCCCACGTCCTGTATACAAGTCTGAGAAAGAAGATATCAAATCAAGTAAAACAGACTACACTGAAGTAGAAATTATAAATAGATACGCAGATGCACGTGCTTTAAACCATGAGTTTAAGAAAGTTGAAAAGCAATGGGAGTACATTAAACATAAAGGTACAGAAAAAGCTGACCTAACTACTGAAGAAGTGGTCAAAGAAGACCTAGCTGAAAGACGTAGCGAACGTGAGATTGAAAAAAATCGTGTTAAAAGTTTAAAGAAAAGAACAAAAAATAGTCTTGAAAAAACATTACCTATGTTTAAAGATATTACTGTAGACATGATAAACAACTTTAGAGTTGGTGCAACCCTTACAGACAAAGTTATTTATAATTTACCATTTTTTAAACCATATGCTATTAAAAATAGACCTGACTTAAAGAAGAAACTACTAGTAAGTATTTTAAAAGGTGAACTAGAATACTTAGACTTAGATAAGATTACATTTGAATACGTACCATCAAAGTACGGTGATGAAAATACTAAAGATGCTAAAGGACTTAAAGATTATTATAAAGTCTTAGAACAATTTAGACGTACTTCTCCTGAACACCAAAATGCATTAAAGCGTTTAGCGAAACAATTAATTAGTTTAGAGCGCAGTGGTAAGATTTTTATAGTAAGAGATGCCTTAGTCAAAGTTAAAAAGTATGACTACGAAGATGATACAGATGTTTTAGTACGTAGAATTATAACTACATACAAAGAAAAGAAGAGTATCAAAGTAGAATCAAAAGTAAATAAACATGCTAATTTAAAATTAACTAAACTATTTAGAAACTCTATAGTTAAATCAGCGGCAGACTATATGTATGCTAATAAAGGTAAGAGTGATTTATTTGATAGTAAAGATGAATACTTGTTAGAGGATATTGAAAAGTTTTTATATAAACTTACTGAAGATGATATAGATAACATAGATAAAGTAAGTGAAGCTATTATAAATAAAGCTATACCTATTTTTAATAGATACGTAGCAGATGGTATATATACTGACGCACAGATAAATTTAAAAGAACTTGGAGATAATTTATTAGAGTTCGAACAAAGAGATATTAGAGCTTTATCAGAACGTCACTATGTTATGTCCTCAGACGTTGCTATGAAACTAATAATGGGCAGCAAAGAAATGTTAGCTCTAGTTGACGATATAATTAATTTCGGTGATATAGAAGACTTCAGTATTGATGGCACATATGGTACAACGTTGTTTGACTTGGCACATATACTTAACAGTTATATAAACACAAACCGTAGGAACAAACTTACATTCAATGAAGATAAAGTAACTGACGTAAGATATGATGCAACCAAAGAAATGATTATGTTTACAATAGATGGTAAAGAAGTTAGTTTGTTTGATTTAATGTTTGTATATAACTTTAATCTACACACTATATCTAGTTTAATAAAACATGTAGGTTTACTAAAGGCTAATAACCAAGAAGCATTGGATAATATTAAAGACTTAAACGTACGTATGATTACTTTATATAATAGTTTATATGATAAGTGGGGGGACATATTCTCACATAACAACTTTAATATATCTAAAGAGTTATTTATCCAAACATATGGTGAAGATAGTGCAGAAGACTATGACTTCTTAACTGACTTTAATAATACTAGTACATATAATCGTTTATCTCTTATAGACTATCTAGAGACAGATGTTAAAGAATTTACACCTTATGAAGGTTTCACAGGTGATGTGTACGAACGTGAAGTAGATAAGCACAAGAACATGCCTACATACCTTAATGAAGAAGCTGCAGCACTTTATAGAAAAGCTAAGAAAAACTTAAATAATAAACACACGTATAAAGGTAAACCTGTACATCCTAGAAACACTGAAGAACTATTCTTACTTTATTTATTAGAATCAGATATAAAAGATAAGAAGACTATTTTAGAAAATGTATTCTTTCCTGATTTAAAAGTAGGACATGGTAAATATTCACAAACACATATAAAAGAACTTGAAGAATACCTAGAAGATTATAAAACTAACCTAGAAAAGTCGACTACTGATAAAGGTAAACGTATACTAGAACAAAAGATTGAACGCTTAACAATGATGCTAGAGTCTGTTAAAGCGCGTGATAAAAAAGTATACGGACATAACCTGGATACTTTTGATAAACGTTTTGAATATGTATTAGAACATGATGGTGATGGTATTTTAAGTGTTTATAGAAATGTTATTGATACAGATAGTAACGAATATGTTTTTGCACTTGATCCTACTACAGATACATACTACTTAGTTAAACACAAAGACAGTAAAGGTAACAGTAATGTAAATGAAGATGACGTTAAAGGTGTTCCTAATTATAACTATACTATTGGCGAAAATATTTTAAAGGAAAGTAAACCTGACTCTAAAATATTTAAACAAGCAGTAGATGTAATAAATAAAGACTTGTATTGGCAAGAAACCTTAGGTAGTAATTTTGAAGTTAAAGCTGTAACTGATAAGAGTATTATTATTACTGTAGAAAACCCTAAGTTATACCAAAGTGTTACAAATAAATTAATACAAACAATACGTAAAGATACAAACATAAAGAATTTATTTATCCTAACACCTAAACAACTTGAAGATATACAAGCTATGGTAGACAACGATAGTACTTATGTTATTGATTACGACTACAAGATAAAGAAGAATGATGATGGAAGCATAAAAGGGCTTGTGCCTAATATGATTAACGTTAAAGGATCTAAAGTTAAAGCTGCCAAGTACCTTAATGACCTTGGTGTAATTATTGAATCAGCAATGCATCAAAAGAAAAAGGTAGATGATGTTGTAAGTGATATGCAAAAATATGCTGAATTATTTAAAAACAAAATTGTCGTACATAGGTCATATGTAGACAGTGTTGACTTTAATAAATCAGAAGTGTTTAGAGATTTATACAATCAAGCAAAAGTTACTAAAGCATTTATAGAATTCATAGAAGTTATTGATCCTACTAAGACTTTAGAGGCTGTTAACTTAGACAGACTTGCAAGCATGTTCTTTAGAAATGAGTACATACGTACACAAGAAGATGGTAGTTTAGCAGACTTATCTAGTGACACTGCTTTGTTAAATAATATAACAGATATAAATTTACGTGCGCAATTAAAAAAGATAACTGTTAATGGAACACCTTTAATAACACTTGTAAGAAAGTCTTTACAAAACTTACAAGAGAAATACAAGGACACAAATATATATTATACATATAGTCAAGTACTGACAACAGAGTTTAGAGATACTGTTAATACACTTAAGCAAAGAATATATTCTATATATTCTACTATGAGTACTACACACAAAGATATAATTAAGTATGTACTGCCTGCATTAAAGAAGAAACAAAAACAAGGAATGATAACAGGTATCACATCTGAAGAAGTCCAAGAAAGACGTAGACTGACAAAGAAATATACTAAAGCAATGTTTGATAAAACCAATCCTAAAAAGTATAGTCACTATGTAAGGCAACCTTATGCTAATGTTAAAGCACGTAATGAAGTTATAAATGAATTAAAAAGGGATTTCTATTTTAAAGATCCTGATAAATATAACTATACTAACGAAGCATTAATGAAAGCTGATATGTCAAGATTAAGAACTACACATGAAAGACGTACTCGTGAAATTAATAATGCAAGGAATAATAAAAAACGTGAAGGTTTAAACCTTAAATTATTCTGGTATGCATTTAAACAAAAGAAAAATGCACATGATATTGCAGCAACTAAATCAGAAAAGAATAATTACATACGTGTAGATAAGCCTTATAAGTTTGATTTTTTAGATGCAGAGAAACTTGAAGTGCTACGTCCTTTTATTAAAGAAGCGTATCCAAACTTTAAAGGACTTTTTGACACATATGAAACTTTACGTAAGGATGGAGATAAAGATAAATATTTGCCTTACTATTACTCTTTACAATCTATAGGTGACTTACACTTCCGTATTGATAATGAAGAAGATTTCTTTAATGTAGTTGTGTACAATTTATTTAATAGCTACTTAAATAAAATCGCAGGAGAAGTTATTAGGAAGACTGATAGAGAAATTAATTTAAGTATAACTATGGCATCACAAGGACTATCGCCTGAAGAAGCTAGTGCAAAATTACAAGCTGCTCTAGAAGCTGAATGGAACAAAAAGGTAGACTTGAAAATTAAACCTGAGTACAGAACAGTAGTTATAAAAGATGATGATGGAGACTACGAAGCAACATTAGAAGATGCTAAGGTGCATGAGTTCTTCATAAGATTTATTCATGGTATAGATGATACTAAAATTGATCAAGCTACTAAAGCAATGGTGGATGTGTTTAATTATTTTGAAGAATTATTGTTTAAACCATCTGATATAAAAATACATGAAACTACAGAAGACTTAGTTTTAAAGAATGATTTCAAAACTATTGATGAATATATTAATACACTTCCTAAACATTTACATAATGGCGCTAGATTTTTAATAGACTTTATAATATATAAAAACTATGATAAGAAACCTAGTGAGTATGGACTTGTACCTGATAATGAAGGACAGATTAAAATTGATCTTGATCCAGAGAAATTCTTAAATATTGTTACAGGTATATTAAGAAAAGATAGGGATGTAAAATTTGAAAATAGCTATGAAGTATTTAAACTTATGTCAACACCATTACTGAACCGTGATAAAGACTTTAAAAATTATGTTGTTAATGAATACTTCAAATTAGATAGAAGTAATGAAGAACAATTTGCTAAAGCTAAAGCGTACTTAAGACAATTTGGTATTGATAAAGACACACAGATAAACCTATTTAATAACATGCATACTATGGCTGATATTATATCTTCTTTATCTTATGAGATATCTAAAGACCAAATGTACGCATTAGTTGCAATTTTAAATATGGTTGAAGAACGTTATATTAATGATATAATTTTTGATAACAAAGGTAAATCAGCTGATGAGATTAAAAAGTGGTCATGGAAAGATGCATATGAAGAAGTTACTACTAAGGCACTTGCAGAAAGTATAGACAAGATAGACGGACTACAAGCTACTAATGTGTTTAGTGGACACAATGCATTTGGTAATAGCGTCTTGACAGGTATTAATGATAGCGTGGACTTTATGTTTGAACATCTTGCGTATGTTGAAGACACAAACAAAGTACTTAATGCTATGATAATCCCTAGGGATAATACGCCTAAAGAAGTATTTGATTTAAACGCTAAGTATATAACAACTTCAGAATCTAACATGATGACTGAAACTAAAAAGTTCCAAAGAAATTTATTTAAACATATATTTATAGACGAAGCAACTATAAGTGCAAACTCTGAAAGACGATTACAATTTGAAAAAGTGTTTGGAGATCCTATACTACATCTTATTGAAGAAGGTAATGCTACATCACTTGAAAATGTTGCATCTCAAAATGAAGTGTATATACGTTTAATGGAACTTTATACTGAAGTTATGAAGATTGTAAGAACTAACCATGGACCTACACAATTCGTAAGAATGTTAGATATTACTACAGCTTTTAAGAGTTTGTCTGAACATCCTGATGCTGTTGGATTCTACTCAAGTTTATTTGATATGTATGTATCTAAAATTACAGATCAAACAAAAGCAAATAAACATATAAATGCTGTGAAACAAATTGAAAAGTATTTCAATAAGCAAAGCTTTTTAATTAATGTAAATGAACAACTTGCTAAAGCAACACTTGGGTATATTTTACGTAATAGATTTGAACTAAAGAATTTTAGAACAGATGATTTAGTTAAGGAATATTTAGAGTACTCTAAAAAGCAAGCAGAGGCATCACATTATCTTGCATTAAAGCGTTACAAAGATATAGCGTATAGACTCAATCTTGCTGATGATTTAAATAGTATTGTAAAAATAATTTATGATAAAGATGAAACTGAACTTGATAAAGATGAACTATCTACAGTGCAGGCTATCATGATACTTAAACGTGCTATTAAATCTGGTATAGGTATTGATCCTAAACGTTTGTGGGATACGTATGTAGTACAACTACTTGCAAGAAAAGAAAGTACTTATGAAAACTTGACAGTAAATGAAACTGTGTACGGTAAGTTAAGTGAAGAACTTGCTAAGTTAGATAAGCAATTAGATACATTGCAGCGTAGTCAAAGGGCTAGGTATAGCAAACGTGGAACTATTGATGAAGCTAAGAAAGCATTAGCAGTGCTACAAGATGATTTAGATAAACAAGTTGCTACTTTAGAAGATTTAAATAAAGAACGTGAAGCAGAGTTAAAGAAACTTGATAAAGCTAAGTACCAAGCTAAATTAAATATAATTTATTATAACCCTGAACTGTTAACTAAATATATAATAGAACGTAATACTAATTATACTGATAGTATTGCTAAATTTAATGATAAAGTTAGTAAAATGAAAAGTAGTTACCCTCAAGTATTTTTAGATGAACATGCTAGACGTAATAACATTTATGATAAACATAGAGAGTTCTTTGATTCAGAAGAATTTGATTTATTTAAATCAATAAGAAGAGAAGTTAGACTTTCAGGTATTGACACACTTAACACTGTAGCTAAAAAATATGCTGGAACGTTTAAGCGTCTAGACATTTCTAATATTAATGATTGGTACAGTGATATGGAAAATAAAACTGACCAAGTTGATAAAGAACAAATTGAATTAAAAAAGAATGTAATACTTAAAGATGATAAAGGTTGGAACATTAACTATAAAAACGTGCTAAGAAGTATGACCGTGAAATGGCAGTACTTGTTAAGGAGTATGAGTTTTTAGATAACGAATATAATTACTATCTACCACACAGTTTTGAAGATGTTGATGATGATTTCAAAGTTA
>Ga0265294_10005995_pt1 | contig 14713 bp, 12 predicted proteins | sample MunlanPumphouse3_FD_192504 | JGI IMG/M metagenome (GOLD analysis project Ga0265294, IMG submission 192504) | Groundwater microbial communities from a municipal landfill in Southern Ontario, Canada - Pumphouse #3 | ecosystem: Environmental > Aquatic > Deep subsurface > Groundwater | place... | reverse complement strand
TGACACAAATGGACGTTGATAAAGCCGTTCTGCTTATCAACAATCGTCCCAGAAAAAGACTTGGCTATTTAACCCCTTACGAGGTTTTTGTTGAAGGGAAAAATTGCAGTTCAAGGTAGAATCTACGGGTATGATGGCGGTAAAAATTATTATGTTCTCGTTAGCTCCATTGATCCCGCCTCCTCTGCCTTTAAAGGTGATATGAAAACTATAATAAAAAAAATAGTTTCTGAAAAGGGTAATAAGATATCAGTCGATATTTTGGATGATAAAGCTACTATGGATATTTATTACAGAAGTCACTACGCATCTAATCAGCTAGGCAGGGTAATAAGTGTTAGCGAACGCAATCAAATTGGAATCCATTTAATAGCGAGTTATAATGGAGAATTCGAAATGGGAACTTATCTTAATGGATTAGATTTTTTTCCAGGGGCAAATGAAGACGATTCAAAAGTGGGGGGATATGTCGAAAGTCTAGAATTTGATGCCTCAGAATAGACCGTTGTAGAAGGGGTGATTAAAAAATAAAAATACCGCTTCGGGGCGGTATTTTTATTGCTTTCGTTATATTCTCTATCTTTTTGGACGCAAAAGGACAGAGTGAAGGATCTTGAATCGATGCGGGATAGGCCGGGATTCTTCGGGGTACCTTAGAATGACATGTGGGGGCTGTTTTTATTGGTTCAACATCATAAAGGGATTCCGGATATTTTGTAGTAACAAAATTCCGGAATGACAGGACGAGGGTGCGCTTCAAATTAGTTTACCTTGTGAATTTCAGACCCTATGGACCGAGTCCGGAGAACCGTTCCAGCATAAGGACAGTCTTTACAGAATCAAAAGGACTGTCCTTCCTGTTTTTTAAACAAAAAGGTTCGGTCGAGACGACCGAACCAACGTTAGTGGTGCAACAAGTGTTTTTCTAAAACCCCTGTTTATCCAATTCCTCATTCACTAACTTATCCGCCAATTTATTCTTCTCTCTTCGAACGTGCACGAATTCCACTTTGTCAAAATCGAGACACAATTTGCAGACCTTCGCGAATGCTTCTTTCATTTTCTCGTCTTTGACCTTGTATTCCCTCTTGAGTTGTTTGACCACCAGCTCGCTATCGAGATGGCACATCACCTCTCCTTTACCTTTCAAAAGTTCCTTGGCTTTTTCTAGTGCCAAGATGAGTGCGCCGTATTCCGCTTGATTGTTGGTCGCGGTGCCGATATATTTTCCGGCAGTGTATATGATCTCTCCTTTTTCATTCTGGATTACTATTCCGCATGCTGCCGGTCCTGGGTTGTTGCGCGAACCGCCGTCGGTGTAGGTTATAAGCTTTGCCATTGTCAGTTTCTAATTATTCGTTTTAAATAATCCTCCGAAGATATGATTTATTTTTCTTTTTTCAGCTCCTCGATCTTGGCTGCGGCCGCATCGGCTTGGGCCTTCCAGTCTTCTCTGTTCTTGTAGATTAGGTCTAACATCTCTGTGAGGGTGGCGTCTATCCGGTCGTCGAATTTGTTGTAGCTGCGGGCGATGGTTACTTGCTTGGCGAATGCGGCAGTGTTATTGTCCTTGGCCGCCTGCTCTCCGCTGAGATCGATGCGTACAGAAGCTTTGCCGGTAGAATTCAGATATTCGGCGATGTTCTCTTTTCTATTGGCGAAGCTCAGGAAACTCCAGGCAACATTCGCACAATCGATATCTTCTCCGTTTCCCTCGATCTGGCAGGAACTCTGGTCAGAGACAACCGGGAACCAGACATTGGAGATACTGATCGGTGTGGAATTGGCAAGTTGCGGTAAGGGTGCTATGCCGTAATTGAGTTCAGGCTTGAGCGCTAGCAAGTTTGCTCTTTGATAATTGTAGTTGATCATCATCACTGTTTTTCCCTCGGCAAAATCTTTTACGGAGTCGGTAAAGGTATCGTTCCAAGTATAGGTTTCTTTGTTCGTGTCGGAGAAGTCCATATAGAATTGCAATGCAGTCAGTCCGGGTTCTCTCTCAACAGTACCGGCGGAAGTCGGGATGTTGACCTTCTTATTGAAATCGATATTGCCTTTGCTATCGATCACTTTTCCTCCGCCCTGTAGCGTGAGCAGCGAGAAGATATCGCAGGCTCGGTTGGTATTCTTACCGCCGCCCAGCGCGATGCCCGATTGAGCAAGGAAACCTTTCTTGTCCAGGACTGTGAGCTTCTTTACGTCGTTCTTGAGTTCGTCCCAGGTAGCTGGAGCTTTGTCGATGCCGGCTTTCTGGAAAAGGTCTTTGTTATAATAGAGCGCGAGCGTATCGGAATAAATGGGAAGCGCATACATTTCATTGTCCCCATAAAAAGTGTCTTGCAAAACGTTGGGCGGAAATATTCCCGTCAGATTTTCATAATTCAAAAGCTCATATTCATCAATCGCGGCCAAACTTCCTGATAGCGGCGTGAGTTTTTCGGCGTATCTATTCAGCCAATAATTGTTGATGAGATAGATACTGGGACTTTTCTGCTCGGTATAGGCCTTGTCTATATCCGATTCGTAAGAAGCGATGTCTTTCTTCGCGTAATTGATTTTTACCTGCACTTCCCGTCCGGACCAGATGTGCGCCTCGCTTTCATATTTGTCGATGATGGCCTGCCAGCTGTCGGAGCTGTCCCACACTCCCCAGAAGTTCAAGGTGACTTTGACCGGTTCTTCTTTTTTGCTGATAATATTTTTGACCGGCTCATAATTCGTGTATCCGGAAACCTCAAAAATGATCATCGCGAGCAGGATTAGGATAATTGACATAATCAATATTATATTCTTTTTGGACATCGCTTTATTTTATTTTTTATTTATATAGTTATTTTATCCTATTCTTTAATAATTCGCCAGATGAAAAGAATCGCTCCTAAGAGAATGGCGAGATCAGCGAGATTAAAAATATAAATGTTCGATAGATTTATGTAGTCGATGATGAATCCGGTGTGTGCTCTGTCTAGGATGTTACTGGAAATACCCGAGAAGATAAGAGCAAGCGCATTATCGAAATAAGCGGCATCTTTGCGATTTTTTAAAAATTGTGATATGCCGATGAGAAATGTAATCAATATCAGAAACAGAAAAATCCGATCTATCTCGAAGCCGAAAAGCGCATCGTAGTTTTTTTTGAACATTCCGCTTTGTAGAAATAGATTTTTCAATGTTTGGTCTATAAATAAAACGCCCGCAAAAATGAGAAAAAATTTCTTGGGACGTTTTGATTTTGATTTTGATTTTGTCAAAAGCATAAAACTATTCTTCGCATTTGATACAAAACTTCGCTTCCGGTATCGCTCGGAGTCTTTCGGCATCGATATTTTGACCGCAGTTGGTACAGATGCCATAGGTTCCGTTTTTTATCCGCTCCAGCGCTTCGTCGATATCCTGCAAATCGTCCTCCATCTCGTGTTCGATCGCTAGTTTCTCTTCATAGGTCGCTACCTCGTCGGCATTCTCTTCTTCGCTATCCCCCACCTGCTCGAAGACCGTCTCGTAGTCATTCTTGATGTCGCTATTTTTCTTGGCAAAAGTCTGCAGCTGCCCTTCGACGCTTTGTCGTCTCTCAACTAATTTATTTTTAAAATCGTCCAATTGTTCTTGACTCAAACCTTCCATAATTTTGATTTATGATTATCTGTTGCTATTTTAGCATCTAAGGCGGTTTGAGGCAATAAGCCGACTTCTATAATACTTTATAGTAAATACTTGTCATTCTGAGGTACCCCGAAGAATCCCGGTCATACACAACGTATGGTTTTAACTGATGTCTTTAATTGAATTTCTATATAATTTTGATAAACATTTCAAACATACAAAACTTCTTTTCCTGCGATATACCCCCCATTTTGTCATCCCGCAGGGATCCCTTAAGATATCTATTACTAAAATAGTAGCTGTTATGATACTGATAAAGGGACAAGGGGTTCTTAACAGAATGACAAAAATGATGGTTTTGTAGCGGAAAATGCTATTTGGTATATTTGATAGAGTAGTCACGAGATTCGCCTATATGAGGATTTATGTATTAATTTAGAACATTTCGCTCCGTTGGTTCGGTCGTCTTGACCGGGCTTTCTGTTACAAACAAAAACCACCGGCACCGCCTGTGTGTGCGTTTTTTTTGATTTCAAAAAATAGTAAGGATAGTCCTTCGGGACGATTGAGCCAACAAAATCATACGAAATCATTGGCAATCGGGTGGATTTTTTCACTAAAAAAAGCGCCGCGTGCCTGTTTTTGTTCTTGGAATATATGGAAAAAGGTGATTTTAGGTAAAAAAAGAAGAGGCAGCATTGATGAATCAGTGATGCCTCATATTAATTTAATAATAGACATGTGGTTCGGCTACCTCTCGGAGCCTGTTAAGGTTTTCCGAGGGCGACCGAGTATATATATGGAAACTATGGAATTCATAATTTGCATGTATATACTCAGCGTCCTATAGCCAAGGGTGGAGGCTATTTTTCCAAACCAATATAACAAGATCCGTTTAAATTTTCTTCTACAATTGCTTCGTTTTTCTTTTTCTTTGCTTTATTTTTATGTTTATTTTAATTTTTTTTATTTTTTTTGTTTTAAAATTTTTTTTGTTTGCAAAGCGTTTTTTTGAATCACGCGAGCAATAGCGGAAGAAGCTTGAACATAAGAATTGGACTTCCATTCAAACTTCTTCTTGTGTAGTAGAATCTATTTTTTCAATGTGCTGCTCAATCACTGATAAACCCATTATAGCATAAAAAAATGACTCGGTCAACTATCGACCTTGAAGGCTGTATTTTGTTTCAAATAAGCCAAAATATTACATCATAAGTGATGGAAAAAAACAAAGAAAACAAAAAAATAACTCCGCTTTTTGGGCGGGGTTATTTTTTTTATCAACAAGTTATCCACAGTTGGTACTAACTTATCTACTTTGTCTCTGTTTCGTCGTTAGTCTCCTCGGCTTTTGGCTTTTCTTCCTTAGTTTCTTCGATTTTCTTCTCAGAGTAAGGTTTAAGGCCTAAGCGGTGGTCTTCGGGCTCAATAGAGATGATCTCGAACTCGTAGTTTTTTCCGACTTCGACGTTCTTAGTCTCGCTTTCGCTTAACTTGGAAATGTGAGCCAAACCATGAATGTCCCTGTCGAGTTGGGCGAAAATACCGAAGGGGTTGATTTTCGTGACTTCACACATGACTTTCTGTCCGACTTGGTATTTCTCGTGAACGTTTTTCCAAGGATCACTCTCCAAAGCCTTGATGCTAAGGGAAATGCGGGAATTATCGATGCCGATAATCTTACATTTGACCTTTTGCCCGACATTGAACAGTTTCGATGGGTCATCGATGAGCTTCCAGGCGAGTTCTGAGATGTGAACCAGACCTTCAAGGCTGTCATTGAACTTGACGAAGACTCCGAAATCAACGATACCGCTGATTTCTCCTTCAACCACGTTCCCGACCTCCAATTTGGATACCTTCTCCTTCTCTTCTTCCTCTTTGGTGGCCTTTTCACTGACGATAAGCTTGCCTTCCTCTTTATCTAAGCCGATAATCTTAACACGAACGTTCGTGTTGACCATTTGCATCAATAAAGAGAGAATCTTGTTCTTGTCTCCATCGCTGACGCGCGGGTAGTGGTCGGAAGTAAGCTGGGATGCCGGCAAGAAGCCGACCATTCCATTGATCTTGATCATAAGGCCTCCTTTGTTGGCCTCCAGGACTTTGGTGGTGAGGATTTCTCCTTCCTCCATTTTCTTCTCCAGCTCGTTCCAAATCATATCCATGCTGGTCTCCTTGAGGGACATTTCTACGAATCCGTCTTCATTTTCCAAATCTGTCACCGTGGCAGAGATAGGATCGCCGGATTTGAGGTCTTTGAAAGTGCTTAGACTTCCTAATACTCCTTTGCCATAGCCATAAATCGCTCCCGTTCCGATAGGTCCGAGGTCGACGTAGGTTATGTTGCTTCCGATTTCGATGATAGCGCCTGTCAAAACTTCACCTTCCTTGGGAAGTCTCGGGGCGTTCTCGTCATTCAGCAGCAGCTCCATTTCACCGGAGGGCGCTGTCTTAGTGGCGTTAACCATTTTTAAATTCTCCTTTCTTTGTGGGATTTTCAGGCACAAAATCTGACGAATTTAAAAACGTCAGTTATGGGACTGAATTTAATTCAAGTATAGTCTATAATTATTTTATTGTCAAAGGCCAGTTCTTGTGCTAGAATTTAATTGTAAAAAAGGCTAAGCGTAGCCGATTTTGAATTTCATAACTAACAGATTTAAAGATAATCTATGAATATTGCATGGTACGGACACAGTTGTTTTAAAATTTCCGGAAAAGACGTCTCACTTATCACAGATCCGTTCGGTAAGGAAATCGGATTGAAGCCACCGGCTACGAGTGCGGACATAGTCACGATAAGTCACGAATCTCCGAGTCATAATAATCGGGAGGCAATCAAGGGGGAGCCGTTCGTTATTGATGGTCCGGGAGAATATGAGACCAAAAAGGTAGTTATAAAAGGCATCGAATCTCTTTCTCGCAACAAAGAGGGCGAGTTGTCCGAAACCAATACCATTTATATCATTAATATTGAGGATGTCAGGGTCTGTCATTTGGGCGATTTGGGTGAAAAAAGTTTGAGTGCAGAGCAGTTGAATGCCATCGGTAACGTGGATATTCTGCTTATACCGGTTGGAGGTCTTTGTACTCTGACTGCCAAAGATGCAGAAGCGGTGATAGCGCAGATTGAGCCGCGTGTGATAATCCCTATGCACTATAAATTGCAGGGACTTAAAGGCAATTTGGAAAAATTGGAAGATGTTAAGCTCTTCTGCCAGGACCACAATCTCAATACGGACGAGACTGTTTCCAAGGTGTCTTTCAAGAAGAAGGATTTGCCGGAAGAAGAGCCTCAATATATTATTATGGACACGGGTAAATAATAGGACAGGAATGTTTAAAAAAAGAAAGAATAAAAGTCAAAATTTTATAAAAAATATCAAAAATAGGTCTGACGAGGAAAAAATGCGTCTGACCTGGCTTTTGTTTGCTCCTGTTATGGTCGGTGTTTTTATTCTTTGGACTGCCAGTATAAAAAGCAATTTCGCGTGTTTATCGAACCCCTTGTCAATAGATACTTCTACATTGCCTGACTTTCCTGAGACTGACGATATAGATTTGGGTGGCGTACTTGTGAAAAGCGGGCAAAAGTTGGAAGAGTATATGGATGAAAATAATGCATTGCTGCAGAGTGTCGGGGATGAATATCTCAAGGGGAATAAAATTTTGGATGAGGACGGTTTTTCCAGCTTGAAATTCGTTGATAGCACGGGGGATAATAATTCTATTATCTTGGAGTATGCACAATATTACAAGGATATTCCTGTTCTAGGCAAGGGGGTTTCCCTGGTAGTTTCATTGGACGATGATACGGTGAGCGAAAGAAGCAGAAATCTTGCTGCCGGTATAGATTTAGCATCCGATCCGAAAATTTCACTCAAAGATGCCGGTATAATCGCGGAAAAAGAGTTTCAGGGTAAAGACCTTGTTTTGAAAGAAGGTAGTTTGGCAATCGCTAACTATGAAGAGGAATATTATCTGGTCTGGAAGGTTGTTTTGGTTTCTGACTCGGAAGAGGAAACGCAAGAGGTCTTGGTGGGTGCCGAGCACGGCGGTATAGTTTCTCGTGTTGCAGTCGATGAGTTAAGCGACATGGTCGAATAGGATTTATTCGGCTATGTTTTTTAGCTGATTGAAATATAAATTTATCTCTCGTTTTAGAGCTTGGCTAAAACGTCTGTTTTGCTTCGCGCGAAACGGCTTTTTTGCTTAGGGCCTGTCTGAAAAGTCTTTTTTGTAACGAAAAATACTTTTCAGACAGGCTCAAATCTCTAAATTTAATAATTTTTGAATATCTATGACAAACAAGAAAGCAAAGAATGAAAAGAGTAATATTCCGGAAGAAGAATTTGAAGAAGGGAATATCGGGAAACTCCAAGAAATAGTTATCGTCGATGAAATGCGGCAGTGCTATCTGGATTATGCGATGTCTGTAATAGTAGCACGGGCGCTGCCGGACGTACGTGACGGTTTGAAACCGGTACATCGTCGCATTCTTTACGCTATGCACGATATGGGTTTGCGTCCACAAGGAAGATTTAAGAAATCGGCATCGGTAGTCGGTGAGGTCCTCGGTAAATATCACCCTCACGGAGATACGGCTGTTTACGATTCCATGGTACGCATGGCGCAGGATTTTTCGATGCGGTATATGATGGTCAATGGGCAGGGAAATTTCGGTTCGATGGACGGTGACAGCGCGGCGGCTATGAGATATACCGAAGCGAAACTGAGACCGATTGCGGAAGAGATGGTTTGCGACATCAATAAAAACACTGTCAACTTCATTGATAACTATGACAAGAGTCGCAAGGAACCGGCAGTGCTTCCGGCAAGAGTGCCGCAGCTGCTCTTGAACGGCGCGGTCGGAATCGCCGTCGGTATGGCGACTAATATTCCTCCTCATAATCTGGGCGAGGTCGTGGATGCGACGCTGTCTCTTATTGATCATCCCGATTCTTCCATAGAAGACTTGGTAAAGTTTGTTAAAGGCCCTGACTTCCCTACCGGCGGATATATATACAATCATAAAGATATCTTGCAGGCATATGCTACGGGAAAAGGTAAGGTCGATATGCGCGCCAAGGCGGACATCGTGGAAGATAAGAAAGGAAAATTCCAGATCATCGTTTCCGAGATGATTTATCAAGTCAACAAGTCTACTCTCATCGAGAAGATGGCCGATCTCGTTAAGGACAAAAAGATTGAGGGTATCCGGGATTTGCGCGATGAGTCCAGCAAGGAAGGCGTACGTATAGTGATTGATCTCAAGGCAGATGCTTATCCGAAGAAAGTCTTGAATCAGCTCTACAAGCTTACGGATTTGCAGAGAGCTTTTCACTTCAATATGCTGGCATTGGTGGATGGCATCCAGCCGCGAGTACTTAACCTTAAAGCCATATTGGAATATTACATAATCCATCGCGAAGAAGTGGTGCGTAGGAAGACACAATATGATTTGGACAAGGCAAAGGAAAGAGCGCACATTTTAGAGGGTTTGAGCAAGGCGCTCGATCATATCGATGAAGTTATCCAGACCATCAAGAAAGCGCCGAATAAGGAGAAGGCGCATGATGATCTTATGAAAAAATTCAAGCTGAGTGATTTGCAAGCATCGGCGATATTGGAGATGAGATTGCAGACGCTTTCCGGATTGGAACAGCAGAAAATCAAAGATGAATTGGATGAGAAGCTTCGTTTGATCAAAGAATTGGAAACGATCTTGGGCGATCGTAACAGGATTATGAGTATCATTAAAGGTGATCTAAAAGAAGTCAGAGATAAATATGCCGATGAGCGAAAGACCAAAGTTATCAAAGGCGCCGTCGGTGACTTTTCGCATGAGGATCTGATGCCTAAGGAAGATGTGGTTATTTCTATTACTCGAGCGGGATATATCAAACGGATGGAGCTGAGTGAATATCATGTACAGCATCGTGGCGGCAAAGGCGTAACTGGCGGCAATATAAAGGAAGAGGATATGATAGATCATTTCTTCATTGCCAACACACACGGCGATATTTTGTTCTTTACCAATATGGGGCGTGTATTCCAGATTAAGGCATATGAAATTCCGGTAGCTAGTCGTACCAGCAAGGGGCAGGCGATTGTGAATTTCTTGCAGCTCTCACAAGAAGAAAAAGTGACAGCGGCAATTTCTCTGGAAAAAGAAACTATCGAGAAGTTCCTTGTAATGGTGACAAGAAATGGTATAATTAAGAAAACAGGAATCGAAGAATTCGCGGCAGTGCGGAGGTCGGGTCTCATTGCAATCAATCTCAAGGCGGGCGATGAACTCATTTGGGTGAAGATGAGCAGCGGGACCGATGAGGCGATGATCGTTGCTTCGAACGGACAGTCGATACGCTTCCAAGAAAAAGATGTGCGTCCGATGGGAAGATCTGCATCCGGTGTGACAGCAATCAAATTAAAAGGCGGTGCGAAAGTTATCGGTATGGGCGTATTTTCCAAGGCTGATAAACTGAAAAACTTTGTATTTACCATCGCGGAAAATGGATTTGGAAAAATAAGTGATTTGAATTTGTACAAGATACAGAATCGCGGCGGGAGCGGTATAAAGACTGCCATCCTCACGAACAAGACCGGTCAATTGGTGTCAGCTTATGTGGTGGATGAGGAAGAAATCAAGAAAGACCTGATGATTATCTCACGCAAAGGCCAGATCATCAGGATTCCATTCAGCTCCGTAGCCAAATCCGGACGCGCCACACAAGGAGTGAGAGTGATGAGGACTGGCGCGGGTGATGCTATAGCTTCAGCAACGACTTTGTAAAAATATCCTAATTTCAAAAACAAAAATATGGAAGAAATTGAAAAAGAAAATTCGGCGGCAACGGCCGGCAACGGCGGTTTAATCAATCAGGACAAAATCATCTCTCAACTCGGAGTCAAGGACGGAATGATTATCGCGGATCTGGGATGTGGGGCGGGATACTTTACTATCCCGATAGCGAAGATGCTTCACGATACGGGTCAGGTCTATGCCGTAGACGTCCTGACCGCCGCGTTGGAGTCGGTAGTGAGTCAAGCGAAACTCTATGGTCTTCTGAATGTTTACAAAAAAAGAGCGAATGTGGAAGTGATAGGCGGGACCGGCATTGATTCCGGCAAAATAGATCTGGTGGTAATGGCTAATATCCTCTTCCAGTGCCAAGATAGAGATACTCTTTTCCAAGAGGCGAAGAGAATCCTGGCGCCGGGAGGAAGGATTGCGGTAATTGACTGGATTCCCAATAATGCTGCCATGGGGCCCAAATACGAGCGTTGCATTTCTGAAGAGACGGCAAAGAAGATCGCGATTAAGAACGGCTTGAAGGTTGTCCAAGGGATCAGGGCCGGAGAGACACATTATGGTTTTGTTCTGGAATTGGTTTAATCCGAATAATCTTTCAAATATGAATCAAGGGAAAATGGCCGTAACTATTGTTGTAGTCCTGGTTGTAACCGGATTGCTCTGGACTTACTTCCATTGCGCGCCTTTATCGTCTTGTCCTTGGTCAAAAACGCTAGTGGACAAGACGCCGAACAAAGTCACTCTCACCTTCTATGGTGCGTATGATACAAAAAACAATTGGGCCGGAGTCATTAACGCATTCAGGGCACAGGAAAGGGTTGACAGGAATCTGGATGTGACGGTGGTATACACGCAGCTGAATAAATATAATTATGAGGACCTTATCTACGACAGTCTGGTGAATAAGAAAGGTCCGAACATCTTTATGATGTTCAATAGTTGGCTGCCGAAATATGAGGCGCGGATTACGGAGATGCCCGAGACAATTATGACAATGGATCAGTTCGAAAAGAATTTTGTACCGGTAACTATGGATGATCTCACGGTTACAAACGCCAGCACGGGCGTAAGTAAAATATATTCTTTGCCACTCTACGTCGATACTCCGGCGCTCTATTATAATAAAGATATGTTATACAACGCCGAGATTGTCCATACTCCGACAACGTGGCCGGAATTTGCGGATGATGTGGAGAAACTGACGATTCTGGACAGTAACGGAAAGATAAAGAGGAGTGGTGCCGCATTCGGAGGATCGAAATATGTGAACCGCAGTCAAGATATCGTTATGATGATGGTGATGCAGAATAATATGAAGTCGAATGATACTAGCGGTAATTTGGTGTCATTTCGGACCGAGGAGTCGGCCCGAGCGGTTAAGCTCTATACCGATTACGCCAATTCCGCCAACCGATTCTATTCTTGGGATTATGACAGTCAGATTTATTCCATCGACGCTTTCATTGAGGGAAAAGCGGCAATGAGTATCAATTATTCTTACGATATTATGACTATCGACGAGAAGACACGGGGCAGTCTGAATTATGGTACGGCACCGGTACCGCAAAAGTACGCTGACTTCAAGGCTAATTATGCCAACTATTGGTCTCCGGTCGTAGCGAAGGGCGCAGACTGTGCCAAGGAGAAAGGGACGGTAGTGGATTGCGAGGCTCTCGCTTGGGACTTCGTGAGTTTCGCCGCCAAGCCGGATAACGCCAGAATCTATCTTAACTCTACACAGCGTCCGGCAGCCAACCTTACGCTGGTGGAGGAACAGATGGGAGAGGTCGGAAGCAAATTGGCACCGTTCGCCGAGCAGACTTTGACCGCCAAGAGCTGGAGCAATGCGAACAATAAAAAGTCAGACGCAGTACTGCTCAATATGATAGAGACTATTATTACCACGGACAAAGAGAAAAAAGCAACAATCTATGAAGCGATGAAGCTGGCGAAGGACAATATCAAAGAATTGAATTAAATTACACAATAAAAAAACGGAGTCGAGAGACTCTGTTTTTTCTGATCGTGTCATTCCGAAATTCTGGATATGGGGTGGCAATACTGTCTCGGAATGTCAGCGAGTAGCTATATCTGTGCGAACATTACAACATAGTTATATCCGTATTTTTTGACGCACTTGGGATGGGTGGTGTAATAGAAATAATATTTTTGCGCTTTCTTGTTTTGTTCGGTCATAAAAACGTCCATCTCTTTGATCCGTTTAGGTACAGCATTGTGGAGTCCATCAAATGCTCCGGCAATGAAAGTGCCGGAGAGTGTCACGTTTTCCAAGTCGGGGAATTCCTTGATAACATAGATGCAATTTTCGGCTTTCCAAGGCGATGGGTTCTAAGAGAGCCAAAGGAAGCCTTGGTTCGACGGCTTAGCTCCCGCAGCTTCTATTATGGACCAGGATCTTTCCATCATTTTACCGATCGTACCCGGTAGAGGCATATGCTGAAATTGCGGCAAGTCCTTTCTGACGAACAATATATTTTCCCAGACGAAGGTTTTCCCATCTCGGAGAGCGGGGTCGAATCTGGGGCAACAGATGGGTTCATTGGCTGTCTTTATCTTTTTTGATTAATTTCTGGATTATTATAGTTTATCACGAAGAAACAGTCTATTATATATTGGTCAGCCTATCGGTAAAATTTTTGAAATTTTTCGAATAATAACTGAGCATTAAAAATTCTCCTTCGAGAAAGCAATCTACTCGAAAGTTATTATTTGTATAATGCTCTTCTTCTATCCAGATTGAATGAGCTTTTTTGATATAATAGGCTTCGATGCCTCGTGTTAATTCTTCTGCGCAGAAAGGATAAACCTTGTTATATGCAGAGAGAAAAATTCTGGCGTCGTTAAAATTTTTCACTTTGTAATTATTTGAGAAACACATATAATCTATTGTGCGGGCGATTTCTAAAATGCGGGAAGATATCTCGGTTTTCTCGATATCGAAAACATAACTCACCTCATCGTTATTATCGTAAAAAATATTCTGTCCGTGATAATCTCCATGTATGATATGGTCCTTCTTCAGTTCCAAGTCCTCGTAGCGTACATTATTTCCTTCTGCTAGGCTGATCTTGAGGTTGATAGTTTTCAGCGCCATTTTGTTGAAATTCGTTCTTTCTGTATTTTTCTCGACTCTCTCTTTCATTGCCCCGGCCCTTACGAGGAATTCTTTTTTATCCCATTCTCTACCATAGCAGTCGGTGATATGGGGGCAACTATCTTTGCTTAAAATATGTATGCGGCCGAGCATTTCTCCGGCCGAGGCGAATGCTTTTTGTGATCGTTCTTCCTTTCTGATTATCCTTCCCTCAATAAAGGGGAAGAGTGAATAGAGCTTTCCGGCATCTTCGAAAATGAAATCGCCTTCGTTATTCCGGATGGGTAGGATAATGGGTATGCCTCCGTCGCTGAAGAAGAACTTCACTCGATGAACCTCTTTAATCTTTTCAATATCGTCAAAGCGATATTGTTTCAAGAAAAGCTTTTTTTCGTCGCTTCGCAATATAAAATTGTTGCTGAGATATCCCTTCTTTACTATCTCGGTCAATTCCGCTTTTTTGGCTACCGCATAAGACTTCCTTATCTTTTCTAATGCGCCTTGGATGGTCTTTTTGTCTTCCATAACATTATGAGTGAAATAAAAGATTATATCGATTTTATGGTATTTTAGCAGTCCTGGGATTGTAAGTAAACAAAGTGTCAGCTAACAAAAAGACGGAGCTTGAACTCCGCTTTTATCTTGTGGGCCATCCTGGACTCGAACCAGGGACATCGACCTTATAAGGATCGCGCTCTAACCGACTGAGCTAATGGCCCGGAGATGTCTTTACAACAACCTTATTCTATTAAATAAAACGCAATCGGTCAAGGACAACCGGCTATATTTTCAAACCATTGCGCAGATTTGTAATATGATATATTTTTTGGAGTAGCGGGATTCATCCCGCGTGGTTATCCCAAGCCGTTAACACCGAGATAATTGCTTGTTCCGACCGTATCGGACAGTTGCGCAGGTTAAAACCTGCTTCTCCGTATATGATTACATTGATTTAATCTGAAAAAAGTTAAAACGCGGTAAACCGCGTCTTTATATATTGTGTAAATCGATTGCAACGTAATTCTAGAATAGGCTGAAAAAAAGACAAACCACACTCCATTCTCCGCCGAGTGGGTCGATGAATCCCCAAGCGGAGAGGACGAAATCGACGATGAGCCAAGCGCAGAAGATAATAATGTAACCTTTTATGATATTGATAATCGCTTCGTGGTTCT
>Ga0265294_10005994_pt1 | contig 14715 bp, 13 predicted proteins | sample MunlanPumphouse3_FD_192504 | JGI IMG/M metagenome (GOLD analysis project Ga0265294, IMG submission 192504) | Groundwater microbial communities from a municipal landfill in Southern Ontario, Canada - Pumphouse #3 | ecosystem: Environmental > Aquatic > Deep subsurface > Groundwater | place... | reverse complement strand
GGCCGCGGGGCTTTACGCAATACCTCACAGATTTATAAATGTGCCGCTAACGCTCCTGGGTTCATCGATATCGCAGGCATATCTTAAAAAATCTTCAGATATGGTGAATAACGATCAGTGCCTGGGAAAAATGACATCGGATATATACAGGAAACTGTTCATGCTCGGAATAGTTCCCCTCTCGATCATTGCAGGCTACGGAGACTATGTCTTCGGATTTCTTCTGGGCGAAAAATGGGCAGTTTCCGGTCAGTACGCTTCGATACTTTCGCCGTGGATGCTTATGGTGTTCGTCGCTTCCCCGGTATCAATAATATTCGCCACTCTCGAAAAACAGAAGATCAGCCTTGTGTTAAATTCGGTACTTTTGATTTTAAGGGTAACGAGCTTCCTTATAGGCGGAATTATATTGAAAAGTGTTTTCGCGGCGATCTTCCTTTACGGTTCGACAGGCTTTTTATACTGGACATTCTATTCTTTTTTTGTTGTGAGGACCGCAGGAGGAAATGCGGACAAAGATAAGATCGTTGAATTCGTTCTTTACAGACTGTTATTTATAATGCTGCCCATAATTTTATCAAGGACTTTATTGTGCACGATCTTAAACTGATACTGGAAAACAACAGGGGCTTTACCTGGTTCAAAGCTCACGGAATTTCATTTAAAGGCTATCTCCTCGAGAGTGGAGAATATTTGACCGGCAGTGATGCTGTTGATCATTTAAAAACAAAATTCGGAAAGTTTGAGGATCCTGAAAAAGGTCTTAAAGAGCTTAATGGCGTATTCGCTATAGCTTACGAAGGTTCGGGAAGACTGTTCGCGTGCTGCGACAGAACGAGGTCTTTTCCACTTTTTTATCGGATCGGAGATAACAGTCTGACGATAACTGACGAACCCAAAGCTTCCGGAAAAGAAAATGACACCGATGACGAATCTATAAAAATATTCCTGTACACAGGCTATGCTACAGGGTGCAGGACTCTTCTGAAAGATATTTACCAGATACAGGCCGGTGAATATATTTCTAAAGACAAGGAAAATTTTGAAAGAAAATACTATTACAGGTTCAAATCAGAAGACCCAGTATCGGACAGGACCATTCTGGAAAATGAACTGACAGAGGCCCTAAACAGCGCAGGTCGCGATCTGTCCAAAAGCCTGGAAGGCAGAACTGCAGTGCTTCCTCTGAGCAGCGGATATGATTCAAGGCTGATAGCCGTGCTCCTTAAATCGGCAGGTATTAACGATGTGATCACTTTCACATACGGCAGAAAAGACAATCCGGAGATCGAGCTTTCAAGAAAAACAGCTCAGAAGCTCGGGTTCAGGTGGGAATATATCGAGTATGACGAAGAGACCGTAAAAAATTTCCTAAGTTCGGATGAATTCCGCGCCTATTTCCCTTTTGCTTCCGCCTGCACTTCGATGTTCTATCTGCAAGAGTTCTTTGCACTTCAGAAACTGAAAGAAATAATTCCTGAGAATTCGGTTTTTATACCGGGACATTCGGGAGATACTATTGCGGGAAGCCATCTTTCCGATGATATGACAGGAGAACTTACGAAAGACGCTCTGATCGACAGGATAATTTCAAAGCATTTTAACATGAGACCGGTCACTTCAAAAAACAGGGAATTTTTATCGGAAGAGCTTGCGCGGGCTTTTGAGGGAAGCAGCTTTTTGGGTTTCGATTACGAGGACTGGATAATAAAAGAAAGGCATGGAAAGTTCGTCATTAACTCGAACAGGATATACGAATTCTTCGGCTATGAATACAGAATGCCTCTGGTCGATAAAAGGTTCATGGATATAATGTCGAACGCACCTTCATCGTTACGGGCGGGCAAGAAGCTTTATGATTCAGTTCTTAAAAAGAATTTCTTTGAAAGATACGGTCTGAACTTCTCAAATGAGACGAATCCCGAGCCTAAAGACATCAGAATTCAGGAAACCAAAAACTCAATAAAGAAAATAATGCCGAAAAAAATAATTAATTTTTATAAGGAAAAGTTAAGAAAAAATACCGATATTTATTATAACATCGGCGTAACTGACTGTATGAAAAAGGATCTTGAGTCTTCCGGAGTGTCTGTCGATACGAACGGAGAGAACAGGAATTCTATAATTATCCAGTGGTATATACAACAGCTGATAAACGGAAGAATATAAATAAGGCTGATAGAAATGATAGTAGCAATAGACGGACCGGCCGGATCGGGCAAATCCACAACGGCAAAGCTCGTAGGAATGAAAATGAATTTTCTATACATCGACACAGGCGCAATGTACAGAGCCATGACCGTTAAAGTTAAAAATAGCGGAGTCGGATACGGAGATGCGGAGGAGATCCTCTCGCTTCTTCCGGATACAGTGATCGATCAGAGGATAGATGGTGCCACAGGTGACACAAAAACTTTTCTGGACGGTGCCGATGTGTCGCTGGAGATCAGGGATCCTGAGATTTCGAAGGGAGTTACAAGCGTATGCGAGATCAGGGAAGTCAGGGAGAAACTCGTCAGCCTGCAGAGGGAGATGGGAAAAAGAAAGAATGTCATACTCGACGGCAGGGATATAGGCACCGTAGTTTTTCCAGGTGCAGACCTTAAATTCTTCATGGTTGCAGATGTGGACATCAGGGCGAAACGCAGGCTGTCCGAGCTTAAAGAAAAGGGTACGGACACGACTTTCGAGGATGTTAAAAATGACATAATGAGAAGGGACGAAAGAGACAGCACAAGATCAAATTCACCGCTGAAGCCGGCTGAAGACTCGATCCTGATCGATACTGGAAGTCTTTCAATAGAGGAACAGGCCGATATAATAATCAATTACATAAAGCAGAGAAAATGAAGATAAAGGTAGTTACAGATAAACGGTCGGGTGTATGCGGCGGGGTCAGCAGAGCTATCAAAATGATAGAAAAAGAGATAAGCGGTAAGAACGAGCGCGATATCTATGTGAACGGTGAGCTTCTTCACAACAGGCTGGAAATGGAAAGACTGATGTCCCGGGGTCTGAAACTCGAGGAAGATGTCCGTAAAATAAGATCGGGGATCCTGTTCATCAGAACTCACGGAGTTTCAAAAGATGTAAAAAGGCTTGCTGTTCATAACAAAAATAAAGTGATCGACGCAACCTGTCCGAAAGTCTCTAATTCTCAGAAGATAATCGAGGATCATTTCAGCTCTGGATACCAGATAGTGATAGTAGGGAAGGAGAAACATCCCGAAGTGAAAGGACTTTTGGGTTTCTGCAATTTCGAAGGGATCTGCATCCTTAAAGACAAAGATATTCATCTGATTGATATGAGTAAGAAAACACTGCTTATTGCCCAGACTACAGTAGCTTCAGAAAGATTCGAATATTTTGCATCAGTACTAAAAGCAAAAATTTCCGATCTGGAGATAGCCAATACGATATGTCCGTTCGTCGAGAAAAGGGAACTTGAGCTCGTACAGTTCGCACAGGAGCACGATATCGTTATCTTCATAGGAGGTAAGAACAGCTCAAATACAAAGCTCATGTTCGACAGATTCAGCGCTTACAATAAAAGGTCATACCTCATTGAGAACAAGAACGAGATAGATTTCTCATGGTTCAGAGAGAATGACCTCGCGGGTATTTCGGGCAGCGCTTCGACGCCGACCTGGCAGATAGAAGAGGTCAAGAAAGTTATAGAGGATCATTTCAGATAATCAGGGGGCTCTTAATGAAACCGGAAAATATTACCATAAATGATTATACCAGGAACGATTATCAGGGGCTTATCAAGCTTTGGGAGGACATCCATCTCGGTGGAGCCGCCAGAGGCGATACGCATGAAATTATCGACGACAGCATAAAGGTCGGAGGAAAACTCTTTGTTGTAAAGGAACTGTCGGGAAGAGTGGTAGGAAGTTCATGGGTCACGACGGATAAAAGAAGGAATTATCTTCATCATTTCGGGATCAGAGAGGAGTACAGAGGCAGCGGCCTGGCGCAGGATCTTCTGGAAAGATCGCTTGAATTCAGCAAAGGTAACGGCCTTCAGATAAAGCTGGAAGTGCACAGGGATAATATTAAGGCAGTAAGGCTGTATGAGAAATACAAATTCAAATATCTCGGCGACTATCTCGTTTATATAATCCGGAATTATGAATAATGGAGGCATCATGAAGAGAACTGTTGTCACATCAAATGCTCCGAAAGCCGTCGGACCCTACAGTCAGGCTGTTGAAAAGAACGGTATTCTGTTCGTAAGCGGTCAGATCGGGCTTAAACCTTCAGATAATGTTATGGTCGAGGGCGGAATAAAGGAACAGACCGTTCAGGCTCTGGAAAACATGAGGGCGATACTGAATGAGGCAGGTTACACTTTTGAAGATATCGTAAAATGCGGCTGTTTTCTGACCGATCTTGGCAAATTCAACGAATTCAACAGTGTTTATTCGGAGTATTTCGATCAGGAACCTCCGGCCCGTGCCACTTTTGAAGTAAGCTCGCTTCCTATTGGTGCGCTTGTCGAAATAGAGTGTATAGCTGTTAAATAATTATAGTCTGTTGAAAATTTTCAGAGAAAAGGATTGAATCTTTTCTCTTCTTTCAAAGTCGTTGTCCTTCCGTGACCCGGGATGACCGGCATGTTCTCGTCAAGAACAAGGATCTTGTTTTTTATAGAGTTTATCAGAGTATTTTCATCGCCGCCGTAAAGATCTGCTCTCCCGACAGACCCTGCGAACAGCGTATCGCCTGACAAGAGGTATCCGCCGATCATAAAACAGCAGCCTCCGAGAGTATGTCCAGGAGTATGAATAACGGTTAATTCTGTTTCTCCTATCATGATCTTCTGACCGTCTTTGAGCAGGCTGTCAGGTGCGATAGAAACCGGCTTTCCGGAAATTATCGAATAATTCTTTTCAGGATCCGAGGCATACTCCTCTTCAGATTCGTGGACACAGAAGGGTATTTTGTATTTGTTTCTGAGGTTTTCTACGGCGCCGATATGGTCATAATGGCAGTGAGTATTAATAATCATTTTAGGGACGGCATTGTTCCTTTCGATCTCGCTGATAATTTTATCGGGCTCGTCTCCGGGATCGAAAACAGCTGCCGATCCTGTATTCGGGCAGATAAAGATCACGCAGTTCACTTCCAGATCGCCGACCGGAATGATAATAAGATTTCTAAAGTTCATTTTCGATCAGATCATATTTTTGAAGGACTTTAAGCAGCTGGACTGTTTTTTTCTCGTCAAGTTCATAAAGCGGAGGTCTCAGAACGCCCATATTATAGCCCATGAGATTCAGCGCTTTCTTTACCGGTATGGGATTAGTGTCAGTGAACATGGCATGGCAGATCTCATTAGTGTATTTTGCAAGGCTCAAGCCCTTATCGAAATCATGTTCAAGCATGGAGTTAACAAGCCCGGACATCTGTCTGGGTATGACATTTGATACTACGCTTATTACCCCTGTCCCGCCGAGAGCCATAATCGAGTAAGTCAGATCATCCTCCCCGGAAATTACTGATATTCGTCCGTTGACCGAGAAAATGATCTTCTGGACCTGAGAAAGCGAGCCCGAAGCTTCTTTTAAAGCGGTGATATTTTCGTGAAGCGATAATTTCTCAACTGTTTCCGGAAGCATGTTCACGCCTGTGCGGGAGGGCACGTTATACATTACTATCTGAACCGGCGATCTGTCCGCGACCTCTGAAAAATGTCTGTATAAACCGTCCTGATTAGGTTTGTTGTAGTACGGCGTAATGACGAGCGCTGCGTCGGCCCCGTATCCCGATGCCATTTTGCAGAGTTCTACGGCTTTTTCGGTCGAGTTGCTTCCGCATCCGGCTATTACTTTCATTCCTGAATCATACGCCTGTTTGCAGACAAAGGCGTAAAGTTGCCGGTATTCTTCGTCAGAAAAAACCGGATTTTCGCCGGTAGTCCCTCCCGGAACTACTCCGGTTACTCCTGACAGGGACTGGAATTTGAGAAATTTCTTAAGGCTGTCATAATCGATACCCCCATTTTTCTTGAACGGAGTAACTATTGCTGTATAAAGTCCTTTGATCATATTTTTCGTCTCCTAACTTAACACTGGTGGGAAATTAAGAAAAAGATTTCCAATAATACAGCAGAATTTTATTTTTTTTCGGTTAATACCATAAAAATAGTCAAAATATTTTTTGCAAATTTGAACGGAATGATATAATTTTACTGTCTCTGAAAAGGAGGTTCGCTAAACAGAATGAAAAAAGTGACGATGTACACTGACGGAGCCTGTAGTAAGAATCCCGGACCGGGAGGTTGGGGAGTTGTACTCATCTACGGAGAAAAAATAAAAAAAGTATCGGGATACAGCAGCATGACAACGAACAACATAATGGAACTTACGGCATTTATCGAAGGAATGAAGCTTTTGAAGGAAAAATGCGAAGTTGATCTGTATACTGATTCAAAATATCTGACTGATTCTGCGACAAAATGGCTTACAGGCTGGGAAAAGAACGGATGGAAGACGAGTGCGAAGAAAGAAGTAAAGAATATTCCTCTTTGGAAAACAATATCGGAAATGATCAGATCGCACAAAGTGGTTTTCAACTGGGTCAAAGGGCATGACGGGAATTTATACAACGAGGAATGCGACAGACTTGCGAGAGAAGAGATTTTAACAAACCAAAAAGCGGAATAAAAAATTATGTCTTCAAACCTTCTTTCAAACCGTAGAAATACAAGGGAAAACCTGCTGATGTTCTTCTACAGCATGGAATTTAAAGACCCCCGGAACAAAATACCGGATGACGAACTTAAGAAGTTTCTGAAAGAAGTATCGGACATCAGAAAGGAAGATAAACTGGAAAACCTCCGCGAGTCCATTAAAGAGATATTCGACAGCGTTAAGATCATCAAGCTTGAGAATGAAGACGCAATAGAGTTCAGTCTCCCATATACGAAAGAAACGGTAACGATGACATTTGAGGACATGGACAATAACAATGTGCACGACGGATTTTTTACGAAAGCATCGGATATTATGGCTGAAATGGGCATACGGGACGACAAAAAACAGGATAATACATTTTCTGACAACAGCGAGAATCTGAAGTTCTTCAGAAATTATGTTTCGTCTTATTTCGGGAACATTGACATGATAGATAAAAGCATAATATCCAATCTGGAGAACTGGGATTTCACCAGAATATCTATCATCGATAAGATAATTCTCAGGATGGGCATAGTCGAGCTAAAATATTTTGATGACATACCTCCAAAAGTTGTGATCAATGAGGCTATTGAGCTTGGAAAAAAGTACAGTACAGAAAAAAGTAATGTGTTTATAAACGGAATACTGAACAAACTTAAGAACGAGATCAGAAAAACTGATAATTAAGGCGGATGGTCTATGAAAATAGCTGTGATATCAGACATTCACTCCAATCAGGAAGCACTTGAGGCCGTACTCAAAGATATAGAAAAAGAAAAGGCCGACAAAATCTACTGCCTCGGCGATATTGTAGGTTACGGTCCGAGCCCCAATGAATGTATCGATCTTGTAAAAGGAGTTACTGATAAAGTCGTTGTTGGAAACCATGACAGCGCAGTCATAAATCAGACTGACATGATGCTTTTTAATTCGTATGCAAGAGAATCTACCGAGTGGACGAGAAGGATGATAAACGATGAGAATTATGAATATTTGCTGAATCTCCCTCTGAAGATAAGCGAACACGACCTGCTTTTCGTTCATTCCACACCGCTTATTCCTGAAGACTGGAATTATATTCTTACGCAGCATAGCGCAGAGAAACACTTCAATTATTTTACGGAATCGGTATGCTTTATCGGTCACTCTCACAGACCGGAAATGTTCAGATCTGTTGACAACAGGCTTATCGTTAATGTAGGCTCCGTAGGTCAGCCGAGGGACGGAAATCCTAAAGCCAGTTTTATTATATGGGACACGGAAGAGAGTGAGTATGAACTGAAAAGGGTCGAATACGACATAAAGTCAGTATATAAGAAGGTGGTCAAAGCCGGATTGAATGAATTTCTCGGCGAGAGACTGATGGTCGGAAGATAAATATAAAAGAACAGGGAACAGATGTTATCATTTTTGTTGAATAAGTTATTCGGTACAAAGCAGGATAGAGAGGTAAAAAGGTTAAGGCCGATAGTAGAAAATATAAATTCATGGTACGAAAAATATAAAACTCTTTCGGATGACGGTATTAAGCTGAAAACATCCGAGTTTAGAGAACGCTTAAAATCCGGGGAAACAGAGAACGACATTCTTCCCGAAGCTTTCGGGCTTGTAAAAGAAGCCTGCAGGAGAATGGTCGGCAGATCGTGGATGATCGACGGAAGAATGCAGGAATGGAACATGATCCCGTACGATGTTCAGCTTATGGGCGCCGTGGTTCTTGCCGAAGGAAAAATAGCCGAAATGGCAACCGGAGAAGGTAAAACACTCGTAGCGCTTTTCCCTTCATATCTTAACGCGCTCTCAGGTAAAGGTGTACATATTGTAACAGTGAATGACTACCTGGCCAAAAGGGACAGAGAGTGGATGGGTTATGTGCTGGAATTTCTGGGAATGACGGTCGGCGTTATAACATCTGAAACACAAGATCGTGAAAAAAGAAAAAAGGAGTACGGAAAGGATATCCTTTACGGTGTAAATCATGAATTCGGGTTCGATTACCTAAGGGATAACATGGTGATCGACATAGAGGATATGGTACAGAGGGGATTCAATTACTGCCTGATAGACGAGGTGGATTCGATCCTGATAGACGAAGCGAGAGTACCGCTTATAATTTCCGGTGCCGTGCCTAAATCCGACAATCAAAGGTTCGATATGCTTAAACCAAAGGTGTTCGAGCTTGTCAGAGAACAGACGAAAATGGTCAATGAATGGCTGAGTGAAGCTGAAAAGGCTATAGAAAAAGATCCTGAGGATAGAAAAGCGCTTACGCTTGTCCTCAAAGCTTCTAAAGCTACTCCTAAAAATAAAAAGCTTCTAAAACTGCTGACGATACCTTCAGTGAAAACAAATGTAAATAAACTCGAAAATGAATTATTGAGAGACAAGATATTCAGCAGCATAACAGAAGATCTTTACTATACGATCGAAGAAAGATCAAATACTGTTGACATATTCAAGAACGGACATGATCTGTTAACGAAAGGCGGTTCCGACAAAAACATGTTCGTTATTCCAGATCTTGCTACTGAGATACAGAATATCGAATCGATGGAACTTCCGGACAAGGAAAAAGAAGAAATAATAGAAAAACTTCATACCGAATATGCCGAGAAAAGCGATAAGATACACACTATGAATCAGCTTCTCCGCGCGTATTCTCTCTTTGAAAAAGATGTCGAGTATGTAGTTCAGGACGGCAGGGTCATAATCGTTGACCAGTCCACAGGCAGGCTAAAATACGACAGCAGATTCAGCAACGGCATGCATCAGGCGATCGAAGCCAAAGAGGGTGTTAAGGTCGGAGAGGACACCCAGACAGTGGCGGCCATAACATACCAGAACTATTTCAGGATGTATAAAAAACTCAGCGGTATGACCGGTACGGCGATCACCGAAGAGAACGAGTTCTTCGAGATATACAATCTCATAGTCTCGGTTATACCCACAAATGTCCCTGTCATCAGGAATGATCAGCAGGACTACATCTACATGACCAAGAAAGAAAAGTACAATGCTATAATTAACGATGTTGCCGCCTTAAGAAGTGAAGGCCGGCCGGTACTGCTCGGTACCCCCGATGTGGAAGTCAGCGAGATAATGCACAGGCTTCTTGATATGAGAAGGATACCTCATAATCTGCTCAACGCGAAAAATCATGCACGCGAGGCCCAGATCATTAAGGATGCCGGAGAGTCAGGGACGATCACGATAGCTACGAACATGGCAGGTCGAGGTACTGATATCAAGCTGGGTACCGGTGTGAAAGACAAGGACGGGCTTGCGATCATCGGCTGTGAAAGGCACGATTCAAGAAGGATAGACAGGCAGCTCAGAGGAAGAGCAGGAAGGCAGGGCGATCCCGGATCGTCAAGGTTCTATGTTTCGCTGGAAGATAATTTAATGAGGATATTTGGCTCTGAAAGAATTTCCGGAATAATGGACAAGTTCGGAAGGAGCGAAGGCGAACCCATAGCACATCCCTGGATAACCAAATCGATCGAAAGAGCGCAGAAAAGGGTCGAAATGCATAATTTCTCAATGCGAAAACATATTATCCAGTACGACGATGTTATGAACAAGAAGAGGGATGTGATATACAGGAGGAGAAGGGCTGCGCTGATAAAGGGAGCCGTGAGTGAAGGGAAGGTCGTACCATTCGCAAAGGAATACGGCGTAGATCCCGACGAAGGCATGTTCAAGGAAGTAAATGAAGTGCTTGAAGATTTCGTCAAAGAGATAATATTTAACGCATGTTCGAATTCCAGATCACCTGAGAACTGGGACTGGGAGTATATTGATAAAAACCTCATGAAAACCATGCTGATCAAATTCGATCAGGATATATCTGTGATCAATACGGCAGAAGACCTCTATGATAAACTTCTGAGCCTTTCGCTTGATAAATTCAATAAAAAGAGATCGGTCATCGGTGAAAGGATGATGGATATTCTTTCCAGAATAGCGATCGTAAAAATAATTGACATCAACTGGCAGGAGCATTTGCGTGAGGACGATGATCTCCGTAGCGGGATATCATTGATGGCACATGCCCAGAAAGATCCTCTTATCGAGTATAAAAGAAGGTCCTTCGAATCGTTCAAGGAAATGCTTTTCACGCTGAATCAGCAGACCCTCGAATTTATCTTTAAGGCAAGGATCGAAGTCGAGATCAGTCAGGAGGAGCAGAACAGAAGGAAAGAGCAGGATCGCCTAAACAGCCTTAAGGCTCAGGCTCAAGGATCTGCAGCAGCCAAACAGAGAACCGTAAAGAACTTAACCGAAAAAGTTGGAAGGAACGATCCCTGCCCGTGCGGGAGCGGTAAAAAATATAAAAACTGTCACGGCGCAGAAAAATTTTAATTCAATCTAGGGAAATAAAAAAATGGGTAAGAATCTTGTCATACTGGAATCACCGGGAAAAGTAAAAGCCGTCAGCAAATATCTCGGGAATTCTTATAATGTAATTGCGAGTAACGGGCATGTTATAGACCTTCCTCCAAAGGAGCTGGGCGTTGACATAGAAAATGATTTTAAACCGACATATAAGATCATAGACAATGCGGGTCAGGCGAGCAAGATCATGAAGAAAATAGAGACTATGGCGAAAGAAAGCGATAAAATTCTGATAGCAACCGACCCCGATCGCGAAGGTGAGGCTATCGGATGGCATATAAGCAACAGGCTTAAAGAAGCAGAGGGCAGAATTGTCAGGGTTACTTTCAACGAAATCACAAAAAAAGGTATTGAAGCAGGTTTAAAGAATGAAGGAACTATAGACAAAAACCTGGTGGACGCCCAGCAGTCGAGGCGAATTATGGACAGGCTTGTAGGGTATAAAATAAGCCCTTTCCTTTGGAAAGCGATCTCGAACGGTCTCAGCGCGGGAAGGGTTCAGTCCGTTGCTTTAAGGATAATTTGCGAAAGAGACAAAGATGTAAACGGCTTTGTTCCCGAAGAATACTGGACTGTAAAAGCAGAGTTCTCAACTTCGAAGGAACAATTCTATGCCGACCTAGTCAAAATAGATGATAAGGATTTCAGACTTGCCAATAAATCCGAAGCTGAAAAAATAATCACCGATATCAGGAAATCAAAATACTCTGTTCTTAATATAAACAAGACAAAGGTTAAAAAATCGCCGATGGCGCCTTTTATAACATCCACTCTCCTGCAGGCAAGTGTGAACAGGCTGGGTTTTTCTTCAAAGAAAACTATGCAGATAGCACAGAATCTGTACGAAGGTATAGAACTCGGAACCAGGGGCGTCGTGGGTCTTATAACCTATATGAGAACTGATTCTACAAGAGTTTCCAATGATGCGGTTGATGAAGTCAGGGACTATATAAGCAAAAAATTCGGAGTCGACTTTGTTACTCCAAGCGCAAGAAAATATAAATCGAAAAAGAATATTCAGGATGCGCACGAAGCTATCCGACCGGCGGATATAAATCTTGAGCCGAAAAAGCTTCAGCCCTATCTTTCAAAAGAACAGTTCAGGTTATACCAGCTGATCTGGACCAGATTTGTGGCTACACAAATGAAAGAGGCTTTATTCGAGCAGACAGTAATTGACATCGGATCGTCAAAATTCAAATTCAGGATCTCAGCCAGAAAAAATATATTTAAAGGATATCAGCAGGTATTTGTCGACAGTGATTTCGGCGTTGATAAAGAAGACGAAGATTCTAACACAAAGCTGCCCAAGAAAATCGATGTCGGTATGATGGTTACTTTGAACGAAGTCGAATCAGAAGAGCATTTTACAAAACCGCCTGCAAGGTTTAATGAAGCCTCCCTGACTAAGGAGCTTGAAGAGCAGGAGATAGGAAGACCTTCAACGTACGCTACTATAATTGACAGGCTCATTTATCAGAAATACATTGAGAAATCTGAAAAGAAACTTATTTCAACTGAACTCGGTAACCTCGTGAACAATATACTTGTAGATAATTTTGGTGAGATTTTCAATATCAAATTCACAAAAAAAATGGAGGCCAGCCTCGATAAAATAGAATACGGTGAGGCCGGAATGCTGGAAATCCTTAATAAATTCTACAAACCTTTTGAAAAAACTCTTGAGGCAGTTTCAAAGAAAACCAACGAGATCAAAAAAACCACCGAACTTCCTGCGGGAGGTATCTGCCCGAGGTGCGGAAAAGGTTCGCTTATTTTCAAATGGGGAAAGAACGGTAAATTTATTGCGTGCAGTAATTTCCCGGCGTGCAAATACACTGCCTCACTTGATCAGTCAGAAGGCGGATCAGAGTCCAAAAAGGACGGTTCTGTAAAAACTGCACCGAAGAAAGAATTCGGAAAATGCCCCAAATGCGGAAAGGGTACTCTTGTAGAAAGGACAGGCAGATTCGGAAGAAAATTTATTGCGTGCGACATGTATCCGAAGTGCAAATATATCCATGCTGAGCACATCAGTATCAAGTGTCCGGTAGAAGGTTGTGACGGAACGATAAAAGACAAAACGACAAAAAAAGGAAGGTTGTTCTACGGATGTTCGAATTTTCCTAAATGCACATTTGCATCATGGAACAAACCGGTCGAAAAAAAATGTCCTTCATGCGGATACGGAATACTGGAAGAAGTAACTGATCAGAAAACTTCTTCAGTTAAATATGTGTGCCCGAATTGCAAAAAAGAATTCGAAGATATAAAAATCTGATTTTTTTGTTGTAATTGGCGTATTATTAACGCATATTTATGTAGTGCATCGGTGAAGGAGCAATTAAAAGAGGTGTGAATTATAAAGTTAAACAGCGAAATAATTTGCTTGACAAAAAAGAATGAAATGCTTTATATTGATGCAATAAAGGTTAAAACATTAAGTTACAGGTTTGATTATGCGTAAAATTGCTATTTTATCATCTAAAGGCGGGACAGGAAAAACGACCACCTCGATAAACCTTGCCCACGGTCTGGCATTGATGGGCAGAAGTGTTCTGTTGATAGACAGTGACCCTCAGAATACCATCGGGATCGTATTCAACGTTAATCCTGAAAAAACACTGTGCGATCTGTTATTGAAGAGAAGAGCTTCAATAATTAAGGTTCGCGAGAAACTTCATGTGATCACCTCCGGCGGTAAATATCTTGTCGATACCGAAGTAAAGCTGACAAAGTCATGGGGCAAGGAATTCAAGCTGAAGAAAAATCTTTCTCATCTTGAGGGAGTCGATTATGTCATAGTGGACTGCGCACCTTCCATCAACCTGATCAATGTTAATGTTCTGACTTATTGCGATGAAGTTGTAATTCCGATATCGATGGATTTTCTGTCTCAGATAGGAGCCAACCAGATACTCGGTATGATCGACAGTGTCAGCAAGTCATACAACAAAAATCTGGATATTCTTGGTGTCCTTCCGGTCTATTACAATGAAAAAAGAAAGATATCTCTTGAAACAGTCGCGATATTAAAAGACTTTTTCAGAGAGAAACTTTTTAACACGTACATAAGAGAGGATGTGAGCCTCAAAGAAGCACCGAGTTTCATGAAAACGATATTCGAGTACGCACCTGATTCATGGGGCGCTCAGGATTATTTTAAACTTGCTAATGAAGTTGACAGCAGATAATTACGTCCGGGGATGAAGAATTATGGCAAATGATTCGAGCAAAGAATCTAAAAGTATAGGAAGAAACATTTTCGCTGAAAATCAGCCCGATTTTTTTAAAGAAAAAACAGGTAAAAATCAACCGGATCCTGCATTAAAGAAAAGAGATTCAGCTCCAAAAAGCATTGGAAGAAATATATTTTCTGAAGCTCCGAATATGCAGTCACCTTCTTCCAGACCGGCAGACATCGGCGAAGATCTGAAAATAATAGAAAAATCAACGAAAGGCGTAAGTAAAGAAAAGAGCTCTTCAACTCATTCATCTTCAAAAAAGGGCAGGGTTAACGCTCTGCACATTACAAAAGACAATGTGGTTTTTGCCCAAACGGAATTTGACGGTATAAATTACAGGTTGACCAATCTCCAGGTTTTCCCTATCGAACCGCCTCAGATTACCGAGGAGA
>Ga0265294_10005993_pt1 | contig 14715 bp, 15 predicted proteins | sample MunlanPumphouse3_FD_192504 | JGI IMG/M metagenome (GOLD analysis project Ga0265294, IMG submission 192504) | Groundwater microbial communities from a municipal landfill in Southern Ontario, Canada - Pumphouse #3 | ecosystem: Environmental > Aquatic > Deep subsurface > Groundwater | place... | reverse complement strand
TAAAAAGTGCGATATACCCGGGGACAACTATACCGCCTGGTGATAATCCAACCAATTCGTAAAATAAGAAACCTATTGCAATACCGATGCCAATTGCCTGATAAATCATTTCTTTTCTCCCTTTTCTTTCAAGTGTTCCATAATATCCAATCCAAAGCCCCTGGTATTACCTAATCCATATACAATACCGCTTTTTTCAAATAATCTAAAGATATTATTAAAAACCTGTGCTACTGTTTTCTTTTTATCTATTTTTATTATCTGTTGAGAAGGATAACCGAATTCAATTAATTTTTTTTCACTCAATTGAATATAGTCACCGACTAATAAAATATGATGGGGATAAATTTCTTTAGCAAGTATTTTATCAAATTGAATTGTTCTGGTAATACGATCTTTCCGGTGATTAATAATTGCAATTTTAGGTGAATCTTTCATATTTTCCGGTAAAGAATTATTGATTTTTTCCCAAATCAACAATATCGATTCCCTGTCATTAGCGGCAAACGCATTGATAAACCATAAATATTTTTTATCCTGCTGTAATCTATAAATAGCTAAAGCACCAGGATCAGGATTAGCCTTAACAATACCCTGTAATATAATATCCTGTTTGATTCCCAACAAATCTCCTACTTTAAGTGCAATAGCAACATTATCTTCAAAATAGAAGTTTTCTGATTTTAAATCTACTTCAGGGACTATCTTTTCAGTGTTAACTTGAATAGCTTTTGAGTTTAATAGTTCAGCTTGTTTTTCAATAACAGGGAAGTATTTGTCCTCAGCAGTTACCAAAAAACCATTTTTAGGTACTGTCATTTTCAATGCATCTGCTGCATCTTTTAATCGGGGTCCATAAACATCCTGATGGTCTTCTCGGACATTTGTGATAACTCCAATAGTTGAATGAATTAATCGATGTTCGCTTACCCATTGTGTTTCCGGATGGACTGCCATACATTCTATAACAATAGCATTACATTTTCTTTGAAAAGCTTTTTTAATAAAATGTTTTTGTTCGATAATATTAGCAGAACCTCTTCTTTTGATTGTTTCTTCTTCCCCATTTTCAAGGATAACCCTTGGCAGTGTACCTGTTGTTTTAGCTAAAACACGGTAACCTGCTTCTCTTAAGCTTGCTGCAATCAATCTTACTGTAGTTGATTTTCCCCTGGTTCCGTTAACATGAATTCGGACAGGTATTTTTTTAGTCCTGTTTTGGTGAAAAAAATTCTCTATAAAACCTGATAAAAAAATGAATATAGTTATAATTGTCAGAAAATACATTTTCTAAAACCCCATTATTCCAGTATTCCCTTCTTAATAATTTAATGCTATAAGAAAAAAAGATAATTGTAAATAGAGTAAAAATAATAATGTCAAAGAAAAAAGCTCGCTTTGTCTAAAAACAAAGCGAGCTTGAAAGGAGGTATAAAAATGAAAAGAATATTTAATGGTTTATTATTTTCAAACCACGAATATTATAACACTGATTTTTGCAATGTCAAGGATATAATAAAAAATATTTTTAAAATATTTAAAAATTGTTAAAAATCTAAAAAAAAGAGATTTTCCGGGAAAAAAATTGAAAAGGGCGATAAAAAATGGTAATTTTGCACTATAGATTGGTTATATTATTGTTTTTAATAAGATACCCGTATAATTAAAATAATAGTAAGGGAGGTTAAAATGAGTACACATATCGGTGCTGAGACAGGGGATATTGCTCAGACAGTATTATTACCAGGTGATCCTATGAGGGCAAAATATATTGCTGATAATTATCTGGAAGAAGTTTATTGTTATAATCGAATTAGGGGCATGTATGGTTTTACCGGGCGCTATCGTGGAAAGTTAGTTTCTGTGCAAGGTACCGGTATGGGCATCCCGTCAATATCTATTTATCTGCATGAATTAATCAACCAATATCAGGCACAAAAATTAATAAGGATTGGCAGTTGCGGTTCTCTCCAACCTGATATCAAAGTAAGAGATATTATTCTGGCTATGAGCGCATCTACCGATTCCAGTATAAACAGAATTCGCTTTAACGGGAAAGACTATTCACCAACAGCCAGTTACCAGCTGATAAAAAGAGCTGACTATATTGCAATCCAGAAAAATTTTCCTGTAAAAGTCGGAAGCGTACTTACAACTGATATGTTTTACCATGATGATATTAATCATTGGCAGCTATGGGCTGACTATGGAACTCTGGCGATAGAAATGGAAACAGCGGCATTATATACCATCGCAGCGAAATTTAATGTACAGGCAATATCTATATTAACAGTAAGTGATAGTTTGATTACCGGTGAAAAGACCACCCCTGAAGAAAGAGAAAAAACGTTTAATAATATGGCGGAATTAGCTATGGAACTCATTGATTAATATAGAAATAATTAACTTAAAAATAAATATTTTTTTCTTTAAAAAAAAAGATTGATTTTTATAAAATTATCTGCTATTTTATGTTAGTTCATTGATAATTTTTTGGAAAAAGAGGGTCTGAAAAATGGATTATTTAGGAAGTCATCTTTTGGTAGAATTATATGATTGTGACGAAAAAAAATTGAATGATTTAAACTTGATAGAATCAGTGCTGGAAGAGGCGGTCCGTGTTTCAGGAGCCACCGCGTTAAAATCATCCTTTCATCAATTTGCACCTCAGGGTGTAAGTGGGGTGGTAATAATCGCTGAGTCTCACTTTACTATACACACTTGGCCGGAATATAACTATGCTGCCCTGGATATTTTTACATGCGGTAACACTGTAAATAACCAGAAAGCTTTAGTATTCATTGAAAAAGAACTGGATGTCAAGACTTTATCGGTAACGGAAATGAAAAGAGGAAATATTCATTTTCCGATTAAAATAAATAGAAAAACGTCTGCAAAGGTGGGGGTTTTTTAAAATGGAAAAATTAAAAGAATTAGAAAAACAATGCAAGAAAGACTATTACTTAAAAGAAAATATTTGGGGATTGCTTACAAGTATTGATTTGCATGATTGCAATCCTGATTTAATTCGGGATGCCGATGCTATTAAACGTTATGTAGATGAATTATGCCAGTTGATAGAAATGAAAAAGTTTGGTGATACCCAAGTTGTAAATTTTGGCGAAGATGAAAGAGTTGCAGGGTATTCGATGACCCAACTGATTGAAACATCTTTAATATCAGGTCATTTTGCAAATTTGACAAACAATGCTTATATCGATATATTCAGCTGTAAGTATTATGATCCACAGGTAGCTGCTGATTTTACACAAAAATATTTTAAGGCAAAAGATATTAAAATTCATTATGTTTTAAGGAAATAGAAATTTTGAGTCAATTGGAATTATGGTTCGGAGATCAATATGAGAGAGAAAAAGGACGTTACTTACAGATAAAAGGCGGTAACGTCCTGAAGAAAATCATATCTCCTTTTCAGGAAATATGTGTAATTGATACCCCTGCTTTTGGTAAGGTATTGGTTAATGATGGTATTATTATGCTGACAGAGGCAGATGAAGCAAATTATCACGAGATGATTGTACATGTTCCTTTATGTGTCCATACTATGCCATCAGATGTCCTGGTTATCGGGGGAGGAGATGGTGGAAGTGTTCGCGAAATCCTTAAACATCCCTCTGTAAACAGAATTGATGTATGTGAAATTGATAAAATGGTTATTGATATTTGTCAGGAATTTTTTCCGAATCTGGCTAACAGTTTTAATGATGCTAAAGTTAAAACTTTTTATGAGGATGGTGCTAAATTTTTAGAGAACAGAATAAATCAATATGATGTAATTATTGTAGATTCTTCTGATCCGATAGGTCCGGGCACTACACTGTTTACAGAAAAATTTTATCAGCTTCTCTTCCAGGCTCTTAAAGAAGACGGGATTGCAGTTACTCAGCTTGAATCCCTTTTCTGGCATGCGGATTTTATAAAATCCAGTTTTCAATTCATTAAAAAAATCTTTCCATTGCCATTTTATTATTATACTATGGTGCCAACTTATCCCAGTGGTATGATTGGTTTTAGTTTTTGTTCTAAAAAATATCATCCCATTTCAGATTATAAAGATAAAAAAATACAACAGCTACCTGATTTAAAATATTATCATCCCGGAATCCATAAAGCTGCTTTTCAGCTTCCTGCTTTTTCGAAAAGTATTTTTTGATTTACCCGGTGATTACTGGAGTAAGATATTCTTAATAAAAATGTAAAAAACCCTGATAAAAATTTATTCTCTTGGTATAATAAACACTATATAAATTTCAGGTAAGGTTTTGTAATGATTAATATAAGAATATCAGAAGAAATAAAGAGATACTCACCAAATACCAGATTGGGAATTATACACTCAGACATTTATTATCAAAAAGAAAACCCGTTACTCTGGGATAAGATTGACCAATTTATCACCCGGATTGAAAATACTCTAAATAAAAAAGAGATTACCAGCCTCCCTGTTATACAGGATACCAGACAAGCATATCTGGCGATAGGTAAAGAGCCGGCCCGTTATCGATGTTCTGCAGAAGCTTTATTACGCAGGATTGTTAAGAAGAAAGGGTTATATAAAGTTAATAATGTAGTTGATATTATTAACTTTATTTCTCTATCTTATCAGTTTTCCATTGGCTGTTATGATTATAACCAAATAGAAGGTTCTATAGTTTTTGATATTGGCAGAAAAAATGAAAATTACCAGGCTATTGGCAGAGGGAAGATGAATATTGAAAACTTGCCGGTTTTCAGAGATAATATTAGTGCTTTTGGCAGTCCCACCAGTGACTCAGAGCGTACTATGATAACTGCAGAAACAACAGAAATTGTAGCTATTATTATTGATTTTAATAGCAGCGATTCTCTGCAGGAGACAATGGAAAAAACAGCACAATACCTGAAATTGTATGCCGGGGCAGAGCAGCCTGATTATTTTATTGTATGATTTGCAAATTGAAATAATAATTTAGAAAAAGTATTACAAAAGATGATTATATTAAAACAAATAAAAATTGAATTTTCAGAAAGAATATTAATTAATAACCTGAGCTGGCAAATAAATACAGGTAGCAGAATAGGATTGATAGGGGATAATGGTGCAGGTAAAACAACACTGTTTAAAACTATAATAGGCCAGCATAAACCTGATGCAGGAGAAATAATTATATCCCCTAATTACAAAATAGGTTATTTGCCACAGGACTTAATTGTATTATCAGATTATCTTTTAAAAGAGTATCTATACCAAGCTGCAGGTATTATTCAACTGAAGGATAAAATAAAAAAATACCAGGAAAAATTGTCAAAAATAAATAACAAGGACCGGGAATTCAAAAAAATTGCTGAATCCTATGAAAAAGTATTATATCAATATGAAATCAAGGGTGGCTATAGTTTTGAAGCAAAAGCAAAAAGTACCATAAAAGGTTTAGGATTTACTGAAGATGACTGGCTGAAGCCCTGCTCTTCTTTTTCCGGAGGATGGAAGATGCGTGTAGTCTTAGCCGGTTTATTATTAAGCTCTCCGGATATTCTGTTATTAGATGAACCAACCAACCATATGGATACAGAGAGTCTGGAATGGCTTGAGAATTGGCTGACAGATTATCAGGGGACATTGTTAATCATTTCTCACGATAGATACTTTTTAGATAAAATTATCAGGGAAATTGCTGAATTGACTGACCAAAAAATAATTTCCTATAAAGGTAATTACAGTTTTTACTTAACTGAAAAGAAAAAGCGTAAGGAAATCGAAGAAAAGTATCAGAAACATATCCAGGAGAAAAAAGTACATCTTGAAGGCTTTATTGAACGTTTTAGATACAAGGCTACTAAGGCTTCTCAGGTGCAAAGTAGAATAAAAATGCTTGAAAAGCTGGATTTAGTCAAGGAAGAAGAATCTTCACATAATGTTGTCTTCCGATTTGCGCCTGCCCCCAGGAGTGGTGAAGAGGTGGTAAGTTTAAAAGATGTTAGCCACAGATATGATGATAATATTGTTTTAAGCAATGTCAATCTGACTTTTCATCGTGGTGAACGGATTGCTCTAACCGGTGTTAACGGTGCAGGAAAATCAACATTATCAAGAATTATAAGTGGTAATGAATCCCCGACAGGAGGGGCGGTAGACTGGGGGTACAATGTTAAAATTGCATTTTTTTCCCAGGAAAGCTCACAGAATTTAAACTATAAACACTCTGTTTGGGAAGAAGTTGATATAAATAGTAAAAAGCTGAATGATCAGGAAAAAAGGAACCTATTAGGCTCCTTTTTGTTTACAGGTGATGATGTTTATAAATCAGTAAGTCAGCTATCAGGTGGAGAGAAGTCAAGACTGGCATTAGCAAAATTACTATTAGATGAATCAAATTTTCTTATTTTAGATGAACCGGGTAATCATCTGGATATTAAAACAAAGGAAATATTTCATCAAGCCTTAATGCAGTATGGAGGTACTATTCTCATTGTTTCTCATGACCGTTTTTTCCTGGACCAGTTAGCTGATCAGGTAATTGAGATAAGAGAAGGCAAAGTGCATTCTTATCCTGGTAATTATTCTTATTTTATTAAAAAGAGACAGATACTCTTAGAAAATGCTAATAAAGAAATTACTGGAAATAACCAGCATGAAAGAAGGCTTAGACCAAGTTTGGTTGAAAAACAAAAAAGAAGAATTGAAGCCTCACAAAGAAACCAACAATATCGGTTAATCAAGGAAATAGAAAAGGATTTATTACCATTGGAAGATAAAATAAATTCTTTAGATAAACAAAAATCCCTGATCGAAAAACAATTATGTAAGAAAGAAACCCTCCAGAATTCTTCCAGAATTCAAGAACTCAATATTGATTTACATCAAACCAATCAAGAATTGAATAATCTGATAAAACAATGGGAGATGTTAATAAACAAAAAAGAAAAAATAGAAAATTTAACATTTTTAAAAGATGAAAAAAAATAAATATTTAATTTTTTGTTTTAAAATTCTTCTTTATTTTATCAGTTCCAAATTAGCCCTTAACAGGATTTTTCTTATCATTTCTTGTTCATCAGGTTTAGTAGGCAGCAATGGAGATCTTACTTCTCCTCCCTGGTATCCCAACAAATCCATGGCATATTTCAAACCACTGATACCGTACCTGGAAGTAACAGCATCATTTACAGGAATCATTCTCAATTGTAGTTCCCTGGCTTTTTTGATATTGCCTTCCTGTACTAATTGATAGATTTCGACACATTTTTCCGGAACAATATTGGCCAGGGCAAGTACGCCACCAATACATCCCAGCGTAAGTGCTCCCAGAAGTGCACCTGCTGTACCGACTAAAACATCAAAATTCGATTCGATACTATTGAGATATTGTCCAAGCAGGTTGACACTGCCGCTGCTGTCTTTCATTCCAATTATATTTTGATGAGCTGATAATACTGAAACTGCATTAGCACTAATATTAACCCCGGTAAATTTGGGTACATTGTAAAGAAGGATAGGGATTTCGGATTTATTGGCAACCTTAGAATAATAATCAATCAATGCCTCATCATTCATTTTGCTCCCATAATAAGATGGTGTAACAACAAGTGCAGCATCGGCACCCATATTTGCCAGCTTATTAGTAAGAATTATAGTTTCCCGTGTGGATTCACATCCTGTACCAACAATTATTTGTAAATCTTTCGATGCGGATTTCATAACAGTTTTGACTACATTAAACTTCTCTTCTTCAGAAAGAAATACATTTTCACCGTTTGATCCTAAAACTATGACTCCTTTAATACCACTCTTGTTTAATTTTTCAATATTTTTTGTAAGGTAAGAATAAGACACTTCTCCTTCTAAAAAAGGAGTAACAATGGGTGGATAAATACCCTTTAAATCTATTTTCTGCAAAATAAATACCTCCTGGTTTGCAAAATCATAGAATTCTACTTTTTCAATCTGACAGTTTTTAAATTCTACTTTTTATTATAATACATAAATTAACTTTGGCAAATATTATTTCCCAAATTCTTCTATAAATGTTGACAATAAGATAATTTAAATATATACTAACTACTAATTGTTGATAATAGAATATGGTAATAAAAGTAAATAATAATATTACAAAATTTAATATTCTGTATCCAATGTGATTTTTATAAATAAAACAGATAAAAAAGGAAAGGTCAAATGTTCTATAGTGAAATAGCAGGAATAGGCTCCTGTGTTCCTGAAAAGATAGTTACTAACAAGGAATTAGAAAATATAGTCAATACATCAGATCAGTGGATTGTTGACAGGACAGGAATTAAAGAAAGAAGAATATCAACCGGGGAAAAAACTTATCAGATTGCACTGAAGGCAGCAAAAAGGGCTATCAGACAATCTGGTATACAATCCAGTAAAATTGATTTAATTATTCTTGCTACCATTACGCCTGATTTTTTTACTCCCTCAACAGCTTGCTTAATTCAGGCAGAGCTTGGTTTGCAGGATATTCCAAGTTTTGATATCTCAGCAGGATGTACAGGGTTTATTTATGGTTTGGAAATAGCCGATAAGTTTATTAAATCCGGCCAAAGTAAATGTATTTTGATAATCGGAGCCGAGGTATTATCAAAAGCATTGAATTGGAATGACAGAAATACCTGTGTTTTGTTTGGAGACGGTGCAGGAGCTGCAATATTAAGAAGGTCTAAGGAAGAAGGAATTATTTCTACTTATACTGGTTCCCAGGGAGATTCAAATGGTTTTTTAACAATGCCGGCAGTAACTTTAAAAAATCCTTTTTTTAAAAATGAAATATCTGAAGATAATCATTCTTATATTTTTATGAATGGCAAGGAAATATTTAAGTTTGCTACGCATATTATGAAAAGAAGTATCCAGGTAATATTAAAAGATAACAAACTAACAATTGGTGATATAGACTATATAATTCCCCATCAGGCAAATTACCGGATTATCAATAATGTTGCCAAAAAATTAAAAGTATCCCCTGATAAATTTTATAAAAATATGGAACATTTCGGTAATACTTCAGCAGCCAGTATTCCTCTTGCTTTGGATGAGATGGTTCAAAAGAAAATAATCCGTAAAGGTAACAGAATAATAATGGTTGGTTTTGGTGGAGGGTTAACCTGGGGATCGATACTCTTAAACTGGACTATATAAGGAGAATTTTTATGATACATACATCTATTAATGAATTGTTGGGAATCAAGTATCCCATAATCCAGGGTGGTATGGCCTGGGTAGCCGATGCCGAATTGGCTTCAGCTGTCTCAAATGCCGGGGGTTTAGGTGTTATTGCTGCCGGATATGCTCCGGAAGAATGGATTAGAAAAGAGATTCAAAGAACCAAGTCATTAACTAAAAAGCCTTTTGCCCTGAATATTATGTTACTAAATCCGGATGCAGAAAAAATTGCTAAATTGGCAATTGAGGAAGAAGTTGAGGTAGTTATTACCGGAGCAGGAAATCCGGGTAAATACATTTCTTCCTGGAAGAGTAGCGGGATTAAAGTATTACCTGTTGTGCCTTCTGTTTCAATAGCTAAAAGAATGGAAAAACTGGGAGTTGATGCCATTATTGCAGAGGGTGGAGAAGCAGGGGGACATATTGGAGAATTAACTACCATGGCACTTATTCCCCAGGTGGTCGATGCTGTCAGTATTCCGGTTGTTGCTGCCGGTGGGATTGGAGATGGCCGTGGCCTGGCAGCAGTATTAATGCTTGGAGCATCAGGGGTACAGGTTGGCACCCGTTTTCTGGTCGCATACGAATGTACTATTAATAGGGCTTACAAAGAAAAGATTTTACAGGCAAAAGATACCAGCACTATTGTAACCGGAAGAGCGACAGGACATCCGGTTAGAGTAATTAAAAATCAGCTGGCACGTGAGTTTCAGCAATTAGAGAAAATGAAAGAAACCTCTCTTGAAAAATATGAAGAATTAGGAAGAGGTTCTCTTTATCGTGCAACACGTGAAGGGAATATGGAAACAGGTTCAATTATGGCTGGACAAGTATGTGGGTTGATAAAAAAAGAACAGAGCTGTGGCGAAATTATTGAAGAATTATTCAATGAAGCTGAGAATTTATTTAAGCAAAGGGCAAATTTATTCCAGCAAAAATGTAATAATTATACTTTAACGAGGTGATTTACAATGGGTAAAACTGCTTTTTTGTTTTCAGGACAGGGAGCTCAATATGTAGGAATGGGAAGAGATCTTTATGATAACATTTCTTCCAGCCGGGATATATTTGAACTTGCAAAAACAGTTCTTAATCTGGATATTATGAAACTTTGCTTTGAAGGCACCTCTGAGGATTTAAATAAAACAGAAAATACCCAGCCCGCTATCCTGACAACCAGCATTGCTGCTTTAAAGGCTTTGCAGGAATACGGAATTAAGCCGGATATTACAGCCGGCTTAAGTTTGGGAGAATATTCTGCTTTGGTTTGTTCCGGAGTGCTTGATTTTGCTGAAGCTGTACGGTTGGTAAAAAAAAGGGGCCAGTATATGCAGGAAGCAGTCCCAATCGGAGTAGGTAAGATGACAGCTATCCTGGGTTTAGATGATGAAAAAGTTGAAAAAGTATGTTTGAGAGCAAGCCGGGAAGGTATAGTCGAACCGGCAAATTATAATTATCCCGGGCAGGTTGTAATAGGTGGTGAGGTACAAGCGGTTAACATGGCCGGAGTCATTGCAAAAGAGGAAGGAGCAAAAAGGGTTATTCCTTTGCCGGTAAGTGCCCCATTCCATACTTCTATGTTGCGTCCGGCATCAGAAAGATTTGCCCCGGAGCTTAATGTAACTAATATAGGAGATATTCAAATTCCCATAATCAGTAATGTTATAGCTGATTATATTCAGAAAAAGGAAATGGTTAAGGAATTTTTAGTAAAACAGGTAATGTATCCAATACTCTGGACAAAATGTATTTTAAGAATGATTCAAGACGGAGTTGATACGTTTATTGAAATTGGTCCCGGTAAAGTTCTTACCGGTTTTTTAAAAAAATTTGATAGTAATTTTATAGTTACTAATGTAGAGGATGTAAAGTCTTTAAACAATACACTGAATATATTGGAGAAACGTTTATGTTAAATTCATTCAGCGGTAAGACTGCAATTGTAACTGGTGCAGCCCGGGGAATAGGCAAGGCTATTGCTATTAATCTGGCTAAAGCAGGGGTAAATTTAGTTATCAACTATTACCAGAATAAGGAGGCTGCCCTTGATGTCTCAAAAGAATTATCTGCCTTAGGCAATCATTGTATTCTGGTTCAGGGAGATATCAGTAATAAGGATGATGCTCAAAAATTAATAAATTCTGCTATAGAAAACTTTAATAGTCTGGATTTTCTGGTAAATAATGCCGGTATTAATAAGGATAATTTATTAGTAAGAATGAAAGAAGAAGAATTTGAGCGGGTTATTGATATTAATCTGCTGGGTACTTTTTACTGTACAAAATATGCAGGCAAATTAATGATGAAAAAACGATATGGAAGGATTGTAAATATATCATCTGTTGTAGGGATCGCCGGTAATGCCGGACAGTCCAATTATGCTGCTTCTAAAGCAGGTATTATCGGGTTTACCAAAGCTGTTGCCAAAGAATTGGCTAGCAGAAATATTACAGTAAATGCCATTGCTCCCGGTTATATAAAGACTGATATGACTGACCGGCTTTCAGATGAACAGCAGGAAAAAATATTATCCAGGGTACCTTTAGGTAGATTCGGGTTACCTGAAGAGGTAGCTGAAATGGTTAATTTTTTAGTTTCAGACAAAGCGAGCTATATTACCGGACAAGTCTTTCGGATTGATGGTGGAATGGAAATATAAGGTGGTGTTAAAAATTGAAACATAGAGTGGTAATAACAGGAATGGGTGCTGTGACACCGATTGGAAATGGAATTGAAAAATTCTGGTCAAATGTAAAGAAAGGTTGTTGTGGAGTTGACTTTATACAGTCTTTTGATACTGCTGATTTTAAGGTAAAGATTGCCGCAGAGGTAAAAGATATTGACAAAAATAATATACTTGATTTCAAGGAAGCAAAACGAATGGATCGTTTCAGCCAGATGGCTATGATTGCAGCAGATGAGGCAATAAAAGATTCTGGCTTGGAACGCAATATCAAGGGAAATGATTGGGGTATTATTCTTGGGACAGGCATTGGAGGTTTTTCTACTGTTGAGAAGGAAAACGAGAAAATTATTACAAAAGGTCCAAAAAGAGTCTCACCGTTTTTTATTCCCATGGCTATTTCTAATATTGCTTCAGCCAATGTGGCTATTAAATATGGATTAAAAGGTATTTGTGAAAGCGTTATAACTGCTTGTGCTTCAGGCGCATCGGCTATTCACTATGCCTTTCGACTTTTACAACAGGGAATGGCAACAGTGATTTTAAGCGGAGGAACAGAGGCAGCAATCACTCCTCTGGCATTAGCGGGTTTTTCCTCGATGGGGGCATTGTGTTCCCATAATCAACCGGAAAGGGCTTCTATCCCTTTTGATGCAGAAAGAAGCGGATTTGTTATGGGGGAGGGTTCAGGTATTCTGGTTATGGAGACTTTGGAAAGTGCCCAAAAACGGGGAGCAAGAATTTATGCTGAAATTATTGGTTGTGGAGTAACCTGTGATGCATACCATATCACTGCACCGGATCCGACAGGAGAAGGTGGTGCGGGTGCAATGAGTAAGGCTATTAGTGAGGCAGGTATCAGTTCTGCTGATATATCTTATATCAATGCACATGGCACAAGTACTTATTACAATGATTTGTGTGAAACAAAGGCAATAAAAAAGGTTTTTAATGAGCATGCTTATTCTGTGCCGATAAGTTCTACCAAATCAATGACAGCCCATATGCTTGGGGCAGCAGGAGCAGTAGAGGCAATTGTCTGCGCAAAAGCAATGCAAGACCATTATATACCTCCAACTATAGGTCTGGAAAATCCTGACCCGGAATGTGATTTAGATTATGTACCTAAAGAAGGAAGAGATGCGAATTTAGAATACACCCTTTCAAATTCTTTTGGATTTGGAGGGCACAATGTGAGCCTCCTGCTAAAGAATTGGCATTCAGTAAAGGAGTCTGATTAAATTGTTAAATTGTAACGAAATACAAAAAATAATTCCCCACCGTTATCCTTTTTTATTAGTTGATAGAATTGAAAAAATTGATCCCGGAAAGGGTGCAATTGGTTATAAAAATGTAACAGCAAATGAGTATTTTTTCCAGGGACATTTTCCCGGAGAAATGGTTATGCCCGGGGTATTGATAATTGAATCCCTGGCCCAGGTAGGGGCAGTAGCCATATTATCCGAGGACAATAATAAGGGAAAACTGGTTTATTTTGGAGGCATTAATAAAGCCAGATTCAAACATAAGGTTGTTCCTGGAGATTCCCTGAAGTTAGAAACAACTATTATTAAGCAAAAGGGATTGATTGGTATAGGAAAGGCTGTTGCAAGTATTAATGGTAAGATAGCAGCAGAAGCAGAACTGATTTTTGCTATTGGGAAGGAATAGAAGTTTAAATTATGAAGGAAAAAATAAATTTTAGACAACGGGAGATTCCCGAATTAAAAATTGGCAATTTACTGATTAAAGTACCAATAATTCAGGGTGGTATGGCTGTTGGCATTTCCCTGTCAGGCCTGGCATCTGCAGTTGCTGAAGCCGGTGGTGCAGGAATAATAGGAACAGCCGGGATAGGTATGATGGAACCTGATTACAATACTAATTTTAAAAAAGCCAATCAGCTTGCTTTACGCAAAGAGATTAGAAAGGCAAAGAAAAATACTACCGGGGTTATCGGGGTAAATATTATGGTTGCTCTCTCTGATTTTCAGGATATGCTAAAAATAGCAGTTGATGAGAAGGTAGATATGGTATTGCTGGGAGCAGGATTGCCGTTAAAAGATTTGGATATATTAATACCTGCACATCCCGGTGAGGTAAAACCAAAAGTTATTCCAATTGTTTCCTCTTCCCGCGCTGCAAAGGTAATATTTCAATATTGGAAGAAAAATTATAATTATGTTCCGGATGCAGTTGTACTGGAAGGTCCAATGGCAGGCGGGCATCTTGGTTTTAAGAAGGATCAGATTGATAATACCGAGTATTCCCTGGATAAATTATTGCCTGAGACCATTGCGGTATTAAAATCGTTTGAAAAGGAATTTAATAAAAATATACCTGTTATCGCAGCCGGAGGTATCTATACCGGTGCAGATATTTTTCATTATCTGCAGATGGGTGCCCATGGTGTACAGATGGCTACCAGGTTTGTAGCAACCGAGGAATGTGATGCTTCAGACAAGTTTAAACAGGCTTATCTGAATTGCAAAAAGGAAGATCTTGTGCTTATTGACAGTCCGGTAGGTTTACCGGGCAGGGCAATAAAAAATCAATTTTTACAGGAAGTATTTGAAGGTAATAAAAAGCCATTCAGATGTTATTGGAAATGCCTGAAAACCTGTGATTTTAAATCCGCACCTTATTGCATAGCTTCTGCTCTAACTCATGCCCAGAGAGGTGAATTGGAAAACGGATTCGCCTTTGCCGGGGCAAATGCCTATCGTATCAAAGAAATTACAACAGTTAAAAAGCTAATAGCTGAACTGATAGAAGAGTATAAATCGCAAGATAAATAAGGTAATTTGAATTCTTTTAATATTTCCCCTTTCCCCTCAGGGGGGAAACG
>Ga0265294_10005992_pt1 | contig 14716 bp, 26 predicted proteins | sample MunlanPumphouse3_FD_192504 | JGI IMG/M metagenome (GOLD analysis project Ga0265294, IMG submission 192504) | Groundwater microbial communities from a municipal landfill in Southern Ontario, Canada - Pumphouse #3 | ecosystem: Environmental > Aquatic > Deep subsurface > Groundwater | place... | reverse complement strand
GTGATCCCACAGATAATCAGTAGCGGCCGTGTCAACCGACCGGTACGAATAAGGCTTGCGTTCGAGCGACAAGACCTCGAACTGTCTGACAGGCATCCTTCGTACGCATTAAATTGCGACAGTAGCATTACGGTCGCAAGCCCACGACGTTAGTCGTGGGTAGTTGACGCCCCGACTCCGCCCATGCACGCACGTCGAACTCATCGAAATCCGAACACAGTATGTCGTCTACAAACTCGACGAATTGTGTGCAAGTCGCCGGGTCCAGTGCCGAACAGATCTCGGCGAACCGGCGCTGCATATCCGTATATTCCGGCGACGCATACCAGCACTTCTCCGAACAATACGTGGTCTCCCAGTTATATGAGATGCAGCACGAACTGCAGTAGTGGAACGATATTCCGCAGACCGGACAGATCACGAGAACTCCGTCGCGGTCTGGTTCCAGATCGGACATTTTGTGACCATGTCGATGAACTCCGGCGCCGTATACTCCCGATCATATTCGTCCACAATACAGAGCCGGTCTGGCGTCGCAGCCGCGATCACGCGCAACACCGTAAGGTGCCGCATCATCCGCCACCGGAACGACGACGCGTTACCCACACCACGGCATTCAACCTCATCGAATGTGTTGAACCCAAGTTCAACGGTGATCGCAGTCGCCTCCCGGTTCGGATCAGACGAGTTACCGCAGAACGGGCACGATTTCAAAAACCGGCCCCGCCGACCGTCGTGCACGAAATCAGTTCCCATATCACATAGGGTTGTACCGCAATCGTAACAATACGGTCCCGCTGCCGACCGTTTCCCGATGTGCTTGACCACGTTATAGATCTCGACAATCTTGTCGTCAGACCAATGGAAATTCGTTCCCATACCTATTCCCGAATGTTATGGGGGCAGAATAGTATAAAAATGTTCTGTTACCGGCGAAACGCTTTCTGAATCGCGCCCCATCTGCGTTCAAATTCTTCGACGGTCTCGTCATCCCAATTATCAGATTGCCCGAATTCCAGATCGAATTCTGCAATCAAATCAACTTCCGCACGATTTTTCGGATCATTTCGTCGTGATGGTTCCATAGGATATATAGATCGTACAACTACGAAAAGGTTATCATCGTTCTAACGCCTGTTGCGCCTCGATATCCAGCCACCGGTCGGCATGCAGGGTAAGTCCGCAGTTCGGACATACCTGGGCCTCACCGTCCTCTGTCCAGGTGTACGGCAGGATGCCTTCGGGGATGCGGCGGCGGCACGATGCACAACACCCGCAATGTTGCGGATACCCGCAGTTCGGACAGGTCATCACAGATCGATCACCGTCCCATTTCTCAACCCCACGGAGATAAATCCGAACCCAATGAAAAGAAGCAACATTTCAAAATCGGTATTTTCGAAAAAGATCTGGCTTCCGAAAAAGAGGACTATACCGATGATCAGACACGCAACCAAGATGAGATCGATCATTCGTTCACCTCCCATCGTTTTTCTTGCAAAACCACTGGTGTCCAAGAAGAATAATGCCGAAAACGGCAACCAGCAATCCGAACGGCGCCATGGCCTGCCAAACCGGCATCATGTGCCCCCCACCCCCGACGATAAGCCGGCCTTCGTCAACCTGCCCGCAGAATCCCATCAAGGCGATCATAAACCCGATATAGATCAAATATTCGGCATAATGCCATGGAACCTTCACGTCGACCACCCCGTCCTGATTGCATACAGGGTATCGTGGAACATCGTTGCATCACACATGTCTGGCAGATCGGTATTCGCGTACGCGTTCGTAAGTGCGATCATGATCTCGTCAAGCATGGCCGGGGTAACGTCATCGGGAGCCGGGTGATACCGGATCTTACCAACTGAGAACAGTTCCACCCCCTGGTCGGCGATCCGATACGCCGACCGCCGACGTTTCCGAAGTTTGTCGGGATCACGTTCGGTGGCGGTCTGCCGGATCATCGCGGTCGCATATCCGTGGAGAGACGGATAGTTTTGTTTGCTGAAGTTTGTGGTAGTTACCATTTTGAGTTGTTTGAGCCACTGAGAGTCGATGAGAACGTTTGGGGTCGTCACGCTCCAGACCGCGTTGATGTTCCCTTTGATCAATTGAGCGACGATGTGCCCAATCTCTTTGAATTGCGCGTCGACGTGCACGTCATGCTCAACGAATTTCTTTACTTTTGTAACATGTACCGGATATCTGCCAGAAAGAATATCGCGGGTCGGCACAATATACACGTACTCCCGATCACTATCGCTCGTCGGGGTCGCCATCCCCCACATGCGGGACCCGATCTCGGTAACATAAAGAATCGGATGTTCAGACATGGGTTAGCCGCCCGGTAGCAAAACAGTTGTCGAGAAATCCGTCAAGCCGGGTCCCATCGTCCCGGTCGTCTGCAGCGGCAATAGCAAGACTGGACAACATGAGAAACCGTTTCGATGCCACGTTGGCCCAATACGTGTGGTCGACCTGAACACAGAGACCGTCACGGGCCAATCGGTTGAGCAGATTGATGGCATACGGTTCAGTGGTTTCGGTGCGCCTTGCCATCTCCTCAATGGTAAACGGATAGAACGGATCATTCACCAGTTCTGCGAGAATGCGAATCCGGGGTTCGTTGCCGAGAAAGCCGCCGAACAATTTGGATAACCGGTCACTATGCATGTATCAAAATATGGGGCGAATACCTATAAAAACGTTCCGAACTGTCACATATTCCGTATGACAGATTCGCAGTGTAACAGAAACGGGGAGAATGTCTCCCCGCACCCCTCTATTGGAAACAGCACGAAAATGGTATGGTATTGTTGGTAACTGTTTAACCCTGGCCGCCACCGAGCACACCGGCAACAATGCCGATGATGAAGACTGCGGCGAGCACGAAGAGACCGAGGGCGAGGAAGTTGAACGCGGTACCCGTGTTCTCCATGACGCTGGTCAGCGAGGTCGAGAGCGCGGAGCCAGAAATGTCGGGCATGCTGGACTCCATGTTGGCGACGACCACAAGGCCGACCATCATCGTTACTGCAGCGATAACAACGGTCAGGATAAGGCTGACCATATCAATCGCACCATCTTCTTTCTTGAACATAGTAATCACACCTGTATGATATTGGGGGTGGGCCGGTTCCCACCAGGATAGTCAACCACTGTACATTCCATAGATCCCGCACCACGGACCTTACTGGCCGCCACCGAGCACACCGGCAACAATGCCGATGATGAAGACTGCGGCGAGCACGAAGAGACCGAGGGCGAGGAAGTTGAACGCGGTACCCGTGTTCTCCATGACGCTGGTCAGCGAGGTCGAGAGCGCGGAGCCAGAAATGTCGGGCATGCTGGACTCCATGTTGGCGACGACCACCAGACCGACCATCATCGTTACTGCAGCGATGACGACGGTAAGGATAAGGCTGACCATATCAATAGCACCATCTTCTTTCCTGAACATACAGTTACACCTCCACATACTAAGGTCACTGCCGTCGACATATAAGCGTTACCGGCAAACTCACATGCTATATATAAACATTACCAAATATTGATATACCTGTTTTGCAATAGTGTAATTATAATTATAATACCCTCGTTATAATAATTCACCGTATCGTTTTGAACACTTTGGTCCCACCCCATCGGATATTCGGCGGGTGTGCGCGCGGAATGAGAAGGAGAAGGGACCATATACTATGAGATGCAAAAAACATACCCATGATGACTGACAATCCGGAACAGCGGTGCCGGAACCGAACGGATCTGTGCCGGTACGATCTTCATCAAACCTGTCTCGCATTCAATATGCAAAAAGACCAAGTTCCCGTCGATCGTGATGAAACCGGACGTGTGTTTGTGGACCGGTGTCCAATGTTCAAGGGGGTGTATGCCCAGAAGTTGGAAACCTTTCGTGCCGCACTGGCACCGTTGCTGGCCGAACACCTCCCGGAACAGGTTGAGAAACAGTTATTTTCTGTGTTAGTCTGGACGAAACATGAGCAGGAGCGGCTGAACACACGACGGTGACGGGATGGCGAGGAATGTCCCCATCACGTGGCACCGGCAATTGCAGTCACGTTCTTGTTCACCAATCGCGGGGGTATTCCGGTCGAGGAAACGAAATTGCAAACAATATACAGACCGTTGTCCAGAATACGATGAACGCCGGAACCATCATCTCTTCCAAAAAGGAGGAGATGTCAAACAATATATCGGCCGCCAAATATTCTATGTCGACGAACAGGTCGTGGACGAGCGTGTCGACCCCGCTGATGACAATGTTGTCAGAATACATTTCAAACCAATCCGGGTCGCATTGTCTGACTACCGGCGTCACGGAACAAGGATTGTTTCTCCCTCGATCTGACAATACCCTTGATATCAACACAGAGGTTTGTGTCCATATTGCTCTCCTACCAGAACACGATCTTGCCGTGTTCACTTCGCATCTTACAACTCCTGGTCGGACACGTCGAGCCGCGCGCGACTGACAGCGGCAATGTCTCGGTGTACAGTTCGCAGGAGGGTGGCGGCGGTATCGAGATTCGATCGAACCGTCCCCGGCAGTCCGGGGATCTCGTCGCACATGCGCTGCAATTCTTCAGCGAGCACGTTACACCGGATGGATGCATAACCATATGCCGCCATTTCCTCTAATTCGTCAACAGTTGTAATTGGTCTCATTTGTCACCACAATCTCGTATTCGGCCTCGATGCAATTACCGTTCCAATGATTGGTTCACCGTGGTCCGGGCACCAGGGGTTCGAACACCGATATTCGGCCGGATTGTACGCACCGATCCCGATCCGGCCGAAATATTCGATCCGTGCCCCGCACCGCGGACATCGATCGGTCGATTTGCCTACCATGGTCCACCTCAAAAAATTAGACCTTGATCTCAAACGTCCCATCGTCGTTCGCACTGTTCCGCACCGCTTCCGGTGTGATCTTCGAACACTGCCGTTTCAGCAGATACTGGAACGCGATTCTTGCATCCGATTCCGGCGACCGCTGCATCTCCAAAAATTCGTTCAACGTCAGTTCGGTAAACGGCAGGAGATACTCCTCTTCCACCGTGATCGTGCGTTTTCGAACTACCCGGACCGTCCGATACTTTCGGTCCGGTGCCGTCATGGCCGTGCTCCGTACCGTCTCAGTGATCGGCGCCTCCCGAGATCGCATTTTTTGTTCCAGCATCTCGATCCCGGACAACCGGGTCTTTGCCCGGTGCATGGGTTTTAGTTCTATAGGTTCCGACTCAGATTCAACCGGAATGAGAGACTGAACAACAGTTGATTGATCAACCTGACTTCCAGTCGACTCGTTTTGAGTTCCAGTCGGTCGGGTATCGTGCGTTGTCGGAACAGTCTTCCCATAAAAATGAAGCAACAACATGATCTCGGCTTTACTCATGGTGTTCGTTGCAAAGTGGTCAGTCTTTAAAACACCATTTTCCTGATACACGATCGAAAACACCCGGTTTCCCTTATACTCTACTTTCTTGAGTTCGTCAAAGTAAAACCGGGGTTGACCATCAAGATCCCAGGACCGTCTGAACGTGCGGCGTAATGCCGCGCCGGCCCTTGATTCGGTCGTCCACGTCTGTTTTTGAGGTTCGGACATCATTTATCACCTGAACGTTAGAAGAACGCCGGTTCTGTGTGCAATTCATGAAAACCCGCGTGTAGTATAGCATCAGCGCATGGAAATATAAATGTTTCGAGTTTACATCAGTTCTCTAAAAATAGATGATGTTAATCGTCAAGGTTTAATCGAAAAAATTCTGTGTACATTCCCCGAACCTGTTTATATTGCGCAATCGCTGACACGATTGCAAGCACTCCAATGATACCGAATGCAATCATCGTTTTATCTGGTGAAAACTCGCCAGTGTTATGGAGCAACTCGATCATCGAAATGAGACTTAACCCGGTAATGACCGAAACGATACTTAACCCGATAATGGCACCGATACAGAATGAACTGATACATCCCCATGTTTTGTAAGACATAATATTGTATACAATGTCATTCGGATATAAAAAGATTATTCTTCCAGATATCCCATGATGCCAAGACTGGTTGCGCCAAGAACAATGATGGCGGCTAGAAATTCCGGCGGCAACGTCTGAAGGAGGAGGCATCCGGCATACACGGTGGTATACTGCTGCAAGGGGCCGGTGAGGTAGGTAGTAAGGGTTATGAACCCGAATACCATAATTGTATACAGGACCAGTCCGATACCGAACCAGAACACCCCCCGTTGTAATCCCGCCCTCATTTTCCCCCATAATCGCGTTTTGTCTTACGCGACTCCGTATTATTCACCCTCCGATTCACCTTTTTGTGCTGACTCGGTGTCTTTCTCACCTTTTTCGGCGGTGCCATCTCGATCTTGACATCGTCGTCCGACAGATTGAGGTTTGTCAGATCGATCACCAGTTTCCCGGTCGGATCGACCCGGATCAGTTCCGGCGGGATGCCTTTGATCGAGCCCGTCGTTTTCGTGTCGTCCGGTGTTGACGCCGGTTCCGCATCAACGCCATCACTGCCAAAGTCGTCATCATAACCATCATCTCCATCGTCCGGCGACATATCATCCGGTTCGTCGTCATCGCCCCCGTTATCATCGTTCTCAAACATCACCAGCACACGCGGCTGCTCCTGAATCTTATCAAACCGTGCCAACCCCCACGCGTCACGCTCGATGTAGAAGATTCCCTGTTGCAACATCAACGGGGCCAGTCGGGAGACAAGTGACGTGCTGGGCGTCACCGACCCTTTCATGTATATTTTATACTGCAGTTTCGGCATGATCCGGCCGTCAATATCAGTATAAGCGTGCGCCGCGATGATCAGCGTAATGTTTCGTTTACGCAAATCTTTGATGACATCTTTCGCCCACAGGTTAAGATGCCACCGGGCGCCCGCCGGTGATGTTGGAAACAGTTCGTCGGCCTCGTCAAAGATAATCGTTATGAAGTCGAGCGTCTTGTTCTTGACGAGCCAGTACATGAGTTCGAACCAGAAGATGACCGGGTCGACTTCATCCGTCTTGAACAAGTCATCCCCGGTGATTCCTCGTTTCTGCACCATCTTCTTGATGTTGGGCGTGATCTTGTAATTCCGGGGTTCGTAGATGACGTTGATCCCGCCCTTCACCAGACTGGTATACAAACTCTTGATCGACGTGTAGGTCTTAATGGTCGGCAGGATATCGGGGTCGAGCGTCTGCAGCAGATCGTTCTTGAACTGGATCGTCTCCAGATCGTCCCGGTGAATAAATAGGGTGACCCGGCGTTTATCAAACCACGTCCAGTAATCGGTGTCACGCCCGCGCCAGAGAACGGTCTCGAATTCAACATCGACCGAATCCTGCACGTACGGATTGTAACACCCGATCTTGTTGGCAAGGGTGAGGAGGAACGTCGTCTTCCCCGACCCCTTTGACCCGAAGATGCCGACCGTTACGCCACCGGAATTGTTGTTATGCCGGATCACCTCTTTGAGGAGGCGGAACCCCTCGGCATACGATCGTTTAATTCCTGGTCCCATGTCATTCCTCGAACGTAATAACCTCTTCCGTCCCGTTCATGCGTTTGATCAATGCGTGGCCCGGCTGCAGGTTCAGGGTAGATGTGTAGCGGAGATCGTCGATTCGTGTCACGGCGCCGGGTAGATAGACGGTGAACGAGAACAGTGATCGGAACCGGGGTGGGATATCGATGTCCGTCTCCGTACAGACCACCAGACTGCAGGTAAAGATTCGCAAACTTCGCAACAGGTATTGCATATCAAAAATATTGGGAGCGGGGGTCACGGAATAATCGAATATTTCATCACCCCGATCGAGGATCACTAGCAATCCCCGATCGACGGGTTTCGTGACACAGATCTGTCGGATTGTCGTCTGCCAGAACGACATGAGGCGGGCATCCGGCTCTTCGAACACGTTGATCCCGAACAAATCGTAACGGAACGGCGCATCGTTCCGAATCTCGGTGACGGTTCGGTTCGGAACCAGGGAGCGCGCGAACGACGGGTCGCATTCCCCCCTCCCTCCTCGCATCACGACAATCGGGGGATTGGGATGATCAAACGCGTCCCGTACCAGTTTGCCGATCAGGGCCGTCCGCCCCATCCCCCGTTCGCCGACCACGTGGCACAACAAACCGCCGAACTCGGTGGTGGGGTGAACGATCTGGTCATACGGGTTACCCAGTCGGGGCACCACCCTCACCGAACCCACCGACTTCACTCGGCATTCCGAACCCGCCGCCCGCCGGCATCTTCATGGTATCTGTGTTCGAGAGGTTGAACATGTCGCGGGAGAGTGAGATGAGTTCTTCCTTGACGGCGATCCGCATCAGACCATCGAGCACCTTACTGCAGATGATCCATGCATCTTTCCAGTCTCCTGTAATCTGATTATACTTCTGTAAGGCATCCGCCCACATCTTACGAAATCGGGTGAATGTATCTTTATACGTATCCCATCGTCCTTTCGCATCAAGCATGGCCGTTTCATATCGTATGACAATATCAGTCTCTTTGATGATCGCGAACGGATCGTAAAGATAGGTATATGACGCGATGATTGTGCCCAATGCCTCGCGTAATTCCGAAATATCAACACTGCTAGATTTACTCATATTCTCACCAAATCGAATGGTTCTGTGTATTCTTTTTAACGGTTTCCCGGGCTCGGTTTGCACCTTCCGGTTCTCTCACACACAGGTATTAGTTTTCAATATATATCTATTTTCCCCTTAATCCCCAAGGCGGTTCAGGCCACCTCAGGGGTCGGTTTTCGATTCGATAAAATCTGCATTTAGTTCTGCAAAATTGACAAAAATTACTGTTCCGTGGTGTTTGGCATCAACCGTCGCATCAACATGCCGAGAGGATTCGACGGACGTTCCGGAGACGTTGGGCAATCAAAAAGAGTTGAATGTCAAGTTGTCTTACACTGTCGCCAGGGTACAACCCGGCTGACGGTTCACGTTCATTGGGCGAGGAAACCCGTGGCGGTAGTCGCAGGAGTTGACTACGATTCGTCAACCGCCGTATCCCATCCATGCAGGTATGCAGCGATTCGTTCTCTCTCATGGTCTGAGAAGGGGACGGATTTATACATTGCCAGATCATCGTCGGCGGAACATTTCGGTAGATTCGCATTATGGTTCAGCGACGCAACAATCACGTCTTCGTATTCCGGAAACGCCGTCATGAGCCAGACGAACCGGGTTTTGCGAAGCGCCATTGACCCGACACCGATCGGGCTCATGTTCAGTTTCCCGGCCCAGAATTTCATATACTTGGTAACTTCTTCCTGTTTCGTGCTCATGGGTTTCCCGACGCTCAGAAACAGGTGGATGCAATCAACATCGGCATACGACAAATAGATCTCACGGTCTTTATACCGCCGTTCCCGGTTCCAATCCTTGTTGGCCTTAAAATGGATCACCCGGGCATCGGGATCGAACATGCCCGGGTTCTGGAGAACAAAGTTGCCTTCCCGATACCGCAACCCGGTTGCCAGAAAAAATCGAAACGTTGCCATCGACCGGGCCGTCCCAATGACACTCATGAACGCATCAATATCGTACGGTGAAAAAATACGGGTCCCGTTCACCATATTTAGTGTATGACATTCCATGGTATAATTTTCGTGCAAGACGGTTAAAAACGTTTCGGCCAACAACGTTTATATATTCGCGCGTAAAACCGTAGGGGTACACGAGGTGTGATGTAGATGAAAGACGTAAACACGTTCATGTTCGGACAACATCGGAAAGAGACATTTATCAGCAATTTTACCAACCTCCGCCCCACCCAATTCGGTGAGATGGACACGATGATCAAGAATGCCCGGACGGCCTACAAATCGATCGTCGATGTGTGCGACAAATGTGATGACATGATGATCGCGGCAACCGATTTCGGGAAGGCAAAGGTGGATCTGGTCCAGCAACGGAAAGTCATTCTCGGCAACATCCTGGCCCTGAAAGAGATCAAGGCGGATATTACGGCGAAAGACACGACGACCAAAAAAGCCAGCAAACAACTGGACAAACAGATTGCCGAAGCAACCAAACTCCTTGATCAATTCGACAAACGGTTCGGCGCATTCGTCAAGAAAAACAAAAACTAGAGGCGCAGAAGAATCTGCACCACATCGCCGGTCACCAGGGTGACAGCGAGTCCTGCGGTGATCGGAATGATGAACGGCAGGATATACATGACCCATACTTTTTCTGTCTGTCGATACATGTCCGCCTGATCACTTGCAGCAATGGCGGTCGTGAACCGGTCCCGTTCCATCCGGATGTTTCGGGAGGCATCCATGAACCGTCGCGTCAGAACACCGTTCTCTTCCCCGAATTCTTCCAGCACAATCCCGTGATACGTTGTAAAATGGGAGAACGAGATCTTCGTGCCGATGAACATCAACGGAAACTGACGGAGCGAAAGGTCCCGGTAATTTCGTTCCACCACGTTTTTCACGAAGATTGCCATGAAGATCAGGAGGCAGACGACCGTCGTGTTGTTGACGAACGCAATCACGAACAGGCTGTTCGAGATCGGAAGATAAAACAGTGTCAACACGATGATAATGATGGCGATACTATCCGCTCCCCCGAACACCTCGATATAACCGAGCGCAAATGCCGCCGCCGCTACGAACAGAGCGATCCCGACCAGAAACGGAATGGCATCGGGACGGATCGTCCCCGTCACCACATACAGTAAAAACGCGGCAAATGAGAGGGGGATCCCCACCATTGCCGCATACCTCCAGGTGGCGACCGGGATCTTTCGGTACCGATAGTCACGGTAACAGGCCGGGATCAACGAGGCGAACAGGCTGCAGACCGATATGCCCACCAGAAGATCCGCGATCATACCGTATCTGCGTTCTCTTCCTGTGGGGTGTCAGGACTGGGGGTCGGCTGTCCCTCACCGTTCTGGCGACCAATCTCCTGTTGAATATACGCCGGGATGCTGGCGATCGCCGTCTCACACGTCTTGACCTGTCGACCGAGATACCGGGAGACGCGCACGATTTCGCCACTCGTCATCGTTAGGTCCTGGGAAAGTTCACCGATCTGCGCACCGTGCTGATCGATTACGTGAATGACCGCGTCCATGGCCTGTTTGAGGTCGGTGATCTCTTGGTGCACGACATCCAGATAGGTTGCCATGGCATCAACAATCTCCCGGATATCGGTTTCCGCGACCGGCTCGGAGGGGGTCGATTCCTGTTCAGTGGGTTCCTGAGATTTCGTGTTCTCATCGACCGAGTTCTGATCAAGAACCGGTTTAAAGATCGGCTCGCGTTTCACGTTGCCAAACACCTTTTCAGTCATAATTAACGTTCCTCCTGATTTTCTTGTATCCGGGCATACAGGTCAGGACTTTCAGCCATCAAAAACGCGTGGCACCGTTTGATATATGCCCGAAGAGTCTCGTTCTCGTTCATAACACGGTTTGCAACATCGTCATACGACTCGCCTTTCCGACCGCTTTCAACAAATCGGTCGCGAGTAGTTTTTTTCAGACGAACCGTTGTCCATATCCGTTCTTCAACGGACTCCGGAGTGTCAGTATTGTCAGACATTGTATAATAATAATTCTATGTATATGTATAAATAGATACCGCTGCACCGGGCTGCGGGGTGCATACCGGTGCCGTGCGGCTGTATAGCAATATACGGTTCACCGGATCGTTTTCGTTGCCTTCTCTTTCACCCGAAGGAAGGTGTTATAGCGATCATTATGCGACCAGGACCCGGACCGGATGACGGCGATCTCTTTTCCCCCCGGTGTCTTCAGGGTATGCTCGATCACCCCATCGTTCATCTGCCGCTGGTCCCAGACAACATGGTTCCCGATTACTTTCGTCTGATCATCAGTGTAGATCACATTGCCGTTCTTGTTCATGTAAAAATATTGCCGTTTGCCTTTTTTCGCCATGGTCACACCCGCTTTCTGTATTGAACCTTTGGACCGCCGGTAATTCCCGGTTGCCCGTTCTTTCCGGTGGTTGCTTTATAGGTCGTTATGGTTGCTAATTTCTTCGGTCGCTTGAACGTTCCCATGATTTATTTCCTGGTCCCCGTCCGCTTTTTTGCGGTCTTCTTGGCCGGTTTTATTCGGTTCGCACTAGCGGGTGTTTTGGTCGACCGCCGTGAAATGTCAACCCCTCCCCGATATGGAGAACGATACGAACCTCCACGTTTATTCGCTTCATCTTCCATCTTTACAATCTCCGGGTTGTTGGCAAGCAGGTGCTGAATATCTCCCCGAATTGCGATGGCGTTCTGGGTGGCAGATTGTAATTTGGTGTTCTGGTTTGCAACCTCGGTCGCCATTGCCAGAATCAATGGATAGTCGTTCCGAAGTTGTCCATTTCTAATACGGTCCGTTGCGAGATCGATCTGCGATACACAATAGGCAATATCTTCGTTAATCTTTTCTTGGTCGTTCCTCAGTTTCTTCAACCGGTTCAAAACTTCTTTATTGATCTCTCCCATAAGTCACCTCGAATAATGATACACGGTCGTGTATACGTTACCAGCGAACCTATATAAGAGTTGCCCTATAAAAAAGATGGTTGGCGATTTTCACAATCAGCCGATTTTCTTAAAGACTTTCTTCATATCAACACCGAGTTTCTTCCCGTTCCGGTACGCGGTATTGAGTTGTCCGATCTTGTCCGGTGTCAAGGACGCGGCTTCGTTCGAGAACACGAACGCGTTCTTGACCTTTGACCGCAGTTCCTCGTCACTGATGTTCTCAAACGCATCGGTCGGATACCGTTTGACGGCAAGTTTGATGAAGATAATCAGGACACCATCGTCGATCTCTGCCCACAACGGATACTCTTCTTTAATGATCCCCGCGACGCGTTTATACGTCTCGTCATCAACCGGATGTTTCTTCCCGCCCTTGATCTTATTTAACTTCTCTCTAATTCGTCCCATAGGAACCTCCTGTTACTCACGGATTGCCATGTCGACACATTCGTGATCATCATTCCCGAAATCGTTGTATTCGCAGACGTTCTGTAACATACGATAGTCTTCAATGTAAATGGCATACTTGTCATTGTCGTGGAACACGTTTTCATTGATCACGTTATGATTACTCCCGGCGACCAGAATGCCATAGACGTTTTCATACGCTTTGTTATACGTCACATAGTTGTTGTTCCCCCCTCCTTCGATCAGAATACCCGCATTATCGTTTCGATACAAGGTGTTGCTCTGAACAATTGATGAATCGGCCCCCCATAACCAGATGGCGTTCGAGCAATGATGGATGACGTTGTTCCTGATGACCGTGCCGGTAGCACCTTTGTTCACAACGATACCACCACTGACAAAATCGGAACTATCACCGGAATTTTTGATCTCGAACCCATCGATCATTACATTGCTGGCCTTTACCTGAATGACCGATGCACGGTTTCCACCGTCCAGAACGGAGTGTGATGTACTGATCAGGCGTACCGGTCGTTCAATGACCAGCCGTTCTTTATACAACGGTCCGTACACAAAGACGGTGCCATGGTCCACCACTTTTTTGACTGCACTCTTGAGTGAATACCCGCTTTGTACCGGATACGTCATGGAATCCGCGACCAGAAATTTATGGGTCACCATGTTTGCGTGCACCCGGTCGTCGTCGATTTGAATCCGCCATCGTCCGTTCGTGAAATCCATAAACGTCGCATACGCAGGAATTGCATTGCTTACAATCACACGACCATCGGTTCGCAGATACACATACACGACATCTCCCGGTTTCGTAAACGCAATCTGTCCGTCGCGTTCGACCGAAACCGGGGTGGTGGAAAACATGGTTTCGCCATCCGGTGGCGCCAGGGTGATGTGAAGGTCGTCAAACGACGCGAAGGTGTCGCCCCGGGTATGCCGAACCTCCAGTAATCGTTGACCATGTGCATCGTCAGGCGTTATAGTGGAGATGTTGAACGTAACCTTGTATGCCTGTTCCGCAGGGGTCGCGGATGTCGACGACAAGAATACGAAGACAAGAAATACGACCCCCAAAATGATTAACACCCCGCCGCCGACTAACAATATGCGTCGTTTTGCCGGAGGGCGTGGCGATGACGGTGAGACCCCATCATCTATGAGAATTCCAGACATACTAATCTATGTATTTCACTTTGTCATTATAAACATATTGCACTGATAGAACAATGTATATATGCAAGAACTACAGACCTCTATATACCATGTCTATCAGAATTGTTGCCGAACCACTCCTGATCCAGGGTGACCCGTATTACCTTGTCCTTGCAATCGACGCACTGTCGCCCGATGAACTGCCGTTTGCATATCTTGCCGGTATCCCCAACGTCTGGCTCGCCGACGACGGAATGTGTCGCCGTCTCGTCTACTGCAACACTGATTACGCCCTTTGTGAACGAGAACTGTATCCGGCATCGGAATTCGACCAGATCCTCGACCTGATCGCCGGTGCCGGTCACCGGCTCGCAGCCGCCAACGACCCGTGTCCGAACAAGAACCAACGGAAACTGAACCGAACGTTTGCCCGGGACAAAACCCGGTGTCGTGAATTCATCATCTAATGCGGTATTGCCGGGGAGAACCCGGCAATACAAGAGATTAACTCACTCTTTTTCAATGGTCTGCGTGGTGCGGAAATCTTTGGCGATGG
>Ga0265294_10005991_pt1 | contig 14718 bp, 12 predicted proteins | sample MunlanPumphouse3_FD_192504 | JGI IMG/M metagenome (GOLD analysis project Ga0265294, IMG submission 192504) | Groundwater microbial communities from a municipal landfill in Southern Ontario, Canada - Pumphouse #3 | ecosystem: Environmental > Aquatic > Deep subsurface > Groundwater | place... | reverse complement strand
CCTGAAGGTGGAGATGAAGCTGATGATCTGAGTGATCAACCATCCGCAGATAATGAATCTGTTCAGACCACTTCTGATATGCCTCTCTTCCGCGTAAAGGTGACAGTTGATCCTGATTGTAATATGAAGGATGCCCGTGCCATGATTGCTCTCCAAAACCTTGAATCACTTGGAAATGTGCTGTCAAGCACCCCAACCATGGAACAACTTGACAAAGGCGAGTTTGGTGGTTGTCTTGAGGTACATGTCGCGAGTGATGCAGGTGAGGAGGCTCTTCGCACAGCCGCATCAGGGCCTGATATCTCAGAGGTTCTGGTTGAACCCGGGCAGGTGGCAGGTCTTCCTCAGGTGAAAAGCCCGGCAGCCTCTGACATGGTCAGTCCTAAAAAATCTGAAAAACGCCCTAAAAACAAGAAGACTCCTGGCGTGATCAATATACGTGTGGATATTCACCTTCTTGATCAGATGATGAACCTGGTAGAGGATCTTGTCATCAATGGTGGACGTCTCAAACAGATCGCAAGGGAATATCAGATCAAGGAGATGGATGAGGCTCTTAACATGGTGAGTCGTTCGATCTCAGATCTCCAGAATCTGACGATGTATATCAGAATGATCCCTCTCAGCCAGATCTTCAACAGGTTCCCCAGGGTGGTCAGGGATGTGGCCCATCATGATGGCAAGGAGGTTGAGTTCATCATGAAAGGTGGTGAGACTGAGCTGGATCGAAGTGTTATCGACGGCCTTGGTGATCCTCTTCTTCATTTGATCAGGAATGGTGTGGATCATGGCCTTGAGACACCTGAAGAACGTCTCAAAGCCGGTAAACCTGCAAAGGGGACACTTATTCTTTCTGCACGCCGTGATCAGGGGAATGTCATAATAGAGCTGTCTGATGATGGTGCAGGTATAGATCGTGAGAAAATCCTTAAAAAAGCGATTGAAAAGGGGATTACTCCACAGGAAGGTTCTGAAAACCTGACAGATGATGAGGTCATTAATTTCCTCTTCCATGCCGGCTTCTCGACATCTGAGACGATCACAGATATCAGTGGCCGTGGTGTGGGCCTGGACGTTGTAAAGAGTACGATCGAGTCTCTTAAGGGCTCGATTGATGTCAAAACAACACTTGGAAAGGGCTCTGTCTTCAGGCTGGTTCTCCCGCCGACCATGGCAATCATTGAGGTGATGATGGTGCGTATCAATGGCAGGCGGTGTGCAATACCTGTTACAGCAGTTGTTGAGGTCGCAAAGATGGATGCTGAAAGTATCACCCGTATTGGCAGAAGTGAGACTCTTCTTCTCAGGGATGAGGTTCTTCAGATACATCGCCTTGATGCAATGTTTGGTGGTGCGACCAGTGGGGATATTGTTGTGATTGCCCAGTATCATGGAAGTAAATGTTGTATCCCTGTTGACATTGTTGAGGGTCAGCAGGAAGTTGTGGTAAAGCCTGTGAGTAATATAGTTGGTAATTGTCGTGGGGTTGGTGGATTTACAATCCCTGGCGATGGTGATGTGGTTCCAATCCTTGATGTCAACACAATGGTGTGAGGTGATTTAAATGAAAATTACAGAAAGAGAACTGGATGCATTAAGAGAAATGGGTAATATCGGGGCTTCTCACGCTGCGACCTCCCTTTCACAGATGCTGATGAGTGAAGTGAGCATGACGGTTCCTGAGGTGGAGATTGTTGATATCTCAGACCTGAGCTCTTATTTTGGGACCGAAATCGCTGCCCTTGTGGTATTTGAGATACAGGGTGAGATCAATCCTGGTGGTTATGTGGTATTGCATGTGCCAAGGGACTCAGCTATCAGGATGACCAATGCGATGCTTGGTTCTGAAGATATGGATCGCGAATTTAATGAGATGGACAGAAGTGCCCTCATTGAGGTCGGGAATATTATGGTCTCGCAGTTCCTTGATGCAACAGCAACGCTGCTTGGGATTGTCATGCTGCCCTCCCCCCCTGCTCTTGAGATTGATATGTCTCATGCAGCCTTTGGGAGTATTGTCGCACAGGTGGCATTTGATATAGATGAGATCATTCTCTTCAAGACTGAACTCACATCAGAGGTTCATAATGTTGAGAGCACGATTATTCTTCTCCCTGATTCCACAACACTCTCTGAGATCCTTGAGTTGCTGAATAAACTTATGGCAGGGAATTGATGTCAGATATATCCAGAACATTTCCGTCTACCTATCAGGATAAGGGTGTAATCAATATTGGTATTGGTGAGTATCATGCCGGAGATTTTCCAATGACCTCTATTGGTCTGGGTTCATGCATAGCACTTATTTTGCATGACAGATCACTTCATGTCGGTGCAGTGGTTCACATCATGCTGCCCGGCAGCAATGGTAAGACTGAAAGACCAGGTAAGTTTGCAGATACAGCTGTTCCCACTCTTTTTGATGAGATGATGGCGCTGGGTAGCAACAAGAGGTCGATAGTTGCCAGAATTGCAGGTGGTGCAAGCATGTTCTCTCAGTTTAAGGGAAATCTGGATATAGGCAACAGAAACATCATAGCGACAAAGGAGGCCCTGGAATTATGTCATATCCGTCTTGAAGCTGAGGATGTAGGAGGCACTGTTGGGAGATCTATCTATTATAATCCTCTTGATAATGGTCAGATAATTATAAGAAAGGCAGATGGTACATGTTTAGAGATCTAAATATCTTAATATTTGCCATACTTTTATTAATCACTCCTGTCATGGCAGGTACAACCCTGTTTGTGCCTTCAGAAGGCTCAGTTTCATCCACTGGTGTCAAGGATATAACCAATGCTCCTGGGGGCAGTCTGGTCTTTGCCACAGATACAGGTCTTTCAGAGTATAATGGTGAATGGACTATCACCCATGTGAACAGGACTGATATAGGTCATAAGGATGTTATTGATGTTCCCCTGAATGACTATATCCTGGCTGTTGAGTATGATTCCAGAGGAAATCTCTGGCTGGGATATACAAATGGTCTTCAGATTCATAACAGCAGTTCTACAATTACCATACGTGATCAGCAGCTGTTAAAGAACCTCGATGTCAGAGGTCTGCAGAAACGTGGTGACGAGATGTGGGTCGCCACAGGAAATGCTGGTCTTCATTGTTATCTTGATGGCGAGTGGACATGGTACAAGCCATTTTCTGAGGGTGCACCTGAGTGTTACCAGGTTGCAGGGATGGCGGTGGATTATAGTACTGGTGCTCTGATTGTATCCTCTGAAGAGGGCGGAGCCTGGATACTTGCTGAGAATGGAGGATACAAAGGTTTTGTCCGCCTTGTTGAGGATGATGAGTTCATATCTTCAGGCATGGGGCAGGTGCGGAGCAGTTCGTTTGGGGGGGTCTTCCTCTTCAATACAACTGCCGTGGTGGGCTATAATAACGCCTCTGGTCTTTATCCCATATTGTCAGTAGAGGATCTTAATGATCAGTCTGCTGCACAGGAGGGTATCCTGGTGAGTAGGATCTATGATATTGTTCAGGCTAATGATGGGCAATATGTCATAGCGACTGATGGGGGTATTCTGTGCTGGAAGGATGGTCAGGTCACTATGCACCTTGGTCAGTGGGATATAAAAAATAATATTGTCCATAAGTTATTTATTGATAATTCAGGACGTTGGTGGTTTGCAAACCAGCACTATGTTGGGTATTATCTTAATGATTATTCAAGTCCTGTAATGGTTCTTGAAATACCTGATTCTCAGGTCAACAACACCTCAGCCTCAGATGTCTCTGTTGTGCCACCATCCACCTCTGGAATGCCATGGCCTTTTGAGGATATCTGGAACTGGCTTAACTCATTATTTTAACTTTTTTCGACTCTGTAGAAATGGTATTGGTGAGTTCTAGATCTCTGCGTAAAATCAATGATTAAACTTAGGTTTTAACCAATGGAAATCGCGGGGAGCGATTTTCTTTGGTTATTTTTGAAAATATGTTCGTAACTGTAATGAAGAAGGCTCACCACTTTCACAAGTGTTGAGCCCGTATTAAATCTATGATTTATTACGAAACCAGACTTTTTACTAAAAGTATAGTTTTCGACTATAATACAATAAATATCCCAATGTTTCTTATAATACTGACCTCCATATGATTTGAATCGATTTTGTTTTGTAAATGAATCCCTGGCCAGAACTCTAACTCATATGGTGGGATATATGGTATTTAATTATGATCATTCCATGACATAAATATTCAATGCAGGGGCTCAGGCCTGCTATGCTGTGTGCCTCTCTGGAAATCTGAGGCTGGTTCACTTTATCATCACCCTCTCGCCTGTCACCATGAAATGCACCTTCTCTGCCATGAGGCAGGCGTGGTCGCCGCATCTCTCAAGATAACGTGAGACCATTATGTAGTCAATACATGGGGTGATATTCTCAGCATCCTCCATGATATAAGTCAGGGATTCACGGAAGATTGCATATCTCTGGTCGTCCACATAATTGTCACGCTCAGAGAGATCACTGATATATGAGATTTCAGAGGCCTCAAAGGCTGAGAGCACATCCTCGATCATCCTGAGGACATAATCTGTCATATGGGAGATGCTGCTTATGATCCTGAGGTGCTGGGTTTCTGAGAGTCCTTCCACAAGTATGGCGATATCCTTTCCGTACCTGCCAATCCTGAAGAGGGATTCATTCATCCTGTTGATGCACGCAATTGTCCGGAGATCTGCTCCCATTGGCTGGTACAGGGCCACCAGGCGGAGTGAACGCTCCTCGATCTCATCACTCTTAGATGAGAGCTCAGACTTCTTTCTGTTTGCTTCCTCAGCGAGAACCACATCCTGTTCATAGAGGGCCTTCAGCGAGTCCCTGAACATGCCTGTCGAGAAATACCCAAATTTCAGCAGTTCGTCCTTTAAATTCTCAAGTTCATCATGATACTTATCTGACATGGATCCACCTACCCGAATCTCCCGGTGATGTAGTTGTTGGTCAGTTCCTCGGCCGGGCTCTCAAAGATCTGTGGTGTTTTCCCGAATTCAATGAGTTTGCCGATATACATAAAACCTGTATAGTCACTCACCCTGGCCGCCTGCTGCATGCTGTGGGTGACAATTATCACTGTGTATCTCTCTTTCAGTTCGCCAATCAGTTTCTCAATCTTTGCAGTTGCAATTGGGTCAAGTGCAGAGCAGGGTTCATCCATCAGGATGACATCAGGCTCAACAGCAAGGCTGCGTGCGATACAGAGACGCTGCTGCTGGCCACCCGAGAGGCCCATGGCAGAGTCATGCAGGCGGTCACTGACCTCATCCCAGAGAGCCGCCAGTTTCAGGCTCTTCTCGACGATCTCATCAAGGACTGCCCTGTCCCTTATGCCATGCACCCTCGGCCCGTAGGCGACATTCTCATAGATGGACTTTGGGAAGGGGTTTGGCCTCTGAAAGACCATCCCGATCCTTTTACGCAGGAGTACAGGATCAAGATCGACATCATAGATGTCCTCTTCATTGAAGATGACCTTCCCCTCTATCCTGCAGTCATTTACCAGGTCATTCATCCTGTTGAAGCACCTGATCAGTGTTGATTTGCCGCATCCTGAAGGGCCGATCAGTGCTGTCACCTTATTTGGGTGTATACTGATCTCTATGTCAATTAGGGCATGTTTCTCCCCATAATAGAGGTTGAGGTTCTCTGTTCTGATAACTGCTTTCTCTTCTTCCATTTTTTTTACCACGCTGCTTTTTTCTGGAAATGACTGCGGAGGATGACGGCCGCCAGGTATATGCTGGCTACGAGTATCAGCAATACGAGCGCCGTTCCGTACTGGTTTGTCTCACTGCCAGGGACATTTGTTGATAATATAAAGAGATGATAGGGAAGCGCCGTGACTGGTTCAAATACAGAATCCGGGAGAAAACGCCTGCTGAAGACCACTGCTGTGAACAGGATCGGTGCTGTCTCTCCTGCTGCACGCCCGATGCTCAGGATGGCCCCTGTGATGATGCCAGGCAGAGCAGGTGGCAGCACAACATTCCTGACTGTCTGCCATCTGGTTGCTCCAAGGGCAAGGCTGCCCTCACGCATGGAGTCTGGCACATTTTTCAGGGATTCCTCAGTTGTCCTGATAATGATCGGTAGTATCATGAGCCCGAGTGTGATCTGGCCTGCAAGCATACTGACCCCGAGGTTCAGATACAGGACAAGGAATGCAAAACCAAAGAGCCCGAATACGATGGAGGGTGTGCCACCCAGGAGGTCGACTCCTGTTCTGATGATCCTTGTTGCTGTATTCTCGCGGGTGTATTCCCTGAGATAGATGGCCGCCCCCATGCCAATCGGAAGGGCAAAGAGGATGGAGCCTGCCACAAGGTAGAGTGTGCCGATAATAGCAGGGAATATGCCTCCCTCCCTTCCAAGACCAGATGGCGAACTGGTCAGGAACTCGGGCGTGAGTGCAGGGTAGCCATGTATGATGATATCATAGAGTATCACTGCCAGACTGAGAAGCACCATTCCGGCAGAGGCCCATATCAGCCCGAACGCTCCTTTTTGCAAAACTCCGGGGGAGAGGTGCCTCCTGATATATATGGCCGCTGCGGCAAGGAGGAGAACTGCAAGGGCTGTTATAATGTCTGTTGCAAGGAAAAGCAGCAGGAATACAACTCCGTAAAGCCCCTTGATGATATAGTCCCTGTACCTCTCAGATATTCTGAATGATGATCTCTTCTCTCCTTTCAGTCTCTGGATGACTGCCATTGCACTGAGATTTATAATGAGTGTGATCACAAGGAGCGCCACAGCCAGACCAAAGAGGGCGTGATAGTGCGTACTTCCGGTCGCAACCTCGCCCATCTCAATTCCAAGGGTTCCTGTAAGTGTTCTGACTGGTGAGAGGACGTTGTATATTGGCTCAGGAATTACTGCTGCATTTCCTGTGACCATCATGACTGCCATGGTCTCCCCTATGGCCCGGCCCATTCCAAGAATGAGTGCTGCAGTGATGCCTGAGAGGGCAGAGGGCACCAGAACCTGGCTTATGGTCTGCCAGCGGGTTGCTCCGAGGGCAAGTGAGCCTTCCCTGAATTCACGCGGGACGGCACTGATGGCATCCTCTGATACACTGATGATGGTTGGGAGAGCCATGATCCCGAGCAGGATAGAGCCTGCAAGCCAGCTCTCTCCTGATGGTACGTCCAGTCTGATCCTGAGCTGATTGGTCAGCACAATCAGGCCAAAGAATCCATATACAACAGATGGTATCCCTGCCAGCATCTCAAATGCCGGTTTCACAAAGGCCTTCAGACGTGGGCCGGCAAGCTCAGATATGAATATCGCACTGCCGATGCCGAGGGGTGTTGCGATGACCATTGCCCCGATCGTGACCAGGAGTGTGCCTGTAATGAGGGGAAGTATGCCATATGAGGGTTCTGCCCCGCCAGGGTTCCAGACCTCACCAAAGAGGAAGTCAGCCGGCCGGATCTCAGAAAAAACAGGCAGGCCGTCCCTCAGGAGGAATACAAGGATGAAGAGGACTGTGAATACTGCGAAGACTGCGGTAAAAAACCAGACTGCACCTATAATGGAGTCTGTGATCCTTCCTTTCTGTCTGCTAATTATACCTGAGGCAGATTCTGACTGCTTGCTGAAAAAACCGGTTTTTGTCATGCGTCTTTATGCCTGAGTAGTGTCTGCATGGATCTCATTATTATGACTCTGAAAAAAATCCAGGGGTCTTATGCCACTGGCACAAAACCCTCTTCTTCTACGAGTTTCTGGCCTTCAGAACTCATGATGAAGTCGAGGTAGTCCTTTGCAAGGCCTGCTGCCTCACCCTTTGTGAACATATTGAGTGGGCGGGCGATCGGGTATTTGCCGTTGATTACATTCTCAACACTCGGAACCACGGCCGTCTCACCATCTGTGATCATAACTGCCCTGACCGTGGAGTCGATATAGCCAAGACCAACATATCCGACTGCCCCTGGTGTCTGTTCGACTGTTTTCTTTACTGCACCATTTGAGTTCTTCTCAAGCTGTGTCCTGACAAAGTCCTCTGAATTCATGACTTCACTATGGAAGAACTCCCTTGTCCCTGAGGCACTGTCACGCCCTATAACAACGATCTCCAGATCGTCACCTCCGAGTTCTTTCCAGTCTGTGATCTCCCCTCTGTATACTGCCTTCACCTGTGCGATTGTGAGGCTCTTTATGGGATTGTCCTTGTAGAGAATAATCGCGATGCCGTCCCTGGCAACCACATGTGTGATGAGATCAGGATATTTTTCAGTCTCTGTGACTTTCAGATCGCGGGACGCCATGCCTATATCAGCGGTGCCCTCACCTACTGCCTGCACACCCACACTTGAGCCTCCGCCGCTCACCAGGATGTCAGCAAATGCATCCTTTTCCATATAGGCCTCTGCTGCACTCTGTCCGATCGGAAGGACGGTGGTTGAACCAGTGACAGTAAGTGTTTTAACATCTTTTCCTGATTCCTCGCCCACACATCCACTCATAATCACTGCTGCGATAATGATAGATGCAATTCCAACGACCCTGAGAAGGTCTCTGCTGGTTATGGTTCTCATATTGACCAACTCCTCTATTAAATCCCTGAATATATAATTTGTCCCGAAATAGAATATACCTGGCGGGGGTTAGCATATAGCAGTATAGTGATCAAAATAATCATATATTGTGCGGTCCAAAATGATGGATGACTCCCATGGATATACGCAAGGTTCAGTTGAGTGGTGGCTCCTCATTTATCGTTTCTCTGCCCAGGGAATGGATTAAATCCACCGGTATAAAGAAGAATGATCCTGTAGGGCTGATCATACAGCCAGACGGCACTCTGCTTGTCACGCCCCGCACAGACAGCGAACAGGTGAGGAAGGAAAAATTATTTGAGGTGAACACCTCAACAGATGAGACCTCCTTCTTCAGGGATCTGATTGGTGCATATATCTCAGGATATACCACCATCACTGTCAGGGCAGAGGGCCGCCTCTCGGCCTTTGTAATCCCGCGTGTACGTGATTTTACCAGTATGGCGATCGGTCAGGAGGTCGTCGATGAGACAGAGAATTCCATCATTCTCAGGGATCTCCTCAATCCCTCTGAGATGCCTATGGACTCCACCATCAGGAGGATGTCAACAATTGTGGTCAGGATGCATGAGGATGCGGTCACTGCCCTGAAGACCTCTGACACTGCCCTTGCCAGGGGTGTAATGGAACGTGATAATGATGTTGACAGGCTTCACTGGCTTATTGCAAGGCAGACCAACCTCATCTTCCATGATGTCAGGCTCTCCAGGAAGATGGATATCCCACCTGCAATGGCCGCCCACTACTCCCAGATCAGTAAGATTGTCGAGAGGATTGGGGATCATGCCACAAAGATAGCAGGGAGTTCTCTCTCCCTTGAGAAGGGGGATGTGGATAATGAGCTCCTGCATGTGATCGGGAAGGCTGGTGGGTATGCCCTTGGTATCTTCAGGCAGGCTGTGAATGCCTTCTTTGAGAAAGATCTCATAAAGGCAAATGAGGCCATCTCGAAGGTGCCTCATCTTGAGGCCACCTGCAGGGAGATCAGCAGACGATCAGTTGCCTACGACGCCGCCGTTGCCATACATCTTGTCTCCATATCAGAGAGCATCAGAAGGGTGGGAGACTACTCAGCAGACATCTCTGAGCATGCGATCAATAGTGTTGTCGGTGAGGAGGGGTAGGCGGGTATTCTCTTTTTTATTAACCTGACATCAACAGATAATATGGATCCCAAAACAAGCACACTTGCGTTTTCTACAATAAATCATAACATCTTTTAGTTCCTGGCCCGATGATCTACCAGAACGGTGATTGCCATTGAGTCTTGATACAGTATTTCATCTCAGAGAAAATGGGACTGATGTAAAAACAGAGGTATTTGCAGGGTTTGCCACCTTTATCACGATGGCCTATATCATAGTCGTCAACCCTGCGATCCTGCTTGCGGCCGGCATACCATTTGGACCCTCGATGGTTGCAACCATCCTCTCGGCCATATTCGGAACACTGGTGATGGGCCTGTACGCGAACAGGCCATTTGCCATCGCTCCCTATATGGGAGAGAATGCCTTTGTCGCATATACTGTCTGTGGCGTTCTCGGATATCCGTGGCAGACCGCCCTTGGCGCCGTATTTATCAGCGGTGTCTTGCTGGTAATTCTTACACTGGCAGGCGGCCGGACCTTTATGTCCAGGGCAGTCCCTATGAACCTGAAATACAGTTTCTCGGTTGGTATTGGGCTGTTCATCACCTTTATAGGTCTCGTAAACTCAGGCCTGGTAGTCAGGGGTGCAGAGGGTGGAGGGCCTGTCATGGTCGGAGCCCTCAACACTCCCGGAGTAATGCTTGCTGTCTTTGGATTCCTGCTGATCTCCCTGCTGCTGATCAGGAATGTCAGGGGAGCGATTTTGATCGGCATAATCACGACCTCATTTCTCGGATTTGTTACAGGGATTGCAGAGGCGCCTGAGACACTCTTCAGCATGCCGCCTGATATCACCCCGATTCTCTTTCAGCTTGATATCACTGGTGCAATATCATGGGGATTTTTTGCGGTCATACTCACGATGTTTACGATGGACTTTCTGGACACCATGGGCGGCCTTATCGGGATATCTGCACAGGCGGGTCTGCTTGATGAGAATGGGGATCTTCCTGAGATTGAGAAGCCGTTTCTTGCCGACGCACTGGCAACGGTTTTTGGAGCACTCGTAGGTACAACCACAACAGGCACTTTCATGGAGTCTGCGGCCGGCACCCAGGTCGGGGGCAGGACAGGCCTGACCGCGGTTGTGGTGGCTCTGCTCTTCGGTATAGGCCTCTTCTTCTCACCCCTTCTGTCGGCGATCCCAGTAGCAGCCACGAGTTCTGCACTTATGGTGGTTGGTCTCTTTATGCTGAAGCCCGTGACAGAGATCGACTTCAGTGACTACTCTGAGGTGATCCCGGCCTTTGCAGTCATCGCACTGATGAGTTTCACATATAACATCGGTGTTGGTCTATGCAGCGGGTTTGTGCTCTACCCGCTCTTCAAACTTGCAAAAGGAAAGCAGAATGAGGTTCAGCCTGCTGGGTGGATACTCTTCGGGCTCTGTCTTCTATTCTTTATATTCTATCCGTACTGAGGGAGGATAGGATCCCTTAATTTATCGTATATACAACCGGGACTCAATGGCAGAGGATGCAGAGCCCCTGTGCACATACTGCCGCCACCTGAGGGCTGGAAGTGCAGGGCCTTTCCTTAGGCCATCCCGGATGAGATCCTCTCTGGCGGGCATAACCACAGAGGCCCCTGTCCTGGTGACGGCAGCATAACCTTTGAAACCCCTTGAGGGGTTTGTTGTGGATGAGGAGAAGGATATGACTGAGGAGGATGCCAGCGCTGTGATCACCAGCCTGAAGAAGGGGGCCGGCCGGCAGGGTTCTGCGCAGTCTGCGTACATGGCCCGGTTTCAGGAATCTTAAAAAACCACAATTTGCGACTTATTTTAAAAAACAAAGGATCTATAACTTCGATTTTTTTCGAAGTCATGGTCTTCTTTATCCCTTGTCTGATACTACTATGATATATGACAAAGAAGGGTGAGAGGAGATCAAGAGGATCTCCCATGACAGGAGGCGTGATTGTCGTTGCAGTCTGCTTCCTCTGCCTGGGGTGCCTCATGGCACTCCCTGTTATGGCAGACAAACCTGTTGAAAAGGCAGATCTGTCTGGAACAGAATGGAATCTGGAATCTTATCTAAACAGCACCGGCGGGATGGTCTCTGAGCTAAAAGGTACAGATATCACCCTTGAGTTTGGTGAAGACGGCCGTCTGGGTGGATCTGGTGGATGCAACAATTACTTCGCATCCTATGAACTCGATGGCGAGAAGCTCACAGTCGGCCCTGCTGGCTCGACCATGATGGCTGGTCCTGAGGATGTAATGGCGCAGGAAAGTGCCTTTCTTGGGTTGCTGGGATCAGTTGCAGGCTACCAGATTGAGGGTGACAGACTGACCCTTACTGATGCAGATGGCAGGGAGATCCTGGTCTTCTCAGAGGCAGTCCCTCCAGCTGACAGACTCCTGACAGGCACAAACTGGGTCCTTGACTCATACAACAATGGCAATGAAGCAGTCGTCTCTGTAATCTCCGGAACTGAGATCACCGCTGTCTTTGATGAGGATGGCAGGGTCGCAGGCTCCGCCGGGTGCAATAATTACTTCGCATCCTATGAACTCGATGGCGAAAAGCTCTCAGTAGGCATGCCAGGATCGACCCGGATGATCGCTGCAGAACCAAAGGGCATCATGGAGCAGGAGAGCACCTTCCTCTCAGTCCTCGAGTCTGTTGCAGGCTATGAGATCGATGGTAACAGTCTGACTCTCCAGAACTCTTCAGGAGAGACAGTCCTTACCTTCAGTGCTGAGGAGTGAGGGAGTCTTCTCCCTGGAATACTTTTTTTGGTCTCTGGAATTTTGAGAAAATCGGATCCTGATTTTAAGATCTTTGAATAATTCTCATATCAATATCGGTTGATTTATATGACTCATTCTACAGAGATCCTGGTTGTCAGGGGCGTCCTCCCCATCCAGATGGCTGCATGTCCAGTATCTGTAACAGACGCCCGACTGGAGTATAACCATGAGAGAGCATACCAATTTCCCGGATTTCGGGCATCTCCTACCTGCATCGCTCCTTGCCGGGCTGATCGGCGGCGGGCTGCTGGTATTCCTGACCTCCTGTGTCCATGCATGGTGCTGGGATGGTATCCCAGGCTTCAGGTACGGAATCTTTGAGAGCATCAGCAGTATCCAGTACATATTGCTCGGCACCCTGACCCTCTTCCTTTCAGGGATGCTTGCAGTTGTCTTAAGGCCAGTAGAGACCCGGGCACAGGCCTTTCTTGTGGGCGGGATCTCTGGATTCACTGTCTTCCTTGTAAATGAGATCCACTTTAATATCTCACTTCTCCTCGGTCAGGGAAGCACCGACCTCGCCGGGGATCTAATCCACAATCTCTCTTATCAACTTGCCAGTTTCCCTCTCCAGTTCCTGTTCATGGCCCTGGTAATGACAGGTCTTGCCGTCCTCGGCGCCTTCATCCTCTTCTCATTCAGTGAGAAGGCAGCCGGCCCAGAAGAAGAGACTCGGGCATCGCTCGTGATCCCGGGCTCGAAGGTTCTTATCATCCTCGTCGTTCTGGTCCTCCCGCCGCTCGCCGCTCATATGATGTCTGGTGCCAAGATGGTCAGCGTGAATCCCTCAGAGACGATGATCAGCACACACATATCCCTCGAACGCACCGCACCTGACGCAATCATCCTCACCGCCCATGAGGTGCCCGCAGGCTCTCATTTCTCTGTATATCTTGATGGTGTTGATGTCTCCAATGCCTCTGCATCTGCCTCTAAAGGTTTTGTCGGGACAGTCGAGCCCTCAGACGGCCTTCAGGCTATCGGGGGGTCAGAGGCCACCTGGCAGGGGGCCGGGGTCATGAGCAATGGCACGCCTCTGGATTTCACTATCAAGGTTCACGGGGCAGACGGCTCAGAGATAGTCGTCCTGAACCGGCAGATCTGACCAAAAAGTGTTTGAATGAGGGGGGCAGCAACCCCTCGAAACATGCCCCCCTTCATAAAAACCCTCTGTTGGCACCTCTTAACAGAGTGTTTTGAGATGACTTCGTAGCTGTATTCCCGATGATATGGTTGGTATTTCTGAGCCGGAATCTCTTACCTAAAACTCAGGGGTATAATAGTCTGATTGTCCATGAATTGAGATGAGAAAATCAGAAGGCGCACATAATTCACAGGACATATTATGAACCGTGGATGTCAGGGCTAGTAACCCACAGGAGCCAAACACCTCAAAACAGGAGTTAAATCTGGCTCCAACGCTGTTATGGGGCAGATGGCTGTTGGTTGTCGTATGATGGAATAATTATTTAATGAGACAATCATCATATTTCATATGGCGAATTACCAATGGAATATACCAATGCCCTGATTTTTCTTATACTGTTGCTGATGGCATGTGTTGTGCCTGTCATGGCTGAAGAAGAGAATGCCACTCCACTCAACACATCCGAGATACCAGGATGTATAAATGGCAGCCCGAACTGGGCTGGCCAGCGAAACCTCTCTGAGTTCAGCAGATATGATCCTCCATATGAAGAAACAGAACCATCAAAAGATACACTGAATTCTGATATCATTATAATCAATGCATCAAATCTGTCCATGGATGAGAATCTCTCTTCAGGGGAAGTATCACTCAACCAATACGGGACTTTCACAGTGACCCGGACACACAATGTCACACCCACCCAGACAGATCCCATTCCGCCTGGTATGAACCCCTGGGAAAGCCTCAGAGGTCGTCACCCCAATGTGGAGAGCAATGCTGAGATAATGGAATATATCAACACCTGTGGCATTTCCAGCTGGTACGAGAGACGTTATAACACAACCTGCCGGCATGTCTGTCTTGTTCCTGGTTCGTCATGTGACAGGAAGCTGGTATATCTGAACAGGGATGTGAACGAACGGGAGGACAATGATAGTATCATATGGATACGTCTCATCGACCTTGACGAAGAACTTCCTGTAGAAGTGCCTGACCCACTTGCAGACCTCTATGTCATGTACCCGGCGGCACAGGAAAACCCTGCAATAAAAGCGTTCGTCAGGGAGTACAGACCAGAGCG
>Ga0265294_10005989_pt1 | contig 14718 bp, 15 predicted proteins | sample MunlanPumphouse3_FD_192504 | JGI IMG/M metagenome (GOLD analysis project Ga0265294, IMG submission 192504) | Groundwater microbial communities from a municipal landfill in Southern Ontario, Canada - Pumphouse #3 | ecosystem: Environmental > Aquatic > Deep subsurface > Groundwater | place... | reverse complement strand
TGAGGCCGTGGAAATATATCCTGCCGTAGTTGACCGTCCCGGCGAGGACGATGTGCCCGAGAGGCTTGTCGATCAGGTCGGGGAGCACGGCGCCCAGTGCGGCGAGCGCGACAACGCGCCGGTCACCGACAAGACCCGCCAGCACAAGGCCGATGAGGATGCCGGCCATGACGTGGGCGAGGAGATACATCGGCACCCAGTGGCAGAGCAGCCATATACCCTTTTTCCCCGGGCGGAAGAGGGGGTGTGGCACAGAACGGTACTATACTGCGCATTATTGATGCGCAATGTATATATCAGTACAGAGTACACCATGAAGACATGCAGACGAAGATCCTCCTTGACGAGGGGGAGATGCCGAAACGGTGGTACAACATCCAGGCCGATCTTCCACGACCCCTGGACCCGCCCCTCCACCCGGCGACCGGGAAACCGGCAACCCCCGACGATCTCCGCCCCATCTTTCCGATGGAGCTGATCAGGCAGGAGATGAGCAGAGAGCGCTACATCGATATCCCGGCCGAGGTCCGGGATATCCTCACTCTCTGGAGACCGAGCCCCCTCTACCGGGCAAGAAGGCTTGAAGCGGCCTTGAAGACCCCGGCGAAGATCTACTATAAGTGGGAGGGCGTAAGCCCGCCGGGCTCGCATAAGCCCAACACCGCCATCCCCCAGGCCTACTACAACCGCGAGGAGGGGATCGAGCGGCTCGCGACCGAGACCGGGGCGGGCCAGTGGGGCTCGTCGCTTGCGTTCGCAACAAGCCTCTTTGATATGGAATGCACCGTCTACATGGTCAGGAGCTCGTATGAGCAGAAGCCCTACCGGAAGAGCATGATGCAGGTCTACGGCGCCGAGTGCATCCCGAGCCCGTCGCTGAAGACCCGGTCGGGCCGGATGGTGCTCGGCCGCGACCCCGACACCCCGGGCTCCCTCGGTATCGCCATATCAGAGGCGGTCGAGGACGCGGCGAGCCACGATAACACCAACTACGCGCTCGGCTCAGTCCTCAACCATGTCTGCCTCCACCAGACGATCATCGGCCAGGAGGCAAAGCAGCAGCTCGCGGTTGCAGAGGCCTACCCCGACGTCGTGATCGGGTGCGTCGGCGGCGGCTCAAACTTCGCCGGGCTCTCCTTCCCGTTTGCAGGCGAAAAGATCACGGGAAAGCACCCCGATATCGATATCATCGCGGTAGAGCCTGCAGCATGCCCGACCCTGACGAAGGGGCTCTACACCTACGACTACGGGGATGTCGCGGGGCTGACCCCGATCATGAAGATGTTCACCCTCGGCCACGACTTCGTCCCACCTGCGATCCATGCGGGCGGCCTGCGCTACCACGGGGCGTCGCCGCTCGTATCAAGGCTCGCCCACGACGGCGTCATCAGGCCGGTCGCCTACTACCAGAACGAGGTCTTCGAGGCAGCCGTGACCTTTGCCCGGACCGAGGGGATCGTCGTCGCGCCCGAGGCGGCCCACGCGGTGAAGGCTGCGATCGACGAGGCCCTCCGGTGCCGGGAGACCGGCGAGGCGAAGGTGATCCTCTTCAACAACTCAGGGCACGGCAACTTCGACTTCTCCTCCTACGAAGCGTATTTCGCGGGGATGCTCGCCGACTACGAGTACCCGGTGGAGCTGATCAAAGAGTCGCTCTCCCGGCTGCCGGTGACGGGGTGATGCCGGTGGACTGGAGAGGGCTCGAAGAGAGCTGAACCGGAACCCGGGAGGACGCTCCCTCGTCGTCCCGGTATTCGTTGAACTCCCGCTCCCCGCGGCCCCGCCGGCAGACCTCTACGCCTCCCTCCGGGAAGGCCCGGGATTCCTGCTCGAGTCGCTCGAGGGGGGCGGGAAGTTTGCCCGCTACTCGTTCATCTGCACCGCCCCGGCCGCGACCGTCGCCGTGACCTCCGACGGTCTGGTGACGGTCTCAGGCGACCCCCGCATACACGAGATCGCCGGGGATATCGAGGCAGCCGATGCCATAGATGCCGTCCGCTCGTTCATGGCCCGGTTCCAGGCCGCTCCGGCGCCGCTCCCCCCGTTTTCGGGAGGAGTTGCCGGTTACTTCTCCTACGACCTCGCCTCGTCGATCTACCCGGCGGTCCTGCCTGGTGCGGTGGAGGAGCCGGTCGCCCGGTTCATGCTGGCGCTGGACTGCCTCGCCCTCGATCACCAGAGTGGGCGGCTCGCGGCCATCAGGAACCTGCTCATCACCGACGAGGGCGATGCAGAGGAGGAGTACGCCAGGGCCGCCGATGCGGTCGCAGCCGGCGCCGCCCGGATACGCGATCTCTCCCCGGCACGCCCGACCGACCCGGACCCGGCCGGGGTCGCGGTGTCGTCATCCTGCACCGCTGATGAGTTCTCGGGCGCGGTCCTGCGGATCAAGGAGCATATCGCGGCAGGCGATATCTTCCAGGCGGTCCTCTCCCGGAGGCTCACCTGCTCCGCCGGGGGCGACCCGTTTGGCATCTACCGGCGGCTCCGGGCGAAAAACCCGAGCCCCTACATGTACTACCTGGACTTCGGGGACCTCACGGTCGCAGGGAGCAGCCCCGAGATGCTCGTCCGTGTGGAGGGGGATCGGGTGACGACGGTCCCGATCGCCGGGACCAGGCCGCGGGGATCGACCCCGGCGGAGGACGACCGGCTGGCTGCCGAACTCCTCGCCGACGAGAAGGAGCGCGCCGAGCACATCATGCTCGTCGACCTGGCAAGGAACGACGTCGGGGCGGTCTCGGCGTTCGGGAGCGTCGCGGTGGAGGGGTTCATGGCCGTCGAACGGTTCTCGCATGTCCAGCATATCGCCTCCACGGTCTCGGGCACGCTCAGGGAGGGGTGCGACCGCTTCGACGCTCTGCGGTCCTGTTTCCCGGCGGGGACCGTCTCGGGCGCCCCGAAGGTCAGGGCGATGCAGGTCATCGGCGAGGTGGAGGAGCTCAGGCGCGGGGTCTACGCGGGAGCGGCCGGCTACATCAGTTTCTCAGGCACGATGGACCTTGCGATCGCCATCAGGACGGTCGTCGTCCGGGACGGCGTCGCATCCATCCAGGTGGGGGCCGGGATCGTGGCCGACTCTGACCCCGGCCGGGAGTGGGCCGAGACCGGGAGCAAGGGGCAGGCGATGCTTGCTGCGCTCGGTGCAACGGAGGTGCAATGATGCGGGTGCTCGTCGTCGACGGTTACGGGAGTTTCACCAACAACCTCTGCCAGCAGATCGGGATGCTCGGGGCCGAACCGGTCGTGGTGCAGGGCGATACACCGCCCGACCAGCTCCGCTTCGCCGTGTTTGACCGGATCGTCCTCTCACCCGGGCCGGGGCATCCCGGGGATGTTGCGCTCTACCAGGCGATCCTCACCACGATCAGCCGCACCGTCCCGACGCTCGGGGTCTGCCTCGGCCACCAGGCGATCGGGCTTACCTTCGGGGCGCAGATCACCCGGGCAGGCAGGCCGATGCACGGGAAGCAGTCGGTCGTGCGGCACGACGGTGCCGGGGTCTACGCGGGGGTGGGAAACCCCCTTGTCGCGACACGCTACCACTCGCTCGTCATCGACCCGGCTACGGTCCCTGACTGCCTCGAAGTGACCGCCAGGAGCGACGACGGCACGATCATGGGCATCCGGCACCGGGAGTTCCCGATTCACGGGATGCAGTTCCACCCGGAGAGCATCCTCACCCCCGACGGGAACCGGCTGATGGCAAACTTCCTCTCCGACATGGGGGACCGGGCATGATCAGGGAGGCGATCGCCCGGGTCTCCTCCGGCACCGACCTCACCCCGCCTGAGGCGACGGGGGTGATGGAGGAGATCATGCGGGGCGCCGCGACCCCCGCCCAGATCGGCGGGTTCCTCACGGCGCTGCGGATGAAGGGGGAGACCGAGGCCGAGATCGCGGCGTTCGCCCGGGTGATGCGGGCTGCCGCCGTCCCGGTCTCCCTCCCGGCCCCGGAGGCGCGGGTCGATACCTGCGGGACCGGGGGTGACGGTGCAGGGACGTTCAACATCAGCACCGCGGCCGCCTTCGTCGCTGCCGGTGCAGGGGTCTCCATCGTGAAGCACGGGAACCGCGGGGTATCAAGCCGGTGCGGTTCGGCCGACGTCCTCGAGGCGCTCGGGGTCGCGGTCACGACACCGCCCGACCGGGTCCCGGGCGTTCTCGCGGCTGCCGGGATCGCGTTCCTCTTCGCCCCGGTCTACCACCCGGCGATGCAACACGCCCGGTCGGCCAGGCAGGAGATCGGGATCAGGACGATCTTCAACCTCCTCGGCCCCCTCACGAACCCGGGCTGCGTCGGGGCACACCTCCTCGGCGTCTACGATCCCCGCCTGACCGCCCCGGTCGCCCGGGTGCTCGGCGACCTCGGGGCCAGGCGGGCGATGGTGGTCCATGGCGCGGGTCTGGACGAGATCACGACGACCGGGCCAACGGTCGTCGCGGAGCTCCGGGACGGGGCGATCCGGACCTACACCCTCGACTGCACCGAATTTGGTATCCCACGGTCTCCCATCGCCGCCCTCCGGGGCGGCGGGCCTGAGGAGAACGCCCGGATTCTCCTCTCGGTCCTCGCAGGCGATGGGGGGCCGGCCCGGGATATCGTCCTCCTCAACGCCGGGGCGGCGGTCTACCTCGGTGGGAAGGCTGCCGATCTCGCCCGGGGGATCGCCCGTGCGGCTGAGTCGATCGACTCGGGGGCTGCGCTCGACCGGCTCAAGCGGTTGATCGAGGTTGCCGGGGGTGCGTCGTGATCATCGATGACATCCTCCGGAGCACGAGGGAGCGGGTGGCGACGATCCCGGCCGACCTCCACCAGAACCATCCCGCCCCAGCCCGGAGCCTCGTTGACGCGATCCGCTCCTGCACCGACCGTATCGCAATCATCGCGGAGGTGAAGTACGCCTCCCCCTCAGGTGGGCGGGCGGCATGCACCTCCCCGCCGGAGGCGCTGGCAGCCGAGTTTGCCGCCGCTGGAGCGGTAGGGGTCTCGGTCCTGACCGAACCCTCGTTCTTCGGGGGGAGCGCCGCAAACCTCGTCCGCGTCCGCGCCGCGGTCCCCCTCCCGGTGCTCAGGAAAGACTTCATCGTCGACGAGCGGCAGGTCGCCGAGACCCGGGCGATGGGGGCCGACGCGATCCTCCTAATCGCCCGGGTGCTCGGTGACGACCTCCCCCGGTTCGTGGACGCCGCCCACGAGGCAGGGCTTGACGCACTGGTGGAGGTCCGGAACCGCGACGAGGTTGAGGTGGCGCTCGCCACTGGGGCTGACCTGGTCGGGATCAACAACCGCGATCTCGGCACGCTCAAGGTCGACCTCTCCACCACGCGGCGGCTTGCCGGACTCGTCCGGGACGATGGGAGGCTCATCGTCTCTGAGAGCGGGATCCTCTGGCCCTACGATGTCCGGAGCCTCAGGGACTGCTGCGACGCCTTCCTCGTCGGGTCGGCGATCATGAACGCCCGGGACCGGAGGAGAAGACTGGAGGGGTTTGTATTCGCGTGAAGGTCTGCGGCGTCACCACGGTCGGCGACGCCCTCATGGCCGCCGATTGCGGGGCCGACGCGATCGGTGTCGTGCTTGAAAGCCCCTCTCCCCGGTCGGTCTCACCGGAGCGGGCGGCAGCGATCTTTGCCGCCGTCGGCCCCCTGGTCGTCACGGTCGCGGTGACGGCGACCACAACAACCGCCGGGATCGAGGAGATCCTCAGGCTGCGGCCGGGTGCGGTCCAGGTGCCGGCAGCCTGCGAGGTTCCGCCCGGTGCCGGGGTCAGGGTCATCAGGTCGGTCGCACCCGGCGACCCGGTCCCGGAGAACTGCGACGCCATGGTGGTCGACGGGAGCCGGGGGACCGGACTGGAGTTCGATGCGGATTATGCCGGGTGGGTCACGGAACAATCAGCGGTGCCGGTGATCCTCGCCGGCGGGCTTACGCCGGAGAACGTCAGGGACGCGATAGATGCCCTCCACCCCTATGGGGTGGACGTCGCTTCGGGGGTGGAGTCACGCCCCGGCGTGAAGGACCCCAGACGGGTCAGGGCGTTTCTTCTGGCATGCAGGGAGAGTGGTGTATGATACAAAGTCGATTTGGAGCGTTCGGGGGGCAGTACGTCCCCGAGACGCTGATGGAAGCGCTCATGGAGCTCGATGAGGCCTACCGCCGGGCCAGGGAAGACCCGAAGTTTCTGAGACGGCTCTCGTTCTACCTGACCGAGTACGCGGGGAGGGAGACCCCGCTCACCTTCTGTGCAAACCTCTCCCGCGACCTCGGGTGCCGGGTCTACCTGAAGCGGGAGGATCTGCTCCACGGCGGAGCGCACAAATTAAACAACACCCTTGGCCAAGGGCTGCTCGCAGAGTTCATGGGCAAACGCCGGCTCATCGCCGAGACCGGGGCCGGGCAGCACGGTGTGGCGACCGCGATGGCTGGCGCGGTCCTCGGTCTCCCGGTCGAGGTCTACATGGGCGAGGTCGATACAGAGCGGCAGCGGTTGAACGTCTACCGGATGCGCCTCCTCGGCGCCACGGTCCACCCGGTCGCCGCAGGAACCAGAACCCTGAAGGACGCGGTGAACGAGGCGATGCGGGACTGGGTGACGAACGTCCGCGACACCCACTACCTGCTCGGCTCCTGCGTGGGGCCGCACCCCTTCCCCTCGATCGTCAGGGACTTCCAGTCGGTTATCGGGGAGGAGACGCGGCGGCAGGTCCTTGACCGGGAGGGGAGGCTGCCCGACATGATCGTCGCCTGCGTCGGCGGGGGATCGAACGCCGCCGGTATGTTTGCGCCGTTCATCGGCGCCGGTCCCGCGCTCGTCGGCGTCGAGGCTGCCGGGGACGGCCTTTCGACCCCCCGGCACGGCGCGTCGATCTGCGGGGGTTCACCCGGGATCTTCCAGGGCGCGCTCTCCTACCTCCTTCAGGACGGCGACGGACAGGTGCGGGAGACCCATTCGGTCGCGGCAGGCCTCGATTACCCGGGCGTCGGCCCTGAACACGCCTTCTGGAAGGAGCGGGGGGCGGTCAGGTACGAGGCCGCCACCGACCGGGAGGCGCTGGACGCGTTCCGCTACCTCTCCCGGCGGGAGGGGATCATCCCGGCGCTCGAGTCTGCCCACGCGGTCGCCTACGCCTGCCGGGCCACCGCTGACCTCGGTCCTGACGGCATCCTCGTGATCAACCTCTCGGGCCGGGGCGACAAGGATGTCCCTGATGTGGCCCGGCTGGACGGGGTGGCCTGATGAGCAGGCTCGCCGCCGCATTCGCGGGCCGGAACAGCCCGGCATTCGTCGGGTTCCTGGTCGCCGGCGACCCTGACCCGGCAACGTCGCTTACCGTCGCGAAGGCGATGATCGATGCCGGGGCCGGTATCCTCGAGGTCGCCGTCCCCTTCTCTGACCCCATGGCCGACGGCCCGGTCATCCAGCAGGCCCACGAGCGGGCGCTCGCCGCCGGGATGACCCTGGATGCGACGTTCGACCTGGTGCAGACGATCCGGGCCTACGCCCCGGTGCCGGTCGTCCTCTTTACGTATGCAAACATCGTCTTCAGGCAGGGGTGGGACCGGTTCACCGCCCGGGCCGCGGGGGCGGGGGCCGACGGTCTCCTGGTCGTCGACCTCCCGCCCGAAGAGTCCGGGGACCTCTCGGCCGCCGCGGCCCGGCACGGTCTTGACCTCATCAGGCTCATCGCCCCGACGACATCGGCAGCCCGCCGGCGTCAGATCCTCGCCGGTGCGTCGGGGTTCGTCTACCTGGTCGCGGTCGAGGGGGTGACCGGTGTGCGGGACGACCTCCCGGAGCACCTTGCAGGCCTGATCGGGACACTCAGGCAGGAGACAGACCTCCCGCTTGCCGTCGGGTTCGGGGTCTCCCGGCCCGGGCACGTCCGGGCGATAGCGGCCGCCGGTGCGGACGCGGTCGTCGTCGGGAGCGCCGTTGTCCGGGTCATCGGGGAGAACCCCGGCGGCGGGGAGGCGATGGTGCAGGCGGTCCGGGACTACGTTGCCGGGATGACGGGGCGGCCATGACGACCATCGGTCTCCTGACAAACCCCATCGCCGGGATGGGCGGCGCCGTGGGGCTCAAGGGGACTGACGGTCAGGCCGCGGAGGCGATCCGCCGGGGGGCGGTCCCCCGGGCTTCTTCCCGGGCCGCCGAAGCCCTCAGGCTCCTTGCGGGTCGGGGCATTCGGTTCCTCACCCCCGCCGGGGCAATGGGGGCGGATGCCCTCGATGCCACCGGTATCACAGGGTACGAGGTTGTCTTCACCCCCGGAGAGCCGACGACGGCCGCGGATACCAGGGATGCCTGCAGGGCGTTTGCCGCCGCCGGGGTCGACCTGATCCTCTTCTGCGGCGGCGACGGGACCGCCCGTGACGTCCTCGATGCGGTGGGGCGGTCGGTGCCCGTCCTCGGGATCCCGGCCGGGGTGAAGATGTACTCGGCGGTCTTTGCGGTCAACCCTGCCGCGGCCGCCGCGGTCGTCATCGGGCTTGATGCGGCCCGGCTCCGCGACGCCGATGTCCTCGACGTCGATGAGGAGGCCTACCGGGAAGGGAGGCTTGCGGTCAGGTTCTACGGGGCGGCACGGGTTCCTTACCTCCCGGGGCGGGTCCAGGGGGCGAAGGCGGTCTTTGAGGAGGTCGACGACGAGCGGGCGAAGCGAGAGATCGCCAGGTTCATCGCTGAGGTGATGAACCCGGAGATCCTCTATATCGTCGGCGCCGGGAGCACCACAGAGGCGATCCTTGCGCAGATCGGACTCGAGGGGACGCTGCTCGGCGTCGACCTGGTCATGAACGGAAGAGTAGTCGCAAAGGACGCCGACGAGCGGACGATCCTCTCCCATCTTACGGGTGCGGCCGCCGCACGGATCATCGCAAGCCCCATCGGGGCGCAGGGGTTCATCCTCGGCCGGGGGAACCAGCAGATCAGCCCGGCGGTGGTCAGGCGGGCCGGCGGTCCCGGGAGGATCATCGTGGTGGGGACACCGGCAAAACTCGCCGGGACCCCGGCGCTCTACGTGGACAGCGGCGATCCGGCGCTGGATGGGGAGTTCGGGGACTCGATTGCGGTGGTATCAGGCTACCGGATCGCACAGCGGAAGCGGGTCGCCCATCACCGCTGAGGGGTCATCTTTCGTTCGCCGGGCGGCACCATACGGGAGCGTCTTTCAGGTTCAAAAGAAGGTCCTCCGGCCCCTCGAAGGGGGCGACGGCGACAAGGGCTCCGGCAAACTCGATGTGGGTGTGAGCGTCCGAGCCGGCAGAGACCGGTTTTTTATGCTCACCGGCAAACGCCCGGGATTCGATATCTGCTTCCGGTGAGCGGTTCCGGGCGTTGTAGCCCTCGACGATATCGATCCGGTCGATGACGTCCTGCAGGACCCCTTGATCGATCGTGCACAACCGGTGGGTGCAGAAGGGGTGCGGGACGATGGAGAGGGCACCCTGGTCGTCTATGGCGTCAAGAGTCTCCGCGGCCGAGAGGCCGGGAGGGATCTCTTCGGTGAGGAACGCACCGATGATCTCGCCGTCCCGGGTGAGGATCTCTTCGGCGAGGATCTCCGTGATATCAGGGTCCCGCCCCCTGATCCGGGCATACACCTCCCGGGACCCCGCGATGCTGTTGTGGTCGCAGACCAGCGGGAGGATGCCCGACCTCTCCCATGCCCGGACGATGGCACCCACGCTCACCACCGAGTCGATGGAGTAGTCGGAGTGGACATGCATGTCGAGGAGCACGGTCTCGTTCGGGGCCCGGGGTACTGGTTGTATCATAAAAAGGTCATCATCCGTGGGGGAACCGGGATCTCCCGGTGCGGGTCTCTATACAATAGTCGGTAGAACAATATTTGCCTTTCCCGGTATGGAGAACTATTGCACCACTGTGGCTGATATCTGCATGCAGCGTTGCCCCACAACCAACCCCGGGGCCCCTCACCACTTCTCGATGAGGGAGAGGAGCAATTTTCGGACCTCTGCGGTCAGTTCACAGGAGGGGTTGATCTCAAGCGCTTTATCGGCGCACGCAAGCGCGTGGCGATACATCCCAAGGTGGTAGAGGACGCTGCACTTCATGCTCCATCCGGCGGCATACCGTGGATCGAGCGAGAGCACCCGGTCAAAACAGGCGAGCGCCTGCCGGTATTCCCCGAGCGCGTACAGGGCACCCCCCCTCAGGCTCCAGACGCGGACATTCTCGGGGTCGTCGGCGATGGCCCGGTCGTAACAGGTGATGGCCTCCTCGTGCCGGTGCTGGAGGAAGCGTGCGTAGCCGAGATCGATCCAGGCCGCTACAAAGTGCGGATCGATCGCAAGCACCCGCTCGTAGCAGGCGACCGCGTCATCCAGGCGGCGCATCGCGGTAAATATCCCGCTCCGGTTGTACCAGGCGACCGCGGAGTTGGGGTTGAGCGCCAGGGCACGGTCGTAGCAGACGAGCGCCTCATCGAGCCGGTTGCGACGCCGGTGCAGCATCCCCCGGGAGACCCAGGCAGGAGCGAAGTCAGGGTCGATCGAGAGCGCCTTCTCCCAGCAGGCCAGCGCCTCCTCGTCCCTGCCGAGGAGATCGAAGAAGACGCCCTTGTTGTTCCACATCTTCACGTTCTCCGGATCGCGCTCGAGCACCCGGTCAAAACAGGCTATCGCCTCACAAAACCGCCCCTGCTGGGCGAGAGAAACCGCCTGCCTGCTCACCGCCGTATCAGTTCCCGGCCCCGCCCGGTCTTCGGGCTCGCCCCTTCCGAAGAGTTTTCCTGTAATTCCCATTCCGGACATCCCCCCGTGGTCAGGCTACTGGTGGCGGGCATATAATATAACCGTTCCCCCGTCCCCGGCGACGACAGGCCGGGAGAGAGGGCCCTGGATGAGGGGGATACTCACCGCCGGGCCACCCGTATCTGCCGGGCGCCGCGTGCGCCGCGGAGCGACGCCGGGTCGCAGGTGAGCCTTCCTACCAGGTTCACCGCGCCTGCAGGCACAGGGCGGTCGTCCGTGCTCAGGGGCGTGGGGCCGAAGAAGATCGCAAGCGCCCGTCCCGGCGGCCAGTAGCCGATATCCCCGGGATCGACCAGGGTGGTGGCGGTCTCGTCCGGCGGCAGCGCTACCGGGACCGCAAAATACAACTCGTCGCCCCACTCCTCCGGGGCCGCGTCGATCGGGAGCACCCTGAGGATCTCGGTGGCGGCGGGGGTATCGAAGAGCTCCGCCTCGAACGGGCGGTCGTCTACCAGGATGACGATATCGGTCGGCATGGTGATCCTCCTGCTGCTGGATCATTGCATCTCATATTTCCATGCGATTGTTGCGTCACGCGAAGCCGCGAAGAGCGTGTAGTTCCTCCTCATTGTCACTCTTCGCGCCCCCCCACGTACTTCGCGTGCGGCAGCCATCAGCCCCCTGCAACCTACACAATACGGTGACCGGACCAGATAATCCTCACGGGATTGTGGGTTTTTGCGGGAGTTACCCCCGCCGCCGCACCGCTGCGATCACCTGCGCCACCCGCACGGCACCCCCCTCCCGGTGGAGGTCGGTATGCACCCGGGCGTGGCAGATGCCGCAGAGCGTGATGAGGTTTGCCAGGGCGTCATGTGTCGGGTCCAGGTCGATGTGATGGACGTGGAGGTCTTTGGCTCCGCCGCAGATGGCGCACTGCTCCCCGTCGCGTTCCAGGATCGCGGTCCGCACCGCCTTCCACCCCCGGAGAGCGTACTTCTCCCGCGCCCTGATGGAGATCCCGAACTCCTCGCAGAAGACAGAACCGTCCTCGCGGACGGCGAACGGGCACTGGTAGCAGAGCCTGAGGAAGCCGTTCCGGTCCGGGTGGCCGTCGCAGAGAGGAGGCAGCGTGCGGTCAAACGCATCAAGGCTGAGCTGCAGGTCGGTGGTCACGTTAGATGATCTCTCTCGGGATACGGGATAACTACTCGTTCTCCTCCTCACTGTAGGGGACCGGGACGTAGGCGACCGACGGGCGGCGGGGCATCGCCTGGGGGAAGAGGTCCATCAACTGGTAGATCCCGGCGGGGATACCGGGGGTGACCGGGAGCCCGAACTCCCGTGCCTGCTCAAAGGTTATCGGGTAGTCGTGAGTCCACCGCCCCTCGGTGAGCAGGCGTGCAAGGCTGTCCGCCCGCTCGGTCTCCATCCGGTCCCGGAGCAGGCCGGCCACGAACTCCCGCATCTGGTTCTGGGCCTTCGCCGCTATGTCGACCAGGATAAAGGTTGTGTCATCGATCTCCTCCGGCGGTTTCAGACGCGGGACCCGCAGGATCGACGAGGCCGGGTATTCTCCGATCCTGGGGTCGACCGGGCCGAGCACGGCGTTCTCGTCCATCGCCACCTCGTCGGCGGCGAGGCAGAGGAGCGTCCCGCCCGACATGGCGTAGTGCGGGACAAAGATCGTCACCTTCCCCCGATGACGCTGGAGCGCCATCGCGATCTGCTCCGAGGAGAGGATGAGGCCCCCGGGGGTGTGGACAATGAAGTCGATCGGCATCTCCGGCGGGGTGAGCCGGATCGCCCGGAGAACCTCCTCAGAGTCGTTGATGTCAATGTAGCGATAGAACGGGATACCGAGAAACGCAACCCTCTCCTGGCGGTGGATGAGGGCGATGACCCGGGTACCTCGTTTCACCTCCAGGCCCCGGATCGCCCGCAGGCGGCGGGCCCGGGTCATCTGCTGCTGGATGACCGGCACCGCGAAGAGGAGGAGGATGACGGCGATCAGCAGCACGGTCCAGATATCGGGCATGCTCCGCGTCACCTGTGCGCACCCAGGGTAAAGAACGTTCGCACCGCGGGCCCATCGTCAGGAAGGGAGGAACTCGTCGATCGAGGTCTGCCGGGTGCGGCTGTCCTCAAACCCCGAGAGCCTGACCCCGAGGAGCCTGACCTCGGTGCCGTTGAGGAACGGGAGGAGGAGATCGCCCGCGGTCCGCCTGATAACCTCCGGGTCCGCGGTGAACCGGTCCAGTGTCAGTGACCGGGTGTGCGTCTCAAACCCCCGGTACCTGACCTTGACCGTGACGGTCCGGCACCGGAGACCATCGGCCGCGAGCGCCCCGGCAACTTCATCGGCAAGGTCGGCGATGGTCGCGGAGAGAAGGTCCGGATCGGCAGTATCCTCATCAAACGTCGTCTCCCGGGAGACTGATTTGCACCCCTCCCGGGCCTGCACCTCCGCATCATCGATGCCCCGGGCGAGACGGTGCAGCCTGATCCCGGACCTGCCGAACCGGGCGATGAGGGCCTGGACATCAGAACGGGCCAGGTCACCGATGGTCAGGACGCCCATCCCGGCCAGATCCTCGCCCGTCTTCTTCCCGACCCCGGGGATCTTTCCCACCGGCAGGGGGGCGAGAAACGCCGCGACCTCGTCCGGGGAGACGACCGTCAGCCCGTCCGGTTTCCAGTAGTCGGATGCGATCTTTGCCGCAACCTTGCCCGGCGCGATGCCGATGGAGCAGGTGAGCCCCTCGGCTTCCCTGATGTCCCGCTTGATTGCGGTGGCAAGCGCCTCCGCCGCCGGGAAACTGCCGGCACTGGTGACGTCGAGGTAGGCCTCGTCGATGCTCACCTGCTCGATGCGGTCGGCACGCTCGCTGAGGATCGCCATGATCTCATCCGAGACGCGGGAGTAGAGCGGGCGGTTCACCGGGAGGTAGACACCGTGCGGGCAGAGGGTATACGCCCGGGAGATGGGCATACCTGAGTGCACCCCGTAGCGGCGGGCCTCGTAGGAGCAGGTGCTCACGACCCCACGGCCCGCCCCTCCCTTCGGGTCGGCGCCCACGATCACCGGCCTGCCGGCAAGGGACGGGGCGCGGCGGATCTCCACTGAAGCGAAGAAACTGTCCATGTCCACGTGCATGATGATCCGGCCATCGGTTGTCATTTGCGCGAAGGTCTCCCCCGGTATGCTGTGATAGTGTTTGGGGGTATGGTGATATAGCGCGTTCGCCGGGTCCCGCATGCTTCCGCGTGAGACCGGCGATCACTCCCACGCACCCTCAAGTTAAGGCGAAATGCTCCAGGCATTGACACGGAGTCTCGTTCCCGGAACCCCCCACCCCGCTCACCGGTGCAATGCCGCCCCGCCCTGAACCCCGCGCGCCTCCCGGTGACCGGGGCGGGCAGATCAGGGGTCCGGGAACGGTAAAATCTGAAGAAGAACAGGAAAAGTCACTGACTTTGTAATACGAATTTAAAACCTGATAATACGTGGGCGAGTGAGAACCACTCGCTCCACCTTCTCCAGCTGATCGGCAGGAATGCTTGCGATCGCGGATTGTGAGGACGTGCACCTAAAAAGGGGGTTATGGAGGAGTTTACCTTGCCGGGATGATGAGCGAACGCTCACCGGCAGGCATAAACTCGCGGATTGCACCCTTCGCGAACTCGCGGCGGGGCTCGGCGAAGTCGAACTTCAGGGCCGGGTCGGCGAAGCAGACCTTGACGAGCGGGCTGTAGCAGAACGCGTCGCCGCGCCCGTAGTGAGAACCGCCGACGATTGCGGCGTACTCGCCCTGGTGACCGACGTTCATCGCGTAGTTCGGGTAGTTCGGACCACGCAGCTCGCCCATTAGACCGCGGTCGGGCTCCATGGAGAGCGAGTTTGCAGACCCGCACTGGTCCTGGAGGTCGTAGCCGAAGAAGCCGAGACGCGACCAGCCGTCCTTGTGCAGGAGCATCGAGAGATACCATCCGTCGAG
>Ga0265294_10005987_pt1 | contig 14719 bp, 17 predicted proteins | sample MunlanPumphouse3_FD_192504 | JGI IMG/M metagenome (GOLD analysis project Ga0265294, IMG submission 192504) | Groundwater microbial communities from a municipal landfill in Southern Ontario, Canada - Pumphouse #3 | ecosystem: Environmental > Aquatic > Deep subsurface > Groundwater | place... | reverse complement strand
GAGAATACCTATTAAAGATTTAGTATTAATTATGGAATCACTTGGGGATTGGGCACCTCTTACGAAGGATGTGGAATTGCTTACTGAATATGTACGCCAGAAATTATCGAGACAGATTATCCAATTATATAAAGATGAGAAAGGTAAAATTACGTGTATTACTCTTGAGCCTAATATTGAAAAAATAGTAAGTGAAAGCTTACAACAAGGAGATCATGGTTCGTATTTAGCAATTAATCCTGCTACTGCACAGTCAATAATTAAAGGATTGGGGAATATGATCGAGAAAAAAGGATTTTTGGGAAAACAGTTGGTTCTTTTGGTATCACCTGCAATGAGGATATATTTTAGAAAATTAACTGAGAGGGCTTTGCCGGGGATACCTATTATTTCTTATAACGAGATACCTACTAATGTTGAAATTGAAGCGGTAGGGATGGTGAAGATAGATGCGAGTTAAAAGAGTTGTTGCAAGAGATATTCAAGAAGCAATGATGAAAATTAAATCAGAATTGGGTGATGACGCAGTAATACTTCATACTCGTTATTTTAAAGAAGGAGGATTTTTAGGATTATTCCGGAAGAAGTATGTAGAGGTAACTGCTGCAGTTGATACTATTAGTAATGAAGCGAGCAAAGAACACAATTTAGTGAGTAGAGGATGTCTGGAAAAGGAACAAACTAATGCGGAGAATGGAGTTGGCTCAGAATTTACAGAAATGAAAACGATGATGCAAGAAATGTCTTCTATGATAGAAAACTTTGGACAGACGCAGTTTTCAAAAACCGGACAAAATCTGTATAATCGCTTAAAAAAGCAAGGTATTGAAGACAAAACAGCACAAAAAGTAGTAGAATCAACATTGGAGGAATATGCAAAAGAACCTTTTCAAACTGCCGATGAATTAAATAAAAAATTGTTTACAAATTTATTAAAACCTATTAACAAAGCTAAGTACGTTCCTGCTGTAGAAAAATTCAATAGACCTAAGATACGTACATTTATTGGCCCAACTGGGGTTGGGAAAACAACAACCATAGCAAAATTGGCGGCGATAGATGCCGTTATAGAGAAAAAGAAAGTCGCTATGATAACTGTAGATACATACAGAATTGCTGCTGTAGAGCAATTGAAGACGATAGGAGAAATAATGAATGTTCCAGTTAAGGTAATCTATACACCGGAAAATTTGAAAGAATGCCTTCAGAAAATGTTGGAAAATGATGTTATTTATATTGATACGGCTGGTCGTAGTCATAAAAACACATTGCAAGTAAATGAATTAAAGAGTTATATAGATAATGCTAATTCAGATGAAATATTTTTGACTTTATCGAGTACGATTAAATATCTTGATATTAAGGATATATTAAAGACCTATAAAGACTTAAATATAAGCAGCCTTATTTTCACAAAGCTTGATGAAACATCAGATTATGGATCGATTTACAATGTCGCTTGTGATGATAGATATTCTATATCATATTTTACTAATGGACAGAATATACCTGATGATATTGAAGTAGCTGAACCAATTAAGCTTGTTCAGATGCTAATGAAGGAGCAATGATATGAATAATCAAGCGGACTCGTTAAGGTATATAGTACAGCAAATGAAAAATAATATTCGTTCTCAAATAAATAGGACTGAAAATGTAACGAGTACTCGTGTTATAACCATATCTAGTGGTAAAGGGGGAGTTGGGAAAAGTAATATATCCTTAAATTTAGCTTTAGCTCTTACAGAATTTAAACAAAAGGTAATGTTACTTGATGCTGATTTGGGATTAGCAAATATTGATATCATTTTGGGTATTAGATCTACTTATAATCTCGCTGATGTTATTAGAGGAGAAAAAACGATAACTGAAGTAATAATTGAAGGTCCGAAGGGATTGAAGATTATTCCTGGTGGTTCTGGAATGCAAGAACTGGCTAATTTGAAAGATTGGCAGTTAGAAAACTTTCTTACTAAATTGAGTAGTATAGAAGGTGAAACTGATTATTTGATTATTGATACAGGAGCAGGGTTATCTAAAACAGTAACGAGTTTTGCTTTAGCAGCAGAGGAAATTATTATTGTAACAACATCTGAACCCACTGCTATAACGGATGCCTATGGTTTTATTAAAACGTTAAGTCAACAGCATTATGAGGGACGAGTATATTTGTTAGTGAATAGAGTAGCATCATTTGAAGATGCGGGTGTTGTGTTTAATAAATTAAAAATAGCAATTAATAGATTCTTAAAATACAAAGTGGAATATTTAGGTTTTATTAATGAGGATCCTAAAGTATTGCAAGCTATCAAGGAACAACAAGCTTTTATTGTAGCGTATCCTCAATGTAAGGCATCTCAAAATATTTATCAGATTGCTGCTAAGATTACGAATCAAGAGTATCAACCCAAACAGGAGAAAACTTTGAAAACGTTTTTTAAGAATGTAGTTAAATATTTTAGGTAGGTATTAATATATGACTAAATTACAAAAAATGCCAAAAATAAATCAATTAGTAAAGATTGAAATTCCGGATAATTCAGGGGTTTATGAGCGTTATCCTAGTCGTGTGGAAAATATAAATGAAAAGGAATTGGTTCTTGTTACGCCAATTAAAAACAGAATGCCACTTTTTATGTGCCAAAATAGTTCTCTTAGTATATGGTTTTGGGATAATATATCTGTTTATAATTTTCATACATATTTAATTAGAAATATAATTGATACAATTTATCTATCTGTTGTAGCAGTTCCCGATTTAGTTCAGCGTGTTGAAAAGAGAGAATACGTTAGAGCAGATATTGTAACAAAGGTATTATTGTCATTTACGAATAATGAAGGTTGCAATGAGAAGATATGTTGTGAAACAAGGGATATTAGTGGTGGAGGGTTTATGTTTGTTTCTGATAAACCAACAACCTTGGAACAAAATACAAAAGTTGATCTAGAGTTCAAGCTAAATGATATTTTATTAAAGGCTGTTGGTGTTATCGTGTGGAATGATTTAATTATTGATAGTGATGGACATAAAAGAAATTATTTAGGTACAGAGTTTAGCAGTATATCAGAATTAAATCGTAAAATAATTGTTAAAAGTGTCTACCAAAGACAAATTGAGCTAAGAAGAAAGGGGCTACTTTAATTGGCTGTAGGAAATATTAAGGTGCTTGTTGTAGATGATTCGTCTTTTATGAGAAGGATATTAATAGATATAATAAATAAAGATGACGAATTAGAAGTTGTTGATTTTGCAAGAAATGGACAAGAGGCACTTGAAAAAGTTCTTGAATTGAAGCCGGATGTAATGACCTTAGATATTGAAATGCCTATATTAGATGGTTTAAAAACGCTTGAAAAAGTAATGAAAATAAATCCAATGCCTGTAATAATGCTTTCATCGCTAACGCAATCAGGTACATTGGCTACTATAAGGGCTTTGGAAAAGGGAGCTGTAGATTTTATTGCTAAGCCAAATATTATGTTTGGTAATAATAAGTTGTTTGATATAGATAAGATTAGTAATGAGATAATAAATAAAATTAAAAATTCAGCTAAAATTTCCAGAGGGAAAATCTTTCAAAAGCAAATAATTATGAAGAAAAATAATGAATATGATGAACAACAATATATGTATAAAAAGTTTGAATGTTGTAATTGGCCTATTGTGGCAATAGGAACATCAACAGGGGGACCTAAAGCTTTACATACGGTAATGAGTAATTTGACTGAGAAATCAAATACTTCAATTTTAATTGTTCAGCATATGCCACCTGGTTTTACAAATTCGTTGGCTAAACGGTTAAATGATGTATCAAATTATGTGGTTAAGGAAGCAGAAAATGGGGAAGAGATTAAAAGGAATTGTGCCTATGTTGCTCCAGGAGATTATCATATGGAAGTAAGTTTCAAGAATAATAAATTATGTATTGTTCTTAACAAAAATCCTCATGTTAATGGACATAGACCTTCTGTTGATGTAATGTTTAATTCGGTAGCAAAAATTGATTGTCCAAAAATCGGGGTGATAATGACTGGAATGGGTAGTGATGGAGCAAAAGGGATGTTACAATTAAAAAAGAATGGCTCTATTAATTTTGGAGAAAATGAGGAAAGTTGTGTTGTGTATGGTATGCCCAAAGTAGCTTATATGTTGGGAGCTGTAGATTATGAGGTGCCGTTATGCGAAATAGCTAATTGTATAACGAGAGCTATAAAGAAATGTTAGGAGGGATTTTGTTAGATGGATGTTTCTCAATACTTAGATATATTTCTTGAAGAATCAATGGAACATTTGCAAACATTAAATTCAGGTGTATTAAATATGGAAAATAATCCCGAAAGATTAGACATTATTGATGAGATTTTTAGGGCAGCTCATACGTTAAAAGGGATGTCAGCTACTATGGGTTATAATGCTATTGCAAAATTAACACACAGTATGGAAAATTTACTGGATAAGATCAGAAGTGGAAAGATATTACCCAATCCGGAAATTACAAATTCTTTATTCAAATGTGTGGATGTGTTAGAAGAAATGGTAAATAGTATCAGAGAAGGAGGTGCACCTGATGCAGATATTGAAGGATTAATGAAAACTCTAGTAGCTTTAGAAAATGGGGAGAATCCGACAGAAGGACAAGCTGAGACACTCAAAAGTGAGGAAATTATAAAAAACGAAGTACATATTAACGAATATGATATAAATATATTTAAAGAAGCAGAACAGAGAGACCTAAATATATGGAAAATTAGTATTCATATTTCTCCTGAATGTTTAATGAAAGGTGTTAGAGCTTTCATGGTATTTAGGAATTTAGAAGAAATTGGAGAAATAGTTAAAGCTGTTCCCGAAGTTCAAGATATTGAGGATGAAAAATTTGATGACCATTTTATATTATTTCTTGTTTCAAAATATAACGAAAAAGAAATTTATGAAGCATTGAATATATCTGAAGTGGCAGCAGAAGAAATTGAAAGAGTGAGTTCCGAATCTGTTAAAGTAGATATAGAATGCACTAATGAAGAAATAGGATTACCTAAAAATATTCAAAAAGCAGAAATTGAAGAGGATAATACTAAAAACAAGGAAAATAATAAAAAATTGTCAAATAAAAAAAGTAAAATTCATCAAACGGTTAGAGTTGATATAGGACGTCTCGATAGTTTGATGAATTTAGTTGGAGAACTAGTTATTAACAAGACTAGGTTAGAACAAATAAGTATTTCAAGCGATATGGATGGATTGAATGAGACGATTGAACACTTGGATCGTGTAACAACGGATATTCAGTCAGTAGTTCAAAATATCAGAATGGTTTCAGTAGAACAGGTATTTAATCGTTTTCCGAGAATGGTTCGCGACCTTTCTAAGGAGTTAGGGAAAGATATTGATCTTATATTAGAGGGGAAAGAAACTGAATTAGATCGTACAGTAATAGATGAAATAGGGGATCCGCTTGTTCATCTAATTAGAAATGCGATCGATCATGGTCTTGAATCTCCGGAAGATAGAAAAATAAGTGGGAAAAATACAACAGGAATTTTGAAATTAATAGCAAAACATGATGGTAATCAGGTAACAATTTGTGTTGAGGATGATGGACGTGGACTAAATGTTGACGTAATTAAAGAAAAAGCTCTGAAGAAAAAGCTTGTTACACTTGCAGAAATAGAAGAAATGGATGAACAGGAAATAGTAAATATGATTTTTCTATCAGGTTTTTCAACTGCTAAAGAAGTTACGGATATATCAGGTCGTGGGGTGGGGTTAGATGTTGTAAAAAACAAAATAGCTTCATTAAATGGACAAGTATCAGTAGTTACGAAGCAAGGACAAGGCTCTCAATTTATTATAAAGTTACCGTTGACGTTGGCAATAATACAGGCACTTTTGGTTAAGGTTCAAGAAGAAACATTTGCAATTCCCCTTGCAAATATTGATGAAACTACAAATTTAGAAAGAGGGAAAATAAAAAACATTCAAAATCAGCAAGTCATGATTTTAAGAGATAAGGTGCTGCCACTAATATTTATTAGAGATATTCTAGATGTTCCAGGTACTAAAGAAACTGGTGAAATATATGTAGTAGTTGTAGAAAAAGGAGAACGAAAGTTTGGACTCGTAGTTGAAGAATTAATTGGGCAACAAGAGATAGTAATAAGTAGTTTTGGAAAGTTATTATCAGGTTTATCTGGAATTGCAGGAGCAACAATATTAGGAGATGGAAGTATATCGTTAATTTTGGATATTGGAGCATTATTATAAGGGGGGATTAAGTTGGATTATCAGTTCGTGGCGTTGAAGATTGGTAATGAGGAATATGCTGTTGATATTTTAGCTATTAAAGAGATCGTTCGATGGACTGAAATAACTAGAGTACCTAAGGCACCACCATTTGTTATTGGAGTAATTAATTTGAGGGGCAATGTGATACCGGTTATTGATTCGCATTTAAGATTGAATGTCTCTCAAAATGAAATAACCGCTTTTACGCGAACAGTTATTTTTCAGTTGGAGGATATAGTTGTTGGTTTCAATGTTGATCAGGTTATTGAAGTGATCAGTATTAATGATGAACAAATAGAGAAATCTCAATTGATAGCTGAAAGCGATAATAAGTTTATAAAAGGAATTGGTAAAATTGATGATAGATTACTGATGATCCTTGATTTACATAAAATCATAGATTTTAATTTGTAAAAATGAAGATAGGAGTGTTTTATGAAAAATTATCTTGATTTAAACGCTCTTCAGATGGATGCATTAAGAGAGATAAGTAATATTGGCGCTGGGAATGCGGCAACCTCCTTATCTCTAATGTTAAATCGAAAAATAGATATGGCGGTTCCAAAAGTAAATATTTCCACATTCGCAGAAGCTGTGGAAATTATGGGAGGGGCTGAAAGTGAAGTAGCGGGGGGGTACATGGTTGTTAAGGGTGAGACCCCGATGGGGATATTATTTTTAATATCCAAAGATCAACTTGAATATTTTTTAAATATGTTGTTTGGAACTAGTAATGTAACTACAAATTATGAATTTAATGAAATACAAAGCTCAGCTTTTCTAGAGGTTGTTAATATACTTGCAGGTTCTTATTTAAATGCACTTGCAGCTTTTACTCATTGTGTATTTATGCCTTCGGTTCCTGCATTAGCTGTTGATATGGCAGGAGCTTTACTTGGAGAAGTTCTACAACGAATAGGCGAAGTAAGTGATTATACGTTAGTTATTGAAAATATATTTTTTGAAGAGGAAAAACAACTCAAAGGTCATTTTCTCTTTTTACCTGAACCAAAGACTTTAGAAATTTTATTAAATGCACTGGGAGTGTTATAATAATGGCAATAGAATCCGTTAAAGTTGGTATAGCTGATTTTAAGATAGCATATGCACCAAATAATATTATTACGGTTGGTTTAGGTTCATGTGTAGGAGTGTGTTTGTGGGATTCATTTTCAAAAATTGGCGGTATGGCTCATATAATGTTGCCGTCCAGTAGCCAAGCACGTGCTGTCCTTAATAAAAAAAAATATGCGGATTCATGTATAGCTTTACTTATCAATGAGATGTGTAAATATGGTATAAATAAGAAACGTCTTGTTGCAAAACTTGCTGGCGGTGCAAGGATGTTTAATTTCCCGGGATCAAATGATATTATGCAAATTGGGAAACGCAACATAGATGCTGTAAAAGACGTACTAAATGCTAACGGAATTCAGATTGTTGCTACGGATGTAGGAGGATCTTTTGGTAGGACGATAGAACTTTATACTGAGGATGGGCGGTTGCTTATAAAGACCATAAATAAAGGAGTAAAATTTATATAATGGAACTTCAACAGCTTTGGGATGAGTACATATTAAATAAAACTTCGTCTAGTAAAGAGGCAATAATCAAGTATTATATTTTTATAGTAAAAAAAATTGCGAATAAGATGGCTTTTGCACTTCCAAGGAATATTGCTATAGATGATTTGTATAGTTATGGTGTTTTTGGGCTCCTTGATGCTATTGAGAGGTATAATCCTGAAATTGGTGTATCATTTGAGATTTTTGCTAGGAAAAGAATAAAAGGTTCAATTATAGATTGGTTACGTAAAGAAGATTGGATACCTATTTCTCTCAGAAGAAAAGCTAAATTAGTTGAACAGGCGTACAAAAAATTAGAACTAGAGTTAGAACGTTCAGCTACTGATGAGGAAGTGGCTACTGAATTAAACATTCATATAGATGAATTTTCAAAATGGTTGGTAGATATACAATTTATAACGTTGTTATCGTTGGATGAGACATTTCATGATCAAGATGAAACCTTGTTAAAGGATAATATACCTAATATAAATAGTCCAAATCCATTGTCTATTGTTGAAGAAAATGAAATAAAACAAATTCTTACAAAAACAGTACAAGAATTATCTAAAAACGAAAAACTTGTAATTTATCTTTTTTATTATCAAGAATTATCTAATAAAGAAATTGCTCATGTAATGGAATTATCAGAATCTCGTATATCTCAGCTTCACACAAAAGCAGTTTTTAGGATGCGTGGGAAGTTAGCTAGATATAAAAAAATTATGAAGTGAGGTTTTTAATGATGGAAAAGTTGAAAAAGAAATATAAACTTCAAAAATTTGATGATGGTATTTATATTACAGTTGAAGAAGATTGTGAATATCCTTTTATTATTAGTATAGATAAATTATATAATGAATTAGCAAGAAGAAAGATAAATTATGATACTGCAATTATTAAAAAAATTTTTACTGATGCCACGGGAAAATGCCTTAAAATTGCTGATATAGAAGAGGAAATTATATATGAACCAATGATAGATATTGGGGTATCTACTGATAATATGAAAGTAATATTAAAGATGTATCCTGCCTTAAATGGTACTGTTGTAAGAATTTCAGAGGTTGAAGAATTAATAGCTAAGAATAAAATTGAGTGTAATATAAAGAAGGAACTATTTTTAGATATTACTAAAAAGCATTATTTTTATAAAGAATGGATAATAGCAGAAGGAAGGACTAGTATAAATGGAGAAAATGCTAAACTAGAGTTCAGCTTTAATATAGAAGGAATGGATACGAAACCGAAGGAGCTTGAAGACGGTAGTGTAAATTTTCATGAATTAAATTTAATTAATATAGTACAATCAGGTACCGTGTTGGTAAAAAAAACTCCTGCTACTGATGGTATTAGTGGTATGAATGTGTATGGACAAGAGATAAAACCTAACAAAGGGAAAGATCTACGGTTGCCGATGGGGTTAAATACTCAGATGATTGATGATAATAAAAAATTAATATCAACAAAAGAGGGACATGTTGCTTATATTAACAATAAGGTAAATGTTTTTCCGACTTATGAGGTAAAGGGTGATGTTGATTTTAATACTGGTAATATAAAATTTCCAGGAAATGTTATAGTAAGGGGAAATGTTATAACATCTTTTTATGTAGAGGCTGGCGGAGATGTACAAATTTACGGTAATTTATTAGGACACGTAAAAATTAATGGAAATCTTCAGGTGAAAAAGGGGATAGTGTGTGGAAATGCTGATGTGAAAGGTAATATATTTGTGCGTCAAATTGAAAATGCTAGTGTTGCAAGTAAACAAAATATTACTGTATCTGAAGCAATAATGCACAGCAATGTTAGAGCGGACGAGAAATTGATTGTTAATGGTAAAAAAGGGTTAATAGTTGGTGGGTGTACTTTTGTAGGTAAAAAAATCACAGCTAAAATTATTGGCTCACCTGTTGGAACAAGGACTATCATAGAAGTGGGTGTTTCTCGACAACTTAAAGAGGAGTATAAATGTATTTGTAAGGAGTTAAAAGAAAACGAAATACAATATAGGAATAACGTAAAAGCCATGGAGCATTTATTAGTAATGAAAGATAAACAAAAAGCACTTACAGCAGAAAAGAATGAGTTACTAGTCAGTACACGTAGAATGCAGTATGAACTTAAAAAAAGGAAAATTAATCTTGAAAATAGAAAAAATGATTTAGAAGAATATTTTAAGAAAGCAAAAAGTGCTGATGTTGAAGTGCTTAATACAATATATAGTGGTGTTGTAATTAATATTGGAAATTCAACCCATGATATTATTGAAGAAAAAAGCAGAATCAAGTATTATTATGATGGTTATGAGATTAAGGAGGGGAGCTTGTGACTATTAATACTGTTGATATGCAAGTTTTGGTACCACGAGTTGGTGAGGTTGGTAAAGTTAATAGAATGACGCAAGGACAACAGCAGACAGATCAGCAAATCATGAATCAGTTGATACATGAAAATTTAAAACGGAAGGAATCAACTGTTAATTCCATGCTTCCAACGGATAGTAAAAAGGTTCAGGTAGATGATGAAAATAAGAAAAATGGGAAAAAGGATAAAGAGGATAAGAAAGAAAATGAAATGGATATTAATATTAAGGAGAAACAAGATGAGCAGGATAACAAGGATGGGAAATATGATTCTAAAACAGGAAGATATTTTGATATTAAGGTTTAATTGTAATTATGGAGGGACAATGTTTTGAGGACGGTAGAGATAAGTATTATAATTATTAATATAGCTATATTAATAATTATAAGCTGTAAAATAAAGCAATATGCATCTATTAATAAAGATTATTTATCTATACAAAGAAATATGGAAGAGTTAATTGAGGAAAATTCATATATATCAAATTTATTTCTTGATAATTTAGATGAAAAGATAAAAGAAGGAGAAAAATTAATTGAGCAGTTAGCTAAAAATGAGAATCTTATAAAAGAGAAAAGTATGCTTAATAAGTATATTGAAACAAACGATCCGATAACAGCTGAGGTTTATAAACTATTCAAGAAAGGTCAATCAGTTATAAAAATCGCAAAACAGTTACATATGACTCAAGGAGAAGTGGATTTTAGAATGAATTTGGGAAGGACAATATCGGCTCACGGAAATAAGGAAAAGGAAACTAGTGACGGTTAGTTATTTGGATAGAATATAAAAAACAAAATATAAAAAAATAATTTGTCTGTAGGAATGATTTTATGTTATAATCAACATTGTTGTAGAAAAACACACGTTGTCGGATTTATTCCAGGGTGCCATATTGGTTTGGGGTAAAGATGATGGTGGCGGAGGAAAAAACCGTGAGAGAGGAGGTGTAATGATGTCTGTCATCTCTATGAAACAGTTGTTGGAGGCTGGTGTGCATTTTGGACATCAGACTAGACGTTGGAACCCTAAGATGTCTACATATATATTTACTGAGAGAAATGGTATATATATTATTGATCTTCAAAAAACAGTAAAAAAGGTTGAAGAAGCGTATGAATTTATTCGTAGCGTAGTGTCAGAGGGAAAAAACGTACTATTTGTTGGTACAAAAAAGCAGGCGCAAGAAACTGTTAAGGAAGAAGCAGAACGTTGTGGGATGTTTTACATTAATGAACGTTGGCTTGGTGGAACACTGACAAACTATAAGACAATTCAAAAAAGGATACAACGTCTTAAGAAACTAGAAAAAATGGAATCTGATGGAATATTTTCTGTTTTACCAAAGAAGGAAGTTGCGGGATTAATGGGAGAAGCAGAAAAGTTAAAAAGATTCCTTGGTGGAATTAAAGATATGCCTGATTTACCTGGTGCTTTGTTTATTATAGATCCTCGTAAAGAGCATATAGCGATAGCGGAAGCACGTCGCCTTGGCATTCCAGTTGTTGCAATAGTAGATACTAACTGTGATCCGGATGAAATAGATTATGTAATTCCTGGAAATGACGATGCGATTAGGGCTGTGAAACTGTTAGCTTCAATGGTTGCTGATGCAGTATTGGAGGCTAATCAGGGTCAAGTTGGTGATGAAGTAAGTGAAGAAGAAGGATTAGATAAAGAATAAAAACCAAAGGGTGACGGAGGGGAAATGACCCTTTGGTCACCTTTTTTAATATTTAAGAGAAAATAATATTAATTCAAGTTGATTATTGGTATAATACAGAATGTATTGAGTATTAGGAGGCGAAAAATATGATTACTATGGAAATGGTAAAAGAGTTACGTGAACGTACCGGGGCTGGTGTACTGGATTGTAAAAAAGCATTAACTGAAAAGAACGGCGATAAGGAAGAAGCTATAAAATATTTACGAGAAAAAGGTTTAGCTGCTGCTGCAAAAAAAGCAGGTCGTATTTCTGCAGAGGGTATAGTGGAATCATATATTCATGGAGGAGGGAAAATAGGGGTTTTATTGGAACTTAATTGTGAGACTGATTTTGTGGCTAAGACATCTGCATTCAAGCAACTTGCGAAGGACATAGCTATGCAAATTGCTGCTTCTCGTCCGGAATTTGTGAGCAGAGAGGATGTTCCTGCGGATGTTGTTGAAAAGGAAAAACAAATAATTAGAACACAAGCTTTAAACGAAGGTAAACCTGAAAAAATTGTGGATAAAATGACAGAAGGTAGAATAGATAAATATTATAAAGAGATATGTCTTTTGGAACAGTTATATATTAAGGATAATGATAAAACTGTTCAGCAGGTGATAGTTGAAAAAATTGCTCAAATAGGTGAGAATATAAATATTCGTAGATTTGCTCGCTATGAATTAGGTGAGGGGTTAGAAAAAAGGCAAGAAAACTTTGCTGAAGAGGTTATGGCGCAGATAAATAGTTAATTAACTATTTAATGTTTTGACGATAGTTTTTTAATAAAGAGAACACATGGTGTTCTCTTTATTAAAGTGATTTACTTTTGAGAGATGCTTTTAACATGCAAAAGAGGTATTTTGTTTACTTATGTAGAATTTTTCAAAGAGCGGGGGATGTCGTTATATGCTAAAATCCGAATATAAACGAGTTGTGATTAAATTAAGTGGGGAAGCGTTGGCCGGAAGTCAAGGTTTCGGTCTTGAACATAAAATACTGGATTCTATTTCACGACAAGTAAAAGAAGTTGTAGATATGGGAATAGAAACTGCTATTATAGTTGGCGGAGGGAATATTTGGAGAGGAGTGTCAGGAAGTGCACGTGGTATGGATAGGGCAACTGCGGATTATATGGGGATGCTTGCTACCGTGATGAATGCACTTGCTTTACAGGATGCGTTAGAAGCCAATGACGTAAATACTAGAGTGCTTTCTGCAATTGAGATGAGACAGGTGGCTGAACCATACATCAGAAGAAGGGCGATGAGACATTTAGAGAAGGGTCGTGTTGTTATTTTTGCAGCAGGAACAGGAAATCCGTATTTTTCCACTGATACGACCGCCGCTTTAAGAGCTGCAGAAATAGAAGCTGAGATAATTCTTATGGCAAAGAAAGTTGATGGAGTGTATGACTGTGATCCAATGAAATATCCTAATGCAAAAAAATACACAACATTAGATTATATTGATGTGGTGAATAAAGGTCTTGGGGTTATTGATTCTACTGCTGCAACGTTGTGTATGGATAATAAAATACCGCTGATTGTATTTAGTATTTTAGAAGAGGGAAACATAAAAAAAGTAATTATGGGCGAAAAAATAGGAACTTATATAGGGAGGTAAAAGTATGCTAAAGGATATAATTTTTGAAACTGAGGAGAAAATGAAAAAGACAATTGAAGCTATGAAAAAAGAATTATCAACAATGCGGGTAGGTCGTGCAAATCCGTCAATTTTAGAAAAAATTCAAGTTGAATATTATGGAACAATGACACCTGTCAATCAAGTAGCTAATATTTCGGTTCCGGAGCCAAGACTCATAATCGTGCAACCTTGGGATAAAACATTAGTAGCACAGGTTGAAAAAGCTATTTTAAAATCAGATTTAGGTCTAAATCCCAGTAATGATGGAAGCATTATTCGTATCGCTATTCCTCAGTTAACCCAAGAAAGAAGATTGGAATTAGTTAAGGTTGCAAAAAAGAAGGCAGAAGATACTAGAGTAAATATTAGAAATATTCGTCGGGATGCTAATGATAACATAAAGGTTATCGAGAAAGATAAAATAGTTTCTGAAGATGATGCTAAAAAGGGGCAGGATGACATTCAAAAGTTAACTGATAAGTATATAAAAGAGCTTGATGGTGTTTTGAATATAAAAGAAAAGGAGATTATGGAAGTATAAAGTGGAAGATTATATTTTATTATTAGGAAAAAATGAAGAATATTTGCGTGAATTTATGTTAAAAAATAGTAGTATTAAATATAAGATTAGTTATACTAAAGATACGAAGCATAAGGAAGAGAAAGTTGAAGGCAAGGTCATTCGGATAAAAAATACAGATGGTGTTTTAGACGTTCTCTTTGGTTTTTTTTCTGTGCCTAATTTTAATTAATAAAATATCCCCTCAATGAGGGGATATTTCGTAAGGGGATAAATCAAAAATGTTTCATCATATCAAAAATTTTTTTGTAAAGAAACCAACTATTGTTACTAAAGAGGATATTCTAAAGGATCCGCTTCCACAACATATTGCTATTATAATGGATGGTAATGGACGATGGGCTAGTAGTAAAGGATTCCCTCGAATTGCAGGTCATAGAGCAGGCGCAGAAAACCTGAGAAAAATTATTGAATTGTGCGGTGATTTAAAGATTCATTATTTCACTGTTTATGCGTTTTCTACTGAAAACTGGAAAAGACCAAAAGAAGAAGTAGATGCGCTAATGTCCTTATTGGTTGAGTACATTGAAACAGAACTGGATGTATTGAATAAAAATGGAGTT